>ERZ1643249.2541-NODE-2541-length-16884-cov-6.894884_pt1 | contig 16884 bp, 19 predicted proteins | sample MGYA00579263_ERZ1643249 | MGnify/ENA primary metagenome ERZ1643249 (study PRJEB29033, sample SAMEA4952264) | chicken gut metagenome | biome: Broiler Chicken; feature: Gastrointestinal Tract; material: Caecum | place: Ireland | collected 2018 | study: Broiler...
TCTTCTTCATTCATTCATCTTACCTCCCAACAAATAAGATTTATCCTGATAAGTAGTATGAAGTAATTCTTTCGCTTTAGGACTATTAGGATATTCTAAAAAGTCTTTATATATTTCTTTTATCTCAGGATTTTCGTGACACAATCTAAGACTAGCTTTTTCATCTTCTTTATAAATACCATTCATTCTAGCAAACCTTGTCTTATTAAGATTAAGTAAAGTACTTTTAGGTTGTCCTCCTCCGGCAATACAACCACCTAAACAGTTCATAACCTCAACAAAATGATAATTGACTTCTCCATTTCTTATCTTATCTAATAATATTTTAGCATTAGAGATACCATTAAGAACTGCAACTTTAATCTCTAAGTTATCTATCATAACAGACACTTCTTTAATACCTTCCATTCCTCTAACTTCATTAAATACTAATTCTTCTTTACTTAAATTCTTTCCCGTTAAATAGTAATAAGCCGTTCTAAGAGCAGCTTCCAACACTCCTCCACTATTTCCAAAGATTAACCCTGCACTACTACCTTTTCCTAAAGGAGAATCAAAAGTACTATTTTCTAAAGATATTAAATCAATACCTTCTTCTTTTAATAACAATGCTAACTCTCTAGTAGTTAAAACAAAATCAGTATCAGAAACCCCTGATCTATTTACTTCATCTCTTTTAATCTCACTCTTCTTAGCCGTACAAGGAGCGATAACAACATTCAATATATCTTTAGCAGGTATTTTTTTCTTGCCTGCAAAATAAGTCTTAATCATTGTAGATTGCATTGTAATAGGACTTTTACAACTAGATAGATTAGGTATAAACTCAGGATAAAAGATTTCTGCATACTTTACCCAAGCAGGACAACAAGAAGTAAACATTGGTAGAATTCCTTTATTTTTAATACGATTAACTAACTCCATCGCTTCTTCCATAATCGTTAAATCAGCTCCAAAAGTAATATCAAAAACATAATCAAAGCCTAACTTTCTTAAAGCCGTAACAACTCTTCCTTCCAAATTTTCTCCTAAGGCTTCCCCAAACTCTTCACCTATCGCTACTCTAACAGCAGGAGCGATACTAACAGTCTTTACAATATTTTTATTTTTTAGTAATTTCTTAAGTCTTAAATAATCAAACTTCTCATGAATACTTTCTGTAGGACACATATTAACACACTGCCCACAGTTTATACAAATAGGCTTCCTACTTTTATCTATCTCATACATCCTTGCCACAGTAACTTCATCACGACAAGTCTTAACACAATATCCACAAGAAATACATTTACTATAATCTTTTTCTATCGCTTCATTATCTTTAGAATAAACAATCTCTAAATCTTCTTCCTTCATATAACAACATCCTTAAAAATCAAATTTCATTCTATTTAATATCTCTTTTCCATCAGATTTATCAGTAACAACACCCTTTAATTCCATCCCCATTAAATAACTTAATCTATTAGAAAGAAATTCTATAGATTTAACTGTATCTTGACTAGGTGCAGAACCTTGAGCGAATAAATATAACTTTTTCCCTCTTAAAGCCTCTGCCTCAGGTAACATATAAAGTCTATCTATAAAAGTCTTTAACATACCACCTACAGTATACCAATAAACAGGACTACCTATTACTAGAATATCATATTTATCCATTTCTTTTAATACCTCTTTCATCTCATCATCTTCAAATACTTGTCCATACTGAGATATTCTATAATCTACCATCTGTAAAACTTTATGTTCATAACCACTTAATAATTCTTCACCAATTTTATAAGTATTACCATTTTTATTTGGACTACTATTAACAAACAAAATCTTTTCCATAAATCATCCCTCCTACTTTTTATAATACACCCGTGACTCACTCCCAAGTCAACAAAAAAAATAAAAAGACTAACAAAAAGTTGTCTTTAATAACATAAATAAACTATATACTTATATTATTCAATATCAATAATAATAGGATTATGATTAATATAAGGTAATATTTTATCTATTACATCAGAAGTTTTTAACTTCAAATGAGACTTATTAGTCCCAGTATTACACCCAAAATATTCACTATCTAAAATACTTTTATCAAAAACTAATTGAACACTATTATCTTTATCATTAATAAGTCCCATAATAGATAAAGAACCAGGAATAGAATTTAATAAACTTAACATATCAGAACTTGAAGCAAATGATAATTTATTCTCATCAAGTAGCAAAGCTAATTCTTTCATATCACATCTCTTAGAAGCAGGCATAACAACTAAATAATATCTAGTTTTCTTTTGATTTCTCACTAAAAGACTCTTTCTTATCTCTACTTCTAATACTTTATCTAATTCTTCACATTCTTCCATTGTTTCCACAACATCATTAGAAACACAAGAAAAATCTATATTTAATTTTTCTAACAAATCAAAAGTTTGATCTTGATTATTATTATTACCTCTTTCTAAAGGTTTATTACTAATTTCACTAATATATATCATAAAACACCTCATATTTATAATCAAAATGGTGTCCCTAGAAGGAATCGAACCTTCATCTAAGCCTTAGGAGGGCCTTGTTCTATCCGTTGAACTATAGAGACAAATAAAAGATATATTTATTTTAACATATCTCTTTATATTTGTTAAGCAATACTAGAATTTAAAATAAGTTCTAAATTACCATCTATTGTATTTTCATCATCATACCATAAAATTATTTTATATTCTTTAGTCTCTAAAGGACTAATATTATTTTCTAAAATATACCCATCTAAAGATAAATTTCTTTTAATAACATTTCCTTCACTATCAGTTAAGATATAATTTACAAAGTTATTCTTCTCATTAGTCAAATTATCAAAACTAACAACATAACTAATCTCTTCATCACCATTATTAGTAACACTAAATTCTTTAGTAATTTTATTATTATCTAAACTAAAAGAATCAAAACCATTATAACTAATACTATCATTAAACTCCAAATTATTAGCTCTCAAAGACTCTTTTATTCTAACTTTATCTTGATAAGGACCAAACCAAAACCAAGTTAATAAAGATATAACTACAATAATAAACACTATATCTATAACATATTTCCTAACTAATAAATTATCCATAATTAACCCCCTAAATTACCGCCTATTATATCACAAATTAACAAATTATACAAGACTATCTATTAGTTTATCCAACTCTTCTTTCTCCTCTTCATTAACACTACTAGCATCTACTTCTTTATCAAACCAATCAGGTAATATCTCTTCTTTACTATTTTTCTTAACTACAGTTTTACTCTTAGTAGTTGTAGTAGCAATTTTCTTCATCTTTTTATATTCTTTCTCTGTTAATTTCATCGCTTCTTCAACTGTTTCTATATTAAGACGCTTCCATTGTCCTGCAATTGTCTCTAAGTAATTACGATTTAACTTTTGATTATTAACTTTCAAAGCATAAGAAATAAGTACATTAACAACCCCTGCACTAAGTTTTTGATCTATCATTAACTCTTCTATTAATTGTAAATCTCTCTTAGTAGGTTCCGCTCCCTTATATTTACTTCTCAAATAATCATAAGGACTAGTATTTTCAAAAGTATAAACCATCTTAGCCCATTTAGAATTATCTCCAACAGGTTTCTTTAAATAATCAGGTTGTGTTTGATAAACTAATGTAGGAAGATTACCTACATTTTCAAAAGAATAATAATTACGACAATTTTTTCTAAGTAAAGCTTTATCTATAAGTCCTTTTTCATTTAAAGAAGCCCTAACAAGTCCACTCATTCTTTCAGTATCTATATTATATACTAAAGCAAGATTATTAATAAGCTTCTTAATATCTTCATTAAAACATCTATTACTAACAAGACCACTTGGAATAGATGCAATTAAAAGATTAAAGTCTATCATATCATCTAAAATAATTGTACCCTCTTCACGTTTCTCTATATCTTCAATAACTTCAAAAGGCTTTAAATTACTACTCTTAAACACTTCATTAAATTTATGAGAAACATCTTCATAATCAGTTAATCTAACCCTAGGTACTTTAAACATCTCTTGTCTTTTTAAATATTCCCTCTTACCAATATTATTATATAAAACTACATTTAGTATAGGATGATTAAAAAACTCATTAGCACTAATAGGAGAATATAAAAGATAAACATAATTATTAACATTACCCTTTTTTAAGTAAGTCTTTAAAAGTCCCACCGCTTCTAACTTCTCTCTAGCAATTATAATATCTTCTAAACGTAGTTGCATAATACTCATTAAATGATGATGATTTAAGTCAGTACTAATTCTATTCAACTCATCCAAATCATCTACAAAAGTAAAATAAAGACTAACAGCAGTATATCCAATAATAGGTTGATAAAGCATAGTCAAAAGGCGTCTATCATCTTCTCTAATAACGGTTTTATTAACAACTACATAAGTATCTGCAGGTAAAATAGATATATTTCTCATAGTCTTCACTTCCTAGAAAATAGTATAGAGGATTATAGAAAAAATTTCTACAAAAAATTAAAAGAGATTAGAAATTTCTAATCTCAAAACTACTTCTTCTTTTTAATTGGAACTATTTTAATAGTATAACCAATAGGTTTTAATATTTTAATTAAAGTATTAATTTGTGGAGAAGTAATAAAATTCTCTATTCTTGTAATAGTTAATCTAATAACACCAGATTTATTAGCAAGAGATTCTTGTGTTAAATGTTTATCTTTTCTTAATTTAATAAAATCTTCCACAAACTCTCTTTCTAACTCATCTACTTTAGCTTTTCTCTCTTCCATAGCTTTAATTCTATCCATAAGTTTCCCTCCCACTAATAATGTAGCATAGGATATACGGATAATCAATACTTTTTTACGAATTTTCGTAAATTTGTTGATATATCAAGCTAGATCAAGGGTAAATGGATTATTTTTAGTGCCATCTCCGCCTGTTATTACTACGTTAGATTTTAGATTTAGAGATGGTTTTATTCCGAAGGATTTTGTAGTGTAATCACTAGAACCATTACCAGCTAAATATGATGTTCTTACAAATGTCTTTTGGCTATTCAAGGTCAAAAGCCAGTATGTCGTATTACCTTCTACATAAGTAAATTGTCCCGACATTAATTCGCCCATCCGTAATAATCCAATTTTTACTTCAGTAGATGTAGTATAAGTTGCCATATTTGTATCTGCATATTTTGATAATTTATAATTTTCTCCTGCACCTACATTACCTAAATACCACGTTGTACTTTCTTCTATCATTTCATTATAACTACTATCTACATAACTATTCAAATAATCTCCATTTAAGAATGTACCTATTACATTACTAGATGAATAATATATATCACTACTTTCACTACTAAAGGCACTTGTTATAAACATTCCAGAACTTTTTAAAGGCTCGGCACTTGTTATTTTAGTTAGTCCATCTGTTTCATGGCTTACTATTCGATATAGACTATTTTCATTATTACCAAATCTCATATACTCTCCACTATATCTACTTGAAAGTAATACACCAGATAGATTGGTGTCATTATCTCCTTCTAATCTATAAGGATTATTTTCTGTTCCATCTCCATCTATAATTTTTATATTTGATTTTAATACTATTGATGGTCTAATACCTGCAGTCCCTGTTGGCTCATATGAAGTCGTACTACCACTAATATATCCTGTACCTTTGCTATTTACTTGCCATATTTTAGTAGATGTATCTGGAGTTATTAACCACCATTGTAAGTCATTATTTAAATAGCCATAATAATTATACGTCCCAGAATAACTTGACTGATACTCATATAAATTAAGTAATCCCACAGATGCTGTTTCAGTTGTTGTTCCATATGGTCTTGTTATGCTTCCTAAATCTGTTGCATCCATTGTCGCATCCCATACACTATCTGTTACAATAAAGTTTTCATAATCTCTTAAATTACCTAAAAAGCCATCTACTGTTGTATCATTTAACCAGTCTTCCATATAACTTCCTTCAAAAGTCGTATTTCCACTTGCATTATATGGAATTGCACTTATATTCCACTGTGTTACTAGCTTAACTGTCTTCTCTTCATTATTTACAGACACCGCTCTCCATAATTTTCCACTATACCAAACATAATTGTTAGGATACTGTCCTGTAGTAAAAGTATCTACTCCATCATCGTATATATTATCTTTACTTATATTACTTAATACTACTGTTCCTACTTCTCCTTTATGTGTTATCTCTTCAAATAAATGGCCTTTTTCTGGTAGACTTAAATCGTTATAATCTAGTCCTACACTTACTCCTAAATTAACTGTTACACTATTTCCTGAATTATTTATTACTCTTATTATATAGGTATTACTGCTTCCTGTTGTATCTGCTTTTTCTAAGTTTATTCCTTTCTCATCTGGTAAGGTATTTGTTTCTTCTTCTGCTATATAACCTACTTTTGTATTAGAGGCTAAGTCTCCAATGTAATAAAAATTAAATCTTGCTACTCTATTATTAGGATTACTTAAAGTAATTGTAAAATCTTTTACTGTATTAGATGGTACTGTTAAGGTATTTGTTTCAGTCCCATCCACTTCTAACTTATAAGTTAAATTACCAGTTACTATACTAATAGCATTACTCTTCTCTTTTGTTACTGTAAACATTGCATAAGAAAAGTATCCTCCTACTACTAATAAAGTTATTAGTATCATACCAATCATATAAATTTTACTAAAACTTGTCTCTAATAATAATCTCTTCATATCTTTACTCCTTCCATAATTGCACACAAAAAAGAATAGAATAAAACACTACTCTATTCTTATTACACTATGAAAGAAAGTAATTTTATTACCTAGTTTACTATTAAACTGCCCCCCCCCAGATAACAAATTGTAAACAAAGCTTTGTCATATTTTTACCTTCTTTCTAATCTAATTTCTCCTGTAATTCTCTTAATTTATTTAAGAATTCATTAGTCTTTCTAATCTCATCATCAAACTTCTGTAAATTAGCAGTATTCTCTAACTCTAAAGTAGTATTCTTCTTTACAGGTTCTTCTATCCCATAAATAGGACTAATTATAGGACTAGGATGATAAGTACTATTACTTTGACTATAAGCTACTGTAGTAGTAGTCTTATTATTACCTAACTTAGCATTTAAAAAGTCATCAATAGATAATTTATTCTTATTCTCAAGCTTTTCTTCTTCTACTTCTAATCCTTCTATATCTTCTTTATTATTTCTATATCTTTCTTCTAATTCACTAATACTTATAGGTTCATTACCATCATCTTGATATTGTGTAACCTCATTTTGTTCAGTAATAGTCTTACCTTTAGCAATTAACTCATCTAAACTAATAATAGCATTCTCTTCTTGTTCAGTCTCATACTTAGTAAGTTCTATATTCTCTTCTTTTTCTTCATTTTCTATCTTTCTTAACTCTTCTGTAATTCTCTCTAACTCTTGTTGCGCTTCTGTCTTTGTATATACTTCATCTTTATATTTAATAACTTCTTCTTCATTCTTAGGTGCATCTACTGGGGTAATAACACTAGGTTCAACTATTTCTACTTTCTCTTCAAATTTATCATTTAATTTTAAACTATCATTACTAACAACATTATCTTCTTTAACATCTATAATAGTAGGTTTAACTTCAACAGGACTAACATCATCATTTCCTATAATAACCTCTTTTATAGGCTCTTCTATTTTCTTAGGTTCTTCTACAATAGCAGGTTCTACTTTAATAGGTTCAGTTTCTATTTTAACAACCTTCTCTTCTTTAACCTCTGGAACTTTTTCAACTTTTTCCTCTTCTTTTTTTAATTCATTATGAACTTCTCTTACTAATTTATTTAATTCCATCGTATTATTTTGAAGTTTCTTCTTCTCTTCGTGTTTTTTCATATATTCTATAAACCATAAAACAAAATAAGCTGCTACTATAATACCTAATATAACTAAAACTATAATAACCTCTCTTGTCGCTAAAAACTCTAATATATCATTACCCATATTAATCACCTCAACTACACTTGTAAATTAAGTTTAGCATAGTCTTTAATATTAAAAAAGTAGTTACACTAAATTTTACAGAATTTTTTACAAATATTTTACAACACATTTTGACAAAATTTTACGAACATATATTTACATATTTTTTTATTTACAAAGCATATATTATAGTATGAAAAAGGAAACATTTATCAAATCAACAATTATTTTAATAATAGGTGGCTTCTTAACTAAAGCCCTAGGAATGATTATAAAAATAGTTATGAGTAGACTAATGGGGAGCGTTGGTATTGGTCTATATATGTTAGTATTACCTACTTTTTCTCTTTTAATAGGTCTATGTCAATTTGGTATTCCAACTGCCCTATCTAAACTAATAGCAGAAGACTCTAAAAATAATAAGAGATTATTATTTTCTCTTTTACCAATTTCTCTATTTATAAATATTTTTATAATATCTTTTATTATTATAATTGCCCCTACTCTTGCCATAAATTTTCTTCACGAAGAAAGAACTCTATTACCAATTCTCGCTATATGTGTAGTTTTACCCTTAACAAGTACATCAAGTATTTTAAGAAGTTATTTTTTTGGAAAGCAACAAATGTTACCTCACGTTACCTCTAATGTCTTAGAAGATATTATAAGACTTATATTAATTATTATAGGTGTTCCTATCTTTATAAATAAAGGTTTAGAAGTAGCGGTTACCTTTGTCATACTTTCTAATATTATAAGTGAATTATCATCTATTTTAGTATTATTTTTCTTCTTACCAAAGAATCTAACTATAAAAAAACAAGATCTTGCCTTTAATAAGAACTATGCTAAAGAAGCGATGAATATAAGCATCCCATCTACTGCAAGTCGTCTAATCGGATCATTTGGTTATTTTCTAGAACCAATTATTTTAACAAGTGCTTTAACTTATTGTGGTTATAAATCTAATTTTATAGTTACAGAATATGGAATAATTAGTGGTTTTGTTATGCCTCTATTACTTTTACCATCATTTTTTACTCTTGCTATATCCCAAGCATTACTACCTATTATATCAAAAGCGACAAGTAACAAGAATTATCTTTATGCCAAAAAGAAAATAAAACAAGGAATATTCATCTCTCTTTTAATAGGAATACCAGCATCAATTGCACTTGCTATATTTCCAGAATTCTTTTTAAAAATAATTTATAACACTACTGAAGGTGCATCATACATAAGATTTCTAGCCCCTATTTGCATTTTACAATATATACAAGCTCCTTTATCAGCTAGTTTAGATGCAATGGGATTAACTAAGTTAGGGTTGAAAGCAACTATTATAGGAACACTTATTAGAACTATAACACTACTTTTATTTTCTCTTTTAAAAATAGGAATGTGGGGACTTATCTTCTCAACAAGTTTAAATGTAATATTTACAACTTTCTATAATTTATATCAAGTTAAAACAAGTTTAAAAAAATAAAGTCACTTCGCAAAATCGAAAAAAATTGCTTTTTGCGAAGTGAAAGTTTATAATATATGTAAGAGGTGAAATTGAAATGAGACTTATTAAAAGAGAATATTTAACTAAACTTATTGATGTTATGAACACTCCAGATATAAAAGTTATTACTGGTGTCAGACGTTCTGGTAAATCAAAACTACTAGAGATGTTTAAAGAATATATAGTTAAAAATGTTCATAATAACAATATCATACATATTAATTTTAGTTTTCCTGAAAATGAATATTTAAAAGAATATCATGAGTTATATAACTATATAGAATCACACTATATTAAAGGTAAAACAAACTTTGTCTTAATAGATGAAGTACAAATGTGTAAAGGTTTTGAAAATGCTATAAATGGATTACATGCTAAAGAAAAATATGATATTTATATAACTGGTTCTAATGCTTTTCTTTTATCAAGTGATTTAGCAACTCTTTTTACAGGAAGAACGTTTGAAATAGAGGTTTTCCCCTTCTCTTATAAAGAATTTTTAGAGTATTATGAACTTGATAATATTAGTGATTCTTTTGATAAGTATGTTTTAGAAGGAGGACTATCAGGTTCTTACTTATATAAAAACATGGAAGATAAATACACATATATCGATAATGTTTATAAAACTTTAATTGTTAGAGATATTGTAGAAAGAAATAAGATTAAAAATCTACCTTTAATGGATTCTATTAATGACTTTTTGATGGATAATATTTCTAATTTAACTACTTATAGGACTATTGCTAATACTCTTAATTCAAACAAAATAGAAGCTAATGATAAAACAGTAGGACTATATGTTAAATATTTATGTGAAGCTTTTGCATTTTATAAAATTAGAAGATTTGACATCCAAGGTAAAAAATATTTGGCTTCTCAAGATAAATATTATTTATCTGACCATTCTTTCAAATATGCAAAACTTGGTACTAAGAATATGAATTATGGAAGAATCTATGAAAATATAGTTGCAATAGAATTATTAAGACGTGGGTATGAAGTATATGTTGGAGTTTTATATAATAAGGAAATAGATTTTGTTGCAACTAAAAGAGATGAGAAAATATACATTCAAGTTTCTGATAATATAGAAGATACTAAAACCTTTGAAAGAGAAACAAAATCCTTACTTAACATAAAAGATGCTTATCCTAAAATCTTAATAGCAAGAACTAAGCATAATACTTACCAATACGAAGGAATACAAATTATTGATATTGCAAATTGGTTATATAATAAAGAAGTAGCTTAACACCTACTTCTTTAAATTTCTCTTATTTTATAATCTAGTACTTTGCATTTATTATCTATTAAAAACTTGCCTTCAAATAATTCGTCTTTAAATAGATATGGGGAAAAATTTTTTTGATCAAATTGTTTTAACTTTTCTAAATCTTCAAATTTACCACCTGATGGTGCATAAATATGACCACATTTTTTAGTAAATTTAATCATCAAAACTTTATTATCTTTTTTAAATAACATACGGTTGAATTAAGATGAGCAATTCGTTTTTTTGATTGTCCTACTTCAGACATTTCAAAGACTTCTTTCTACATAAAATTATACCTTATTTTTTATTATGGTCAATACTTGCACCTATACTCTTTCTTTTCACTGTATCATTTTCTAACTCTTTACTCTTTTTATGACTAGCATAAATAAACTTTGCCATTAGGAATCCATAAATTAAACTTGTCGCATAAAATTAATTCTTATTATTAAGAGAAATATTATTCTTTACTATACTGACATCATATAAAGTATTAACTGTATAGGCTCCACTTATTAAACCTAAACAAGTACTATTAAATTTTATATTTCTAACTATACTTTTAATTTTTTCATTTCTTCACCTTTTACTTATGTTATAATATAGCAAAAAGAGGTGATGCTTATGCAAAATAATAAAATCTTAATAGTCGATGATGAAGAAAATATAAGAGAAGTAATTAAAGAATATGCTAAAAATGAAAATTTTGAAGTAATAGAAGCAGATAATGGAGTTAAAGCTTTAGAATTATTAGACAATGAAAAATTTGATTTAATGGTCTTAGATATTATGATGCCTATAATGGATGGATTTACTCTTCTAAATAATATTCCTAAAGAAAAAAGAATACCTACTATAATATTATCAGCACGAGATGATGAAGTAGATAAATTAGTTGGCTTTGATAAAGGTATTGATGATTATCTATGTAAACCTTTCTCCCCTCGTGAATTAATCGCTAGAATGAAAGCTATTATAAAAAGAACTAAAAAAGAGGTAGATATCTATACTTATAATACTTTAACTATTAACTTTAAAGAACATACTATTAAAATAGATGATAAAGAAATTAATGTTACTCCTAAAGAATTTGAAATACTAAAATATTTTATTAATAACAAAAAACTTGCAATATCAAGAGAACAATTACTTAATAAAATATGGGGTTATGATTTCTATGGTGATGATAGAACAATTGATACCCATATTAAAATGTTAAGAAATAATTTAGGTAAATATAGAGATCTAATCATTACAGTTAGAGGAATAGGATATAAATTTGATGATGAAAAATAAACTATCTACTAAAATATTTATCTACCTTGCCATTTTCTCTTTAGTAATACTACTATTTCTTTTCTTCTTCCAAGTTATATTTATTAATACTTACTATGAATGGACTAAAACTAGAACTATTAAAAACCTATCTAAAGATATCTTAGTAACAGAAAATGATACTTCTTTATATAACAAATTAGATAGAGTCTCTTATCAAGAAAATGTTTGTATTGAACTAACTAATATAAATGGAGATATTCTATACTCTAGTAATGGTAATAATTGTAGATTAAGAAGTAGAACTATTAAAAGAAACTTTATTAATAGTAATAAAAAAACTAAAACTTATAACTTAGTTAATAATTTTACTAAAGAAAAAAGTATAATGGCTGCAACTAAATTAAGTGATAATCTTTATATTTTTATATCAACTTCTCTAATACCCTTAGATTCTACTATTAGTATTATAGAAGAACAATTAATAATAGTAAGTATTGTTGTCTTACTATTAAGTATAGTAATTGCCTATTTTATTTCTAAAAGACTATCTAATCCGATTACAAAAATATCTAAAGCTGCTAAGTTAATATCTAAAGGTAAAATGAACACTAAATTTGAAACAGATAGTGATATTAAAGAACTTATAGATTTAACTAATTCTTTAAATGATATGAAAAATGAACTATCTAAAACAGAAGAATTACAAAAAGATTTAATGGCTAATATCTCACACGATTTAAAGACCCCTCTTACAATGATTAAAGCCTATGCTGAATTAATTAAAGATATTAATATTAATAATAAAGAAAAAGCAATAGATAATTTAGATATAATTATTGAAGAGACAGATCGTCTAACTAATCTTGTTAATGACATATTAACTCTAACTAAAGTAGAAAATGACTTAGAAAAATTAGAATTAAAAGAATTTGATTTAATAAAAGTAATTGAAAAAATAATAACTCATCATAATATTTATATAGAAAAAGATGGTTATAAAATAGAATTTATCCATAAAAATATAGATAAACTAATAATAAATGCCGATCAAAAGAAAATAGAACAAGTAATATATAATTTATTAAACAATGCTCTAAACTATACAGGAGATAATAAAATAGTTATTATTGAAATAAAAGAATATAAAGACTATTATAAAGTAATGGTTAAAGATAGTGGTAAAGGTATAGAAAAAAGTGAATATGATCATATATTTGATAGATATTATCGTAGTAAGAAAAACCATAAAAGATATACATTTGGTACTGGATTAGGTCTATCTATAGTAAAAAATATATTACTTTTACATAATTATGATTATGGAGTAAAATCTATTAAGAACAAAGGAACAACCTTTTATTTCAAAATAAAGAAAGACATCTAATCTTTCTTTTTTAGTATTCTAATATATTTATCACCATATTTCTTAGTCTTAACTTCTTCATAATAATCACTAAAGTTTAATTTATCTAAACTATCACTTTCTAAAACAACTATCCCATTTAATATATTTAACTCACTTATTTTCTTTAAAGACTTCTCTATATAATCAGTCTTATAAGGAGGATCTAAAAATATAATATCAAACTTCTTAGGATAAAGTCTTTCAATCGCTTTTAAATAATCCATTGTAAGAATAGTAGTATTTAAATTGTTATCTAACATATCTAAATTACTTTTTATAGTCTTACAAGCCATATATTCTTTATCTACAAAAACAACTTCTCTAGCACCCATACTCAAAGCTTCAATACCAAGATTACCACTACCTGCAAATAAATCAAGACAAACACTATTATCTAAATAATCTTGAATACTTGCAAATAAAGACTCTTTAACTCTATCCATTGTAGGTCTAGTTCCTTTTAAAGTATATCCCTTTAATACTCTTCCCTTATATTTACCACTAATTATTCTCATAATGAACTCCTAAGACTTAAAAATATTTTATTTAACTCAAGTATTAACATATTAACTTCATTTTCTAAATGTTTATATTTTCTAAACTTTTCATTATTATAAATAGCAAGTCTATCACTATCTAAATTATTTTTATGATAAAGTTCTATTAATTTAACTAATTTTTCATCTTTATAAATATCATCAAGCGCTTTATCTACTTCATATTTTAAAGATGAATTATTTATATCAAGAAGTAATTCTTGATATAGAACTTCCCACTTCATAAACATCACCAAATCTAATATATCATATTTTTCTTTAATTTTACTACAATAAGTTATATAATATTAAAACAAGAGGGATAAATATGAGAAGAATAGAATTAACAAAAGAAGAAGAAAAAACATTAGATTATTTATTAACTTTAAATAAGTTAGCAGAACAAGAATTTTTTATAAATAAAAATATAGATAATTTTGAAATGTTTAATGATTTAATAGAAGAAAAATTAAATGAACTAGATGAAGACATTGCCTATAGAATGTTAAATATATTATACAAAGATAGAATATTAGAAATTTCCCCAAGTACAGAAATAAAAATATTAAATAGTATAGATGTAGATTTACCTAAAGAAAGATTAGGAATATTATTACTTACATTAGCACTTAATGATGAATATTTCTTTGAAAATATACACGAACTATCTACATTAGGTTTTATTAATTACAAAAACACTAATATGTTAAATAGATATTTATTAGGATATCCAAAAGCAAATTATTATATTATTTTAGATACTGCTGAAAATTTTATAGGTAGAATAAGTGATGATGATAGCATTCCAAAACAAATGAAAAATGATATTATAAATAAGTTTTTATTTCTATATAAAGATTTATATGATGAATTAAAAACTAAGAATATTAATCAAAAAAATTGTAGACTACTTGCTAATAGATATAGCATAATAGAACACTATAATGACGGTTATCCTACTAATTTCAAAGATATCTTAAGTATAAATCCCTTCTGTCAAGAAGCGGTTGAATTATTAAAACTAAATGATGATACAATTGATTATAACAAACTAATTATAGGAAAACATTATCTAGATAACATATTAGAACCATTAACAGAACAAGGACTTAACAAGCTAGAAAAAACATATCATAGCATAGAAGAAAAGATAAATTTAACTAATCATTTAGAAGCCTTAAATTATATTTACGACAGTATAACTGATAAACAAAATAGTTTCGCTAAAGAAAAAGAACTAGTTAAATCATCTCATAATATCTAAAAATGATTGTACTAGTTTCATTGTATTAGAAATATTCTCAATCTTATCAACTGGTCTAAGTTTATATCTTTCTTTCATTTCTTCTTCCAAATAAGAAAATGCTAATGGAGTTCTATTTAAATATTTATACCAATAAGAATTCTCCCTTAAATATCTATATAAATTAGGATTACTTTTTATTTTAATTTGTGTTTCTACTTGCATTAATCCTCATAATACCTATTAATAGGTCTCTCATCATAATTAGGAATATTATTATTTTCATTCTTAGGCATAATCTCTTCTACTAAACTAACTGCTTTCTGTAAACTATTAACTCCTCTTTGAATAGTTTCAAGATCCATATTTCTAAACATATTAACTACTTCATTAAAAGAAGTAGTTTTATTATTAGTAGTAACTGTATTAGTATTTAAATAATTATTAAACACATCACTTTCTTCTCCATATAAGTCATAAGCTTCATATAATTTTTGAAAACTAGTTTTACCATCAAACACTGCTTTAGCAAGATAAGGTTTATTCTTTATAAATTCTTTAAAACTCTCCTTAGACATAACATCACCTATTAAATAATATGTAGAATATTGAAAAAAAGACGACTTATTTCAAAAAGTCATCTATAGTCATTAATCTTTTATCTACATCATCTAATGATATCTGTTCTTTTTTTATAACTTCATTACTCTTATCTACAAAGTCTTTATAAATAAAAGCTTCACTAATACCCTTTTTATTAATACTACTTCCTGTAGAATAACGATCAACAATAGGTAATTCACTTGTCTTTATAATGTTAATCTCTCCATTCTTAATACCAATATGTTCTCTATTATTAGAAATAAAGGCATTAATAACATAATATGGATTAGTCTTAACATCTCTAATTGTCATAACTCCTCTTCTTGCTCTACTAGTAACTTCAAATTCTGTTAATTTAACTCTCTTACCAGTACCTTTATCAGTAATAACAACTAAATAATTATTATCAGTCTTATCAAAGTTAATAGTACTAACCACAACATCATCTTTTAAATTAATCGCTTTAACACCACTAGCTTTTATACCTACAATAGGAATCTCTTCTTTATTAAATAAAAGACCATATCCAAGTTTAGTTTCTACAAAGATATCTTCATAGTTATCTAACATAACACTAACTACTCTATCATTATCTTTTAATTTAATACAACAACTAGGTTTAGTAATTCTAGTTATTTTAAAGTCAGATAGACTTGTTCTTTTAATCATACCATTCGCTGTAGATATAATAATATTTTTATTTTTATTAAACTCTTTAACAGGTAATGCATAAACAACTTCTTCCTCTTCTCCTAAAGGAATTAAATTACTAATATGTTTACCTAACTCTTTCCATTTTAAATCATAAATAGTATGAACTGGTATATATAAGAAATTACCCAAATTAGTAAATACTAACAATGTATCAAGAGTATTCATTTCATATACTCCTAATAAATAATCATTTTCTTTTAATGTAGTTTCTTCATCCTTACTTGCACTATAACTCTTTAGACTAGTTCTTTTAATATAACCATCTCGACTTATAGTAACAACAACTTCTTCTTTAGGAATCATAACAGTAGTATCTATTT
>ERZ1643249.2542-NODE-2542-length-16881-cov-4.941103_pt1 | contig 16881 bp, 15 predicted proteins | sample MGYA00579263_ERZ1643249 | MGnify/ENA primary metagenome ERZ1643249 (study PRJEB29033, sample SAMEA4952264) | chicken gut metagenome | biome: Broiler Chicken; feature: Gastrointestinal Tract; material: Caecum | place: Ireland | collected 2018 | study: Broiler...
ATTAAAAAATATAAAATTTGACAAATCTTATTCTGAACAAATCAATATAGTTAAAGAATTTTATAAAACTTATTTTCCTTCTATTTCAGAAACCATAGATTCTATTATCGACAATAAAAATCCTGATTATAATGTAGTCCTTCAATTGGGTAAATCAGTTCATAGTTCTGTGGGACATTCAGGCTTTGATACTAAATTAAATTTTGTAGTAGGCTTAGATGGTTCACTAGAAGGTATGATTACTCTTGTTCATGAATTATCTCATGCTATCAGCGCACATCATACTGAAACAATAGCTCAAACAAAAGCAATTAATTCAAAAGATTTAAGTAATCAAGAAAAAAATGAATTAATAGCCAAATTTAATGAGTTTTGCAAACATAAATCTGACTTTGATATTGATTGTATAGGAGAAATTGAAAGTCATATTGTTGAAAATTTATTTGTACAATATTTGTTAGATAAAAAAATCATCTCACAAGAAAACTATGACACATATTTTTTAAGCAGAAAAATTTCTCTTAATAATAATTTAAATTTAATTTTTGAAGAAAATGAAATTATATCTAATTTACCTTGTCCTATAACTTATGAAAGTGTTTTAAAATTTATTCAAAATAAACAAAACGAACATTCATCTAATTTTAAAAATATTATAAATAGACTGAAAATTATGTCAGAAAGAGATGAAAAAAGTGGAAAGCACAGTAAATATATGTATAGATACGTAGTAGGAGAAATTGTATCATCAGTTTGGTTCGACAAATATTTGACAAATCCTAAAAATAAAAAAGAAATGCTTGATAAATTTATTTCTTATTTATCAAATACTGACAAATTAAATATTAACTCAGCTTCTGAGTTTTTAATAAATGAAGATTTTATGAATTGTATTAATGATTACATAAATTTAAACGAACATAATAATGAAATTTCAATTTAATATATAAAAAAATAAAAATTAATATTAAAATTTAATAAAAATTAATGAAAAAAATAAAATTTATGGAAAAAATTGAAAAATATTATAATTTAATTAATGAACATCTAAGTGAATTTGAAAAATATTATAATTCACTAATTTCTTTCAACGAAAAAGTCAATTTGACTGCAATTACGGACAAAGAAGATGTTTTTATTAAACATTTTCTTGATAGTATTTTGTCTATTGAAGAAATAAAAGAAAATTCTCACGTAATTGATATTGGTGCAGGTGCGGGATTTCCTAGTCTACCAATCAAAATTGTTCGTCCTGATATAAATCTAACAATGTTAGATTCTTTGAATAAGCGTGTCAATTTCTTAAATCAAATTTGTACTGAACTAAACATTGAATCTACAAATGTTCATGCACGAGCAGAAGATTATGTTAAAAATCATAGAGAAAAATTTGACATTGCCCTTGCCCGTGCTGTTGCTAGATTAAATACTCTTGTTGAATATCTTTTGCCTTATGTAAAAATCGGAGGATTAGTTTTAGCATACAAAGGTTCAAATTATCTTGAAGAATTAAGTGAAGCAAAAAAAGCTATCGAACTTTTAGGTGGAAAATATTTAAAAACTATTTCTTTTAATCTACCTGAAAACAAAGGTGAAAGAAACATAATTATAATTGAAAAAATTAAACCAACTACAAAATTATATCCACGAGAAAAAAATCTTCCAAAAATTAAACCAATAATATAAAAATAATAATTTTATTAAAAAATTAAATTTTTAACATAAAAAATATAATTTTTATTTAATTTATTTAAATATTAATAAAAAAATTGCTATTTATTTTTAGCAATTTTTTATTTTTCATATATTATTTTAATTAATTATTAATCTATTATTATATCAGGATTTTTTACCATATCATTTTTTCTATCTTTACATATTTGACTATTTACTCTCAATTCTTTAATTTCTTCTTTTAATTTTTCAATCTTTGTTGAATTATTTTCAACAGCCATTATCAATAATTCTTGTCTCTTTGTTTCTAAATTTTTAACCGATTCTTTCACTGTATTCCAATAAATGTTTCTTATAGTATTTTGATATAACATTGATTCAAATTCTTGCCACTGTTCAGATGACAACATATATGGAGAAAGTTTAATATAATCAGTTGTCATTTGTCTTCTCTTCACTGCTTTCATAATCAAATTTTTGATATCAGAAAAATCATAACCTATTTCATCAATATCAATAATATATTTATCTTTATTGGTGGATTCTATATGAAGTTGTCCCTTTGTTATTGTCTGCCTAGTTATAATGTTCTGTTCACGTTGTTTTTCTACTTCAAGTTTAAATCGAGGTTCTAATTGAGCTTTTTCAAAAAATTTATTTAACTTTTCTTCAAACATTTTTACGTCAATCCAAAAATATCTCGTCCAATCGCCTAGTGATTTAGACAAATAATCTTCAATATTGTAAATTGATTTTTTCTTCTTATATATTATATCATTGATTTCAGGAGAAAAGTATTCTTCTTCAACATCTTGTATATTTTCAATATTATTTAAAGTTGTACTAATATTATAATTCATTTGTTTTCTTTTTGGAAGTTTTTTGTATTCTTTTCTCTTTATATCCTCTATCTCAACTTTTAAATCAATCATTTCATTTACTAACTTTTTAAATTCTGAAAAATTCATATATACTCCTTAATTGAACTAATATTAACATGAATTCTTAAATTTGTCAATATTGATATTTTATATCTATATATATATAATATATATTATATAATATAATAATAGGATATATTATATATAGTAAAACATATTATCATATTAATAAAATTATAAAAATCTGATAAATTAATAGTAAAAATAAAAAATTTTAATAATTTTAACGTTGACAATAAAAATTTTTAATAATATAATTGAAAAAATGAAAATAAATAGAATTCAACTTAATAATTTTAGAAATTACAAAAATTCAATTATAGATTTTAGTGATGGCATAAATTTCATTGTGGGAAGGAATGCTCAAGGTAAAACTAATTTGCTAGAAAGCATTTATCTATCAAGTGTTGGCAAGAGTCCTAAAAGTTGTCGTGAAAAACAAATTATAATGTTCAATGAAAACCAATCAAAAATTGAATTAAGTTTTTCCACCCTAGCTGGAAACAAAAATATAAAGCTTTTTTTGGACCGAACAAATAAAAAATCTATAAAAGTAAACAATATAAATATTTTGAAATTGACCGAATTTGTTGGAATACTTTCTGTTGTTTATTTTAGCCCTGATGAATTAAAACTAATAAAAGAAGTGCCAGAAGATAGACGAAATTTTTTAGATATTTCAATCTCTCAATTTGATAGGACTTATCTATATAATCTTCTTAGATATGACAAAATTTTAAAACAAAGAAATTCAATTTTAAAAAGTACAGATAGCGTAGAATCTAAAATTGAGCAACTTGATTTATTTACTCCTCAATTAATTGAATGTGCTCAAATAATTATTGAAAAAAGATTAAATTTTATTGAAAAACTTAAAAATATTGCTACAAATATCCATAAAATTATAACTATCGATGAAAATTTAGATATTTCTTATAGCTATATCAATACGTCAGGTTTATCAATAAAAGCTGACTTACAAAAAGAATTTGATAAGGTTAAATTAAAAGAAATAGATTTAGGATACACTTGTGTTGGACCACATCGAGATGATTTAATTTTTAAAATCAACGGTATGGATTGTAAATATTATTCAAGTCAGGGTCAACAGCGAACTGTCGCTCTTGTTGTTAAGTTATCGTTAATGGAAGTTATAAAAAATGAAATCGGTGAATATCCAATATTATTACTAGATGATGTATTAAGTGAACTTGACCAAAATAGGCAAGATAGATTAATTGAATTGATTAGTAAATATCAAACATTAATTACTTGTACAAAAATTCCTGAAACCAAAATAAAATACAATATTATAAAAGTAGAAAATGGAAGTATTATTTAATACTTTTATTTTTTTTATTCATTTGAAATTAAAAAATTATTTTTTAAGTAAATATTTTATAAAAAAATAAAAAAATAATTATTTTTATTAAAAATATATTAAAATTAATAAAAAATCCACTGAATTTTCAGTGAATTTTTATTTTTTTTATAACTTAATATTTTAACAATTGAGATTTAATATCATTTACAAGTGTTCTAATATGTGGATTTATTTTTACTTGATTACTAATTTTATCTCTTGCATGCATAATAGTCGTATGGTCTCTTCCTCCAAATATTGCACCGATTGCAGTAAGTGGAATGCTAAGCATATCGTTTATTAAATATATGCACAACTGTCTTGGTTCAACTATCTCTTTATTTTTTTTCTTTCCAATCAAATCTTCTTTCGATACTTTGAAGAAATCACATACGGTATTTAAAATTTTCTCTGCATCGAGATTTGTTTTTTCTGTCTCTCCATAATCTTTAAGTGCTTCGTGAGCATCTTCCATAGAAGCATGTGATTTTCCAAGCAAACTTGAATAAAATACCACTTTTGATAATATTCCTTCCATCTCACGAATATTCGTTCCTGTCTTTTGTGCTATAAAATCTACTACATCTTCGTCAACAAGATATCCCTCTTGACTACATTTTTTCTTAATAATTGCTACCTTAGTTTCATAATCAGGCTCTTGAATATCTTGAATAAGCCCACTACTGAATCTACTACGTAATCTCTCTTCTAATGAACTCATCTCTTTTGGTGAACGGTCAGAAGCAATTATAATCTGTTTATTGTTTTGATATAAATCATTGAATGTATGGAAGAATTCTTCTTGAATTCCCATTTTGTTGCTAATGAATTGAATATCATCAATCATTAACACATCTACGCTACGATATTTATCTCTAAAATCGAGATTTGATTTATCTTTTCCACTACGGATAGAATCTACATAATCATTTGTGAATTTTTCACATGTCACATAAAGTACGTTTAAATCAGGTCTATGTTTATTTAAATAATTACCAACTGCATGCAATAAGTGTGTTTTACCAAGTCCAACACCTCCATAAATGAATAATGGATTAAATTTTTCACTAGGGTGTTCTGCTACACTCTGCATAGCTGCACATACTACTTGATTTGATTTTCCTACTACAAAGTTTTCAAATGTATATTTTTGATTAAATTTGGACTTAAAGTTATTTGAATCTTTTTCACTCATCATTCGCTCTAATTCTTCATCTTGTTTTCTAATAGATTCTTCATATTCCTGATTGTCTGTTATTCGAACGAATGTATAAGGTGTAAACTCTTGTCTAACACATTTTGTTATTTTTTCATATATAGCAGGTTGATTAACTTGATTTTTCGCTGTAATACTAGGTGCTTTTAATATTAATTCATCATTTGCATATTGAATTGGCGTCAAGGTATTTATCCATAAATCAAAGGTGACAGCGGTCACTTCGTTTTCTAACTTATTCAATACCTTTTTCCATTGGTCAAGTAAAAACATATACCACTCCTCAATTTTTGTTGCTATTATTATATAATAAAAATAATATTAAGTCAATTAGCAAATCAAAATTAAATTAAAGGTTTTGTTTGTTGTTTTTTATGATTGGCACTGTATTTTAAAATCAGTTTTCATGACATAATTATTGTTTAGTCCATCAATCTCTTTGAAAAATGAAAAATACGAAATATTCTAATAAATTTTTTATTGGTACTGAAATATTTGTTCTCTATGATGAGTTATACACATTGAAATTTGGGTTATCAACATAAATATACACACATTTAGTCACATTTATTGTGGATAAAAATAGTATGAATTTTGTCGAATTATGACAGAATCACCACTATATATTGAATTAAATTAAGTTGTCCACTTTTCCACATTCACTAATAAAAAAATCACTATCAAAAAACAAAAAAAATTAATAAAAAAACTACACATGCACGCACGCATATAATGCGCATAAAATACTATTTTATAGTATTTTTCTTTGATTTAATTAATAGAAAAAATTTTTCGACAAAAGTGTAAAAATTTATTTGACATATCTAGGCTCGTTTGCTAATATAGTCATGTATCATTAGATGGAATGCGAGCAATTTCACGTGGTACAGATGATATTGAGGGGGAAGTATTATCGTGGTATGTTAAGGAGTCTATTATGAAATTTAGATGTGATGGTTTAGAATTGAGCGAAGCAATTAGTACAGTATCAAAAGCTATTAGTTCAAAGACTACTTCTCAAATACTTGAAGGAATTAAGATGGTATGTGAGAATGACTTGCTTATACTTACTGCTACTGACCTTGAAATGAGTGTTGAAAAGAGAATTCGAGCAGAAGTTGATTCTCGTGGCGAAACAGTTGTGCCAGGTAGATTATTTGGCGAATACATAAAAAAGCTAACTAATGAACAGATTGAATGTGAATTGAATGAAAAAAATCAGTTAAAAATTTCGTATACAGACAGTGAAGGCTGTTTACAATGTATGGAAATTAGTGAATTTCCTGCAATTAAAGAAGTTAATAAGGATAATTTCTTTGAAATCACAAAAGAAGATTTCAAAGCTTTGATAAATAATGTTTTCTACGCAGTAGCACAAGATGATAGTAGACCAATTTTGAAAGGAATATTGTTAGAAACTAATCAAAATACGATTAAAGCAGTGGCTGTGGATGGTTGTAGATTGAGTATTTCTAATAAAAATCTTGTTATGAGTACAACAGATTTTAAAATCATTGTTCCAGGAAGAAATCTTAATGAAATTGTTAAGATGATGAATGGCGATGATAATGTGAAAATCTATGTACATTCAAACAACATAATGGTAGATTTGGGTGATACGATAGTAATCAATCGTTTGATTGATGGGCAATTTATTAATTATCGTCAGATTGTTCCAAAGGATTTTTCAACAATTGTCACCATCAACAAAGAGCAATTAGAAGATGCTATTGATAGAGCCAGTGTACTTTCTCGCATTGACAAAAATAATTTAGTAAAATTTGACATCAAAGAGAAAAATTTGATGCTTACGTCAAATAGTGAAATAGGTAATACACGTGAAAATATTACAGTAGGAGTAAAAGGTAATGATTTAAACATTTCGTTTAATTCTAAATATTTTAGTGATTGTTTGCGTGTGATTGATAATCCATACGTTAAGATGAACTTTAATAGTCAGATTCAACCTTGTGTAATAACTCCATGTGAAGGTAATGATTTCTTATTTTTGATTTTACCTGTAAAAGCTAGATAATAAATTAATTAAATTTAATATTAATAAAAATTTATTATAATAAATATAAAATAAATTAATAAAAAAATATTTTGTAATACGAAAATATCTAATATTTATCCACATTTAAGTTTTTCGAACATATGTTTAATTTATATAAATATAAATTAAAAGTTATCCACATTTTAATTTTGTATTGTGGATAACTTTTTTTTTATTTTCTATTGATTAATTTTTTTAATTGAATTATAATATTTTAGTTATATAATTTTTTTATTATTTTTACAGTTATATAATTGTATGCAAATATAAAAAAATAGATTAGTTTATTTATGGAGAGTTGTCAGAGTGGTCTAATGTGTCGCTCTCGAAAAGCGATGAGGTGCAAGCCTCCGGCGGTTCGAATCCGCCACTCTCCGCCAATCTATAAATTAAAAATAATAATTAAATAATCATAATGACAAAACATTAAATTTATGATATAATATAGTGATGAAAAATATTGATGAAACAATTAAAAATTGTACCGCTTGTGGTGTCTTTCCAAAATTGAAGGACAATTTTATTCAACTAAGGAAAAGTAATATTCTGGTATTAGGGGAATCCCCTGCAAAAGATGGTTGGCTAAAAAGTGGACGAGCATTTTTTAATTCAAATGGAGAATTACAGGCTAGTGGAAAGGTCTTAAATAAGTTATTAAATATGTGTTCTTTATCAATAGATGATATAAATTTTACAGAATGTTGTAAATGTATTATTGAGAATAGAAAGAGATTAAGAGAATGTATCAATAATTGCAAACCAATTTTGTTTTCACAAATAGAAAAGTCTGATTTTGATATCATTCTACCTATGGGACAATTTCCAACAGAAGCAATATTAGATAAAAAAATTACTAAATTAAAAGATTATGTTGGAAAAGTATTTGAAATTAAAATAGGTCAATATTTTAGAAAAGTTATTCCTATATATCATACTTCACCGATTAGTCCATTGAGTTTTAAAGGAAATGAACCAATATTTAATAAGATAATAAAACCACTAGTTTTAAATAGTAATCAAAATTTGAGATAGTCAAATATATAAATAAAAATAACGAGGAAGGTCTTATGATTGTTGATGACATTAAAAATATCGCAAAAACACAAAAAGTTTATGTTTCGTTTGATATGGACGGAGTGATTGCAGAATACGATATATCAAAAAATGATTTACACAAAACCAAAACGAATGATTATTATAAAATAAAACGTCCAATCAAAACTATAATTCATATTATGAAAATGTTATTCGAAATTCAAAATATAGAAGTTGGAATATTGAGTGCATGTCATTTTGAAAATCAAAAACAGGATAAAATTGAATGGCTAAAAATCAATGTGCCATTTTTAAAAAAAGAAAATATTCATATAATTTCTTATGAGAAAATCAAATTTGATGAAAAAAATAAATATGGATTGAAAACACAATATCTAGAAAATTTATTTAAAAATAATCAATATATAGTATTTCATATAGATGATGATGTCAGAGTAATTAAAAGTATGAAAAATAGTAGTAAAATAAATGTCGTGCATATTAGTAGTTTGATTGAATGATAAAAACAAATTAGTAATTGTATACTAAACTCATATTTATATAAAACCAATGGTAAAGTGTTTTATTTTTGTTTTGATTTTTTCAACAAATATTGTATAATTATTTCAGAACATATAAAGGAGAAATTTATGAAAAATTTAAAAATATATAGATGTGAAGTTTGTGGAAATATATGTGTAAAACTGGTAGATTCAGGTGTTCCAATGGTTTGTTGTGCTAGACCAATGAAGGCATTAACTCCAAATACTGTTGATGCGGCCAGTGAAAAACATAAACCTGTTGTCAAAATTGATGGAAATAATATAACTGTTCAAGTTGGAGAAGTGTTGCACCCTATGACAAAAGAACACTATATTTCTATGATTATTGTTGAAACAAATAAAGGTTTTATGGTAAAAAATTTAACACCAAATAATGAACCTATCGCAGAATTTGTTTTATTTAACGATGAAAAATTAATAAATACATATGCTTATTGTAATCTTCATGGATTATGGAAATAGATTTTTTAGTGTAAGAGGATTTGTTTACCTAATATAATTATTAAATTATATTACTAAAATAATAATCAAGATATCTGGTTTAAACTGAAATATTAAGGAAGTTCAATGAAAATCGTCAGCTATAATATCAACGGAATTCGTGCAGCAAACAAGTTAGGCATTATTGATTGGATAATCAATACGAATTATGATATATATTGTTTTCAAGAGATTCGTGCTAATGAAACAATTACACGTTCTATATTTTCAGATGACGAACAGATTTCTATATTTGAAAAAAATAGAACATATAATTCAAATATTATTGATGAATATTACAAATATTATAATTGTGGTAATATTCCAGGATATGCAGGGACGATGATACTATCAAAAATTAAACCGAATAGAGTAGAATATGGAATGAAAGATTTTTTTGAAGACGAAGAAGGAAGAGTGACGACCATATTCTTTCAAGATTTAGCAATAGTCAATGCATATGTTCCTAATGGAAATTCTAGACTTGAATTCAAGATGAAATTTTTAGATGCTTTAACTAAATATTTGGAAAAATTAAAAGAAGATTATTCGACCCTATGTGTAGGAGATTTTAATATTGCTAACGATGAAATAGATTTGACAAATCCAAAGGAATGCAAAAATAAATCTGTGTTTTTACCTATTGAACGTGAAGCATTCAAAAAAATTTTATCATTAGGATACATTGATACGTTTAGATATTTATATCCGGATAAAAGAGAATATTCATGGAGAAGTTATCGTTCTCGTCAAGAACAATTACCTTCCTCTCATTACAATGCCTGGAAATATCGTATAGATTATGCTATTATTCATAATAGGAATGATTATAAAATAGTTAAATGTGAAATGCCAGATTTAAAATATAGTGACCATTTACCGGTAATTTTAGAACTGAATAAATAGACAAGTTTTATACATACCATTATTGCGACTAAGTCTTATGGGAACCCAAACAATGCAAATAAAATGAGCAATTTAACATAAAAGCGAGAAATTCTTAAATTAAACCTTTTAAACAGAAAAAGAAGGAATGAAGGAAAACGTATGTTGTCCTTCATAAAAGCGAGTAATCAAGCAAAAGACTAAAATTGCGCTAGCAATTTAGTAATAGCAAAATAGGAATCCTGCGAGACGAATGTCGAGTGGGAAAGAGGAACGACCGAACAAAAGGCTTACATTCGCATAAACTTCGTTTAGCGAATTAGCAAAAGTTCGAGTTGTGACGTGCGGATATGGCGAAACTGGCAGACGCGCTAGATTCAGGTTCTAGTGGGAGCAATCCCTTGCAGGTTCAAGTCCTGTTATCCGCACCAGCAAACAAATCTTTGATGTCCTTGAAATAATTTTCATATTTATACTCGTATTTAATAATCAAGATAATAAATAGAGAAGCTTAATTCAATACTTTTTTTGTTTTGATAAAATAGTTTGAAAAAATTTTGTTTTTATAGTATATTATAACTAGAAGGAATTTTTATGAGAGAACTTGACTTAGAATCATGGAAACGTAAGGATATTTTTAATTTATACTATCAATTTGATATTCCACAAGTTTCACTTTGCACACCTTTAAATGTGACTAGGGTGTATGAATTTGCAAAGTTGAAAGATTTATCTTTCTATTTTTGTATGTGCCATGTTTTTTATACCGCACTTTTAAAATTTGAAGAATTTATGATACGCTCAATTAAAGGTAAAATTGTCATTGAAGACGGGGAATTTGTCAACATATGTGCAAATAGAGAGGGTGAGGAAATTTTTAAAATTATAACTGGTAGATATTATAGAGATATTGAAAAGTTTTGTAATGAAACTAAAAAGAAATTAGAAAATCAAACCACCTTCACTGAACCTTTACCTCCTGGTGCAAGAAGAAGTCAAGTCATTGCATATATTTCTTGTGCTCCTTGGTTTGAGTTTACACACTTAACACATCCACAAGATGTTCAACGAAATTCTTTTGTGCCACATGTTAGCTTTGACAAAATGAAAATAAACGAGAAAGGTGAGCGTTGGGTTAATGTTTCTCTTCAAGTAAATCATGCTGCTATTGACGGCATTCTTATTGCTAAATTGTTGGACGAAGTTAATTCAATAATAAATCATTTATAATTTGTTGTTTTAATTCACCGCTAACCTAATATAATCTAAATCTACATAGAAAAAAATAGTGGGCGTATATTCAATCACTTATAGTACAAAAAAATTGTTTTCAAAAAGACTATAATTTGAATAAAAATTATATAATTAAATAATATACATTAATAACATTTAATAGAATATAAAGAGAAAAGAGAAGTTAATAAACTTCTCCTTTTTGTTCTATTTAACTGTTTATAAATGAAATATTTATATCTCCGTTATTGCAATTAGTTATTAAATGCTTACTGCCATCTGGTTTTTTGCTTGGAAGATTGGTTTCTCCTTTTTTGATTGTGCAGTCTATCGAATATTCGTCCCAACTGCCGACAATAGAACCTGAAATACTACCGTTTTTTGTGCTCAATGAAATTGTTGAAACAACTTGTATGGAACTGATTTTGATGTCCCCACCGTTTGAATTTAAGGTAAATATCTATGTGTTGATTGTACGGAAGAAAATCGTGCTGTGATGCGTGAAAAACTATGCTATATTGCAAAGGAAGAGTATGGAGTAAATCCCGAATTTATTGTTGAGATAGTTGTTTTGTCAGGTATTTTGCAATGGAATTATCAAATACAAATACTCATTGAAAACGAATAGTACTACATAAATTTAATTAAAAAGATTGCAAAAACTAATATCCTTATTTTATTTTAATTGCGTAAATTGTTTCACCATCTTTTGACATCGCAGAAAAGGCAAGAGTATACATATTTAAACCTTCATCATATGTAGATGCCATCACACCATAATAAATTTTGTCATTTGTAAAAAATTGGATATATTGTTTGTGTTTTGTGAGATTTCTATTTAATTGAATTTCAATTGAAATGCTTTCATTCGTTTTTGTACTAGTTCTTTTTGATAAATGAATTACATTATAAGTGCCATTAATATTTTTGTTTGATAAATATAGTTTGTCATGTGCATATCTATTAGGCATCACGACAGGCCAATCTAATTCGTTAAAATACATGCTGCGGATATTAAGGTAATGTTTGTCCGCTTTTTCGTCTAGTCTTGTGTGATGAACAAAATAAAATTTTTCTCCGTCTTGCAAAATGCTATTATGACCAGGGGCAGTATATGTATGATTTTGGTGTAAAAATCGATAGTTTGCTATTATAATTCCACCTAAATTATCCCAATCTGTATCTGTCATGATTTTTTCATTAGGGTCGATGTAAGGACCAAAGATGTTTTTTGAACGAGCTACACGCACATTATAACTGTCAACTAAACTGCCAAATGATAAAAATAGATAGTAATAGTCAGTTTTTTTGTTGTATGTAATGAACGAACCCTCTATTGGAGCCATTTTACCGCCAGCAATATGTGTACCAATTTTATTATTCTTGCTTAATCCTGAGGTTTTGTTAAGTTCTATAATATATATTCCGCCAAAGAAACTACCATAACTTAACCACAATTTTTTATCTTTATCAAATTTAACACATGGGTCAATCGCATTTGGTAGTTCGATATTTCCGCCAGATTTTGAGGATATAATTTTTCCTTGATTTTTATATGGACCTAGTATATTTTTTGACTTAGCCAAACCAATAAAACTTTGAGTGCTACCAAAAGAAGAAATAGAATAGTACAAAAAATATTTTGAACCTATTTTGATTATATCCGGAGCCCAAAAGGGTGAATCTAAATTACGTGATTTAGGCACTTCAACATGACAATATTCTATACCTTCTTTTAATTCATTTTGTATAGTTGTTTGATTGAAACAGCTATTTTTATTGTCAAACCAATGAATTAAATCATTTGATTCTCTAATTTGAAAATAACCATGGGTAGAAATTGTGTAATATTTCTCTTTGGTTTTGATTATCGCTGGGTCGTGTACTCCAAATTCTGCGATTTTATCCGAGTAGTCTTGAAATAAATTTTTCATATATTCTCCATTGGTTAAATTATATAAAATATAATTTCAAAAGTAAATCATTAGAATAAAAACAAAATAATTATTCATATACCTTTTTTAATAATAAAAAATTTTAATATTGACAAGTCTGCTTTCATAGTATATTATATATAGACATAAGGAGAAGGATATGGGTTATGAAGAATTTTTAAATTCAGAATATATAATCAATTCTTATAAAAAGATTGAGTATTTAAAAAGAGACTTTCCAGTCAATCATGGATTTATTCATATCAATCATGTTATTGATAATGCAAAAGAGATAAGCAAGACATTAGGTTTTTCTCAAAAAGAAAGAGAATTACTATTAATCGCAGCAACTTTTCATGATACTGGATATCTAATGGGAAGAGACGAACATGCCAAAAATGGGGCAATCTTAACATTGGGCTATTTGACTGAAAATTCAGATTTAGAATTAGAAGATATAAAACGAATATGCAAAGCAATCGCATCTCATGGAGGATTCAACAAAGAAGATTATTTGGATAATGTTTCTATGGGACTAATTTTGGCAGATAAAATGGATTTTGTTAAGACTAGATATGATAAATATTTATGTAGTTATGTGGAGAAATATAAACCATTTTTAGAGATAGATGCTGTCAAATTGAAAAAAATAGGTGATGGATATGAAGTCGTAATAGAAAGTGCTGACGATAAGTTGGAAGAAAAGATTATAGATAGAAGCATTTATAAAAAACTTAATGAAATAATAGACAATATTAATAATTATACAAATTATCACATTGATTTGAAATTCGCATCAAACAATGCTAATCCAGATATAAAATTGTAAACGACCGTTTGGTCGTTTTTTATTAATTTTAAATAAAAATCAAAATAATATATAAAATTGCTTGCCACAAATGGTTAAATAATATATAATATGAATATCAATTAGGGGGTTAAAATGACAATTGTTAAAAAAATATCAAAACTATTTTCAATATTGGCAATCCTGATGGTAGGAGTGCTAGTATTCACAGCATGTGGAGATGACGATAATAAAACAAATCCAACAAATAATGCAAGTATCACTATTTCTAGTACGTTAAAAGCAGATGCAGAAGAAGTACTTGAAACTATGAAAATTCATGTTCTTGATAAATTGACTAAGGTTGATGAAGGAAATACTAATGGTCAAGGTCATTATACTTTTGCAGAAGCACAAGAAGAAATATCTGAATTCACCGAATATTATGTATTAGTTGGAACATTAAGCGATGTAGATGATTTAACTAGTGTAGGATTTGGTAATGTTAGTTATTCAAAAGACCAAACTATTCCTTTGTCAGTGGGAAGGAATAAATTCATTGAAGATAAAGTCTATTATGTAGAAGACAACAAACTTTATATGGCTGCACCTATTGTTTTGGTAGAATCTGCTGGACAAACTAAAATTAAACTTAATAATAAAGAAGTTGATTTCAATGTCAATCCAAGTGTTGAGACAATAGATTTTACAGCAGTAAGTTTCTGTTTCGATACTAAGAATACTGTTGTTCATCATGAAAATGAAGATGTGTATGTTTGCACATATAAAGAAGGTGCAAAAAAATCAATGATTGGTTTCTATTATGCAGGAATGGCACAAAATGATGTTTCTGTAAATCGTCTTTATAAAAATGGTGTATTGAATAGTTATAGTATTGTATCAAATACTGATGCGGACAAAGATTCTAATTACCCATTAACATATTATTTAGTACCATATGTTAAAAGTGGTGATGTGAATGAAATTGATGCAGAAAAACACAATAATGCACAATTTGAATTAAAGGCATATATTCAAGGAAAGGGAGTTGCTACAGCAAATATCCGTAATATTATTGAATATACTAATGCTGAATAAAATTAATTTGTTAATAAAAAATCTTAGGTGTTTCCTAAGATTTTTTTATATTCTATTTACATTTAATTTTTACACTGGCACATATTTCAATTGTGTTATCCATGTTTTCTTCGATTGAAAAGTTTCTATATAAAATTGGAGAATAATATGAACTTTCTTCTTCAATTTCTAATACTGTTATTTCATCTTTTTCCAGTAATTTTTTTGCATTTTGAATTGCATTTTCCACTGCAAGATTTAAATTTTGTTGATAGACTTCTTCTGCATTAGAGAGTTTGAAATTGACATAATTTATTTCTGTTATTCCTGAGGAAATCAGCGAATCAATATTATTTGTAAAAGTGGACAAATTGTCTAGTTCATAGGAGAAGTTTAGAATAGCATAATAACCTACTAGTGTCTTTCCTGAGGAATAATCATAACTTGGGTTAGTGGTAAAACTAGTAATTTTAATTTGTTCAGAGGATATACCATTTGCAATCAAACTATTTTTCGCACTGTCAAATTGAGACATGGTTTTCTCTTTGGAAACATCAAGTGACATATCTACATTTTCTATTCTAACGAAAATTTCAGCACTGTCTGCTTCAATCTTTTGAGTAGATTTACCGACTATTTCAAGTGTGGGTTCACCCGCAATATTTACTGCATCGGCACTGATTTGTGTGTTGAAATTGGTGAGAAATAAGATTGATATTACACATATTAGCATTAAAATTAAAAATAAAGATTTTGTTTTTTTCATATATATTCTCCTTTTTCAAATTTAGATTGGTTCGTATGAAAATAAAAATTCATAAATTTTAAAATTAGTGTAAAATTTCTATATTATTTAAAATTAATCAAAGAACATACAAAATTAGTCAAATTAACTAAATTTTGTTCAATATTAAGGTCTATGAAGCGGTCGATATAAGGGTTGATTAAAAATTTACTTTACAAATTTTATAAATTAAAGCATAATACCTACATACAAAAAGGAGATAAAAATGATAGAATTTAGATATGATACACAACTATTAATTGAAGGGAAAAATTTAGATGAAGATAAAATTAGAGAGTATTTTACAAAGAATTTTAAAGGAGATTGTCTGATTGCTGTTGGTGATAGTGAATTAATTAAAATTCATTTTCATACAAATGAGCCATGGGACGTTTTGAAATATTGTGCTACTCTTGGCGAAATCTGTGATATAGTTGTCGAAGATATGGATAGACAATCAAGAGGCTTGAAAGGATAATAATATCTTCGACAACTAAGGGGGTCCCCACATGTGATGAAAATCACTTGAAGGGGAGGAGCAATCAAGCAATAGACTTGGAATGCGATATAGAGCATTCAAGTAATGGTGAAGATTGCGATGCAAGATATGGATAGACAATCAAGAGGCTTGAAAGGTTAATTATATTTTAATCAAGTATTATAAATAAAGTTATTTATTTGGTTTTGCTTTTTAATAGGGATAATGAAAAATATGAGAGTTGATTATGAGTATGTATTGGAGTTTGCGAAGAAAAAGCATGAGGGTCAGTTCCGAGCTGATGGAGTGACTCCTTATATTAATCACCCTATACAGGTTGCTGCTATTGTGAAAAGAGTAAAAAAATCGGCAGAT
>ERZ1643249.2543-NODE-2543-length-16870-cov-10.439786_pt1 | contig 16870 bp, 24 predicted proteins | sample MGYA00579263_ERZ1643249 | MGnify/ENA primary metagenome ERZ1643249 (study PRJEB29033, sample SAMEA4952264) | chicken gut metagenome | biome: Broiler Chicken; feature: Gastrointestinal Tract; material: Caecum | place: Ireland | collected 2018 | study: Broiler...
TGTTTGACTGTTAAACTTATTCGTTGCTCGTTGTGGTGTTTTACGTGCTGTTCTGAGGCTGTGCTGTTGTGTTTTGCTGTAGCTGTGTGACCCTTAAGCGGTTGCCTTCAACTGCTAAAACTTTAACTTTGCCTTGCTGTAGGACTTCATTACTGTCTGTGTAGGCTCGCCAGCGAACTCCGTTAAAGACTGTGACCGTCCCCGTATTCGCTGTGTTGTTGATAGGCTCGTTGATGATTGCTGTTGAGCCTATCAGAGCCTCTAGGGACGTTGGAAGGGACTTTGTGTCATTCCTGCCTAGTACGTGTTTACCCTTTAGGAACTTGAAGCAAAGTGCGAAGGTGATGAGCGAGGTTGCTAGGAATAGTACGATTTGAACTGTGGTGCTTGCACCTAAGAAGTTGGCTGCTAAGGCAACTGCGGCACCTAGAGCGAACCAAATGGAGATTAGAGCCGCTGTGGTAATCTCAACAAGTGCTGAAATCACAATGATTGCTACCCAGATAAACGTGTACGTCATTCGGCACTGCTCCTTTCTGCCGCTTCGCTTTGTGTGAAAGCAAAATCGTGCGAAAATAATAAAAAATCTAACTATTAAGTGAACTCTGGACTAGAAATTTAGTCACTGATTCACAAGTTTGGTAGCGTTGCTGTTATGCTAGGAACTATGATGTTATTGCGTGAACTCAGATAGACTCTGTGGCCGTTATGTTAAATAGCGTGGAACTTTGCTGTGTAGCGTAGCTCTTTGAAAAATTAAAATTGTTGCTGATGTTATGTTTTGGGGTAATGAGTTAAACCTGTAGGTTTGTGCGTTTATCCGTTAAACTCTGCTGCGCGTTTAAGTGTCACTGTGATGGGACTGTTTTCATGTGGTTGGGCTTCCTACTATTTTTACTAGGCTGTTTTGCAACTTTAAATAATCGCTGAACTGTTGCTTTAGGTAGCCATTAATATAAGGCTGGTAGAGCTTGTAAAAGTAATTGTATGTGTCGATTCGCTTTGGGCAGTCGCAAGGAGCTAATAACCTTTCTGCTTTGCAGTTGAGGTACTCCAGTGTACTTGCGATAATCTCCACTTCGTATGCTCGGCTGAGTGCGTGTTCTATGCTTGAGTGCTTCGGGAACACTCTCTTATCATAGGCTACACTGGGTAACTGTCTCAGGAGTTCTGAATAACTATGTAGGAACTCTTCGTCTATCACACTCGCAACTGTTAGCTTCTCTGACTGAACTGTGATTGTTGCTAGGAGCGTGTACGCTATCGCCTCTTCTCTGTTATAAATGTGAAGGCTGTTAAACTGCTCGACTGTTCGAGGTAAGTTTCGCTTTAAGAGTCTGCTGAACTTCGTTGAGGTGTGAAGCTCTATAAAATAGGTTGCAATGTAGGTAATGAGTAAAAAGCTTAGGACTTCAATGAGTGTGTATGTAACTAGATTTCGTGCTATCTCGGTATCTGTTAGTGTTGTGTTTGTCAGTGTGGACAGAAGATTGATAGCGAAGATTAAACAGGAGAAAGTAATAATAACTGCGGCGAGTGCTTTCGCTTTTAAATCTTATGAATACTTATTCAAGGGTTTAAGCTGCTCTGCGAAATTTAAGTGTAAAATGTTTAGGGTCATTTGTTTGGCTCCTTTCTCTATTCGGTTCTATGTTTATACTTGACTGAATCTATAAAATCCGTAAGGTCGTACTGAATATCTAACCAATCATTTAATTGGGTCAGCAGGCTGCTTGATATTGCAGAGTGGCAGTGCCTTGCAAATACCCTATAGTAGTCAATATTATCGTAGGGGCTTTTCCACTTATGTTTATCCTTTGCTAATAAACTCTGTGTGTCGCACTGGAGAAAGCTATTTAACTTTGAGGCGTTCTCCAAAGTTGCCGGAAATTCTGTTGAGCTACAAGGTAACTGCCTAAGGGTGCATAACAGTTTATATAGTGTATTCTTATCGTTTATGGTATGCACCCATAAATCTGTGTCTCTTGCGTAAATCGTAACGGCAAGCAAATATATAATTGCTTCTTCACGAGTGTTGACTCCTAGGCTGCTAAACTGACTCGGTGTGAGCGGTATCTGTTTTCTCAGGATGATATAAGGCTTTATATAGAATATAAGGAACATTAGCGAGAAAGTACATATTAAGAAAACAAAACAAATTATAGTCTGAACTGCGCTCTTTGTTAAAGCGTAACCTCCAGTTGGTATAAGGACCAAAAATGCAGGTACAAGTGCCCAGGCAACAGGCTCATCATTTAAAAAGGCTTTGCAAATTTTGTATAATTTAGTGTTCTGGAAACGTAACATACTACGTATGGGGTTTACGGTGTTTCTCATTTTTGTTTGGCTCCTTTCTAATCTTACATCTTGTTATGTATATTCAAGTAGTTGTAATAGGTGAATAGTTCTTCGTAGAGCGCTTTATTGATATATGGCCGATAAACTTCAATGAATACTCGGAACTCTGAGAGTCTCGTGCTGGCTTTTTCAACGTTGTACAGAAGGAAGTCTGTGTTAGCCGATAGGTAATCATTGAAGTCATCTAGTATGTCATCTGCTGTCTCTGGAGGCTTACATAACTTGCTAAATGCTGTGACAATTTGTGTGTCTCCCTCTGAGGTACGAGGCAATCGTAAAAGCGACTGCTCGAATTTTTGCTGGAATTGCTTGCTCTCTATTCGGATGCAGTAAAGTTTGTTGCTATGAAGTGTCAGGGTTGACAGTAACGTGTAGGCAACTACCTCTTCTCGATTAAAGTCGCTAAACCGCTCTCTTGCGACTGCTGTGAGCATGTGCTGGAGTTTATATGCGGCATAATTGGAAAAGAATGTCTTAATAAGCATGGCTACAATTCCATAAAAAACTGCTAGGAAGAAGAGTGTCAAGCAGTATGGAACCAAAACCGCTGGAATAGTGAGTAAAATTATTGGAGCCATGATGTTAAAATACCAGTCGCCATTATCAATGAGGCTGTGCGCTCTGGAGAATAAGGAGCTATTGAACCTGTGATTGAAGTCTAGTAAACTTGATTTCATTTCTTGGGTCCCTCCTTGTGGAAAAGAAAAAGTAGCAGAGGACTCTGCTACTTGTGTCTGTGAATGTGGCTGTTATTTTGTTAGATGTTTAAAGTTTCAGTTTGGAGGTCTCTTGTGTGTAGTAAACTGCTAACTTCTTGGTGATGGTGGGTGATAGGAAACCTTCAAGCTGCTCGTGTGTGCGAGCGTAAAGAGAAGGCGCGTCTAGCGGTTTGTTCCTCAGCAACGCTGTAGGTGATTTAAAGATTGTCGCTAAATACGGGTCTAAGTTGTTTGATTTAGAGGCTACTGGAAGTTCTCGTAGGTTGGCAAGCATTTCATAGTTTTGGAAGCCCGTGTACTTGAAGCTACGCCATTTACCATGAAGCACGAACCACTGATACATTAGAAGGTACATGATTGCGTCTTGTTGGCTATTACAACCTACATTCTTGAAGTCCTCTACTGTGATTGGTAGATAGCGTACTCTGTAGCCGACTGCGTAAATGTAAGGAATCACAGTGAGTAAAGCTAATAGGAGAGCTACAAGTGTCACTAGGACTATAAATAAAATTGCATTGTTTTGTATAAAAACAACAAGGCTTATTAAGAGGTCATATGCTACTCCTAGGAGAGATTTGAGTGCTTCTAGGATTCGCTTGTGAAAACGTATATAAGAATTATCTACACCGTTTTGAATCAAGGTAGCGACCACTATAATGTCAACGAATAGTCCAATACCTAAAGCAATAAAGGCCGTCTGAACGAGGTGGAAATACTCGATGATGGCAGCTAATAAACTCTGCTTCTGCTTTAGGCCCTGCGATAAGCTGACATTGATATTAGAGTTACGTAAGGTTGCGTTTTTCATAATTTTTGTTTGTCCCCTTATCTTTGGATTTGCGATTATCCAGTTTTAAGGTACAATGAAATTCGTTCTATCCGTTGCAGTAGTCTATCTACAGTAGAGCTGGGCTTGCCGGATTCGAACCGGCGAAATGCAGGAGTCAAAGTCCTGTGCCTTACCGCTTGGCGAAAGCCCAATGGTGCATTAAAAATAAATTTTTAAATACACTGTTATTGTCTTTTGGATGATGAAAAGCGTCGTAATTAGCTGTCTGTTTCAGACTTGTTGGCTTCTGTTTCGTCTCGCATTACCCGTTGTATTAGCTCTGGGTCTACACCTTCAATGAAAAGGTTGCTCTCGTTAATCGTGACAGCTAATTTCAATGAACAAAGGCAAGCAATGTAACTTAAAACATGCGTTGCTAAAAAGAATAAGAAGATATATCTATATTCGGAAATATAGCTGTTAATAAAGAGCGAATAGGTTGCAATTACTAGGGTCAACATCATGCTGATAAATGAGACTGTGCGAACCATGTGGCCGAACCATGTAACGTACAAATACTTCTTTGCTCTGTTGCGAATATCCACTGCTTGCTCAGAAGGCAATCTACATAAGATGTGATTCAACTTTTGGGTGTCATGATTGAAATATTTAGGGTCATCGGCATACACAATGTCATCTGTCAAGCTGTAAAAATTCCACAAGGTTAAGAAGTTTCTTTCGTCTTTGTTCATGTCTGTCTCCGTGGCAGAGTAGCCTGCTCTGTTAGCTCGACTACTCTGCTTGATAGCTGCTTACTGCGGTTGTTGGCTTACTTGTTTGTTGAGGCAAAGGCTCCTAAGCCACGCTCAGAAGGCAGTGCCTGAATTGCGTCTGCTGTCATTTCTTTTGAAACGAGCTTAGGTACGTCTACGAAAACTGCCTGGCAAATTGCTTTTCTAATGTCGTACACGTTTAACACTTCGGTGTGCTCTTTATAGAGGTCGGGGGTATTTGTTAAGAGCAAAGGCTTATCACCTGTGTTCGTGATAACTACCTGCCACTCGTTTCGGAAACCTGAATCAATGACACCAGCTCGCTGGCCGATTCCTAAAACACCTGTGGAGCCACGCTCTTTCAAGATAACGACCTTACTGGGGTGAAAGGCTGAGCAGATTCCTGTGCTAATCTTGACCGTTGCGTGAGGTGCGATTTCAACTTCTCTGTCTCGCTCTGCGGCGTAGATGTCAAAGCCTGCGTCCTCGTCTCGCTTCGTGGGGATGATGGCTGACTCCTTTGTGCGTCCCCAATAAACTTCGTTTTCTGCTGGAAGGCTAACTTCGTTTTCTGCTGGCTGTAAATTTCCTTCTGCTACGATTTTCTCATTTTCCATGGTACTCTCCTTTGAAATAAATTATTCAGAAAAGTTATATTTTGGATTGATGATTTACTCAAAGTCATCTTGTTCTTCGTCTGCGTCTTTGATGAAGATGACATGTAAGATGATTGAAACTGCAAAAGGTATCATTGACACTGTCGCTAGGGCTACTAATATAGCTGTAAGTAATGGCGATAAAAGCAGTAAAAGTGAAAAGGTGCTAATGTTTGCTATCGAGTAGAACAACAGCGTGAAAAAACTAATTAAAAACGTTAGCAGGGAGGTTATGAGTAATATGTAGTAAATGGCAGTCGCTACTTGGCTGACTCGGCTGGCTGTTTTAGGAGTAAGTAACATATAAGCTTGCTCCAACGACAGAATTACTAGGCTCACGTTTAATAGCTTGGCAAGAACCTCTGTAAATACTTGGGTAAGAGCTGTCTCCGTGAATTGCTCAAATAGTGCTGGCAGGAAGTTAGTACAATATGTAACTAAAATGTATAAAAATACAGGAAAAGATAATAGGTAGATGACTTTATTTATAGGCTTCGATAAGAATTTTCTCATACCTAGCTCCCTATACAATGGGCTTAACGAAAAAGAGCGGAAGGCTCGTCATGCCTTGCCGCCCTTGCCTGCCCCCAGTGGGACTCGAACCCACACCCTATTAGGACCAGAACCTAAATCTGGCGCGTCTGCCAATTCCGCCATAGGGGCTTAGTATTAAATTTCTTGATTCTATGAACGACTTGATTCCGCCCTCCATCTTGATACTTTTTATCGGGGTATCAATCCAAGTGCGCCTGGTGGGAATCGAACCCACATGGCCTTGCGGCCGAGGGATTTTAAGTCCCTTGCGTCTGCCTGTTCCGCCACAGGCGCTTACGTGTGCCTAGAAGGATTCGAACCTTCGACAACCGGATTAAAAATCCAGTGCTCTGCCCAACTGAGCTACAGGCACTTCCAAAGGTGAACTAATAAAAATTATTAAATTCACTCTTTATTATCTTTTGGATGATATGTATTGTATAATTGGTTGCTGATAAACTGCTACTTTACCCGTAAGACCTTCGCCATCTTACTGTATTGTCCTCGGCCTAACTCTTTTTCGCTGTAGCACCACCTGTAGTTGTCGGCTTTAAGCTGTCTACCTGTGAGTACGTTTATGATTTCTGGCTTCATACCGTCTAGGTAAATGACCTCACTATCAGGATTCTTTCTTGGCTTCCCGTAGAGCTTTAGTAGCTCATTTGCTATTTCGATTGCCCTGTCGGGATTACGAAAAATTCTTATGGAGGCTTGAGGCTCTTCTGAAAGGTTTGCTTGACCTGTTCTGTAGTCGAAGCCTTTGAAATATAACTTGTTTTGTGTCCCTTTTGAGGTACGTAGCTGAATGATGTAGGCTGGCTCTGTTGAAATAGTGCTTTCAAAAGCGGGATGTCTTGCAAGCCATAATAACAATGCTCTGACTGCTATCTCATTGCTATAGCCCTTACGGTTCAACATTGTTATATAATAAGAAAATGTATCTGTTTTCGGCTTAATATCTTGTACGTCGAGAACTTCATCATCTTTATAGCGAGTTATGAGGTACTGCTCATTTGAGGTTAAGGTATCTAGCTTGTAGACTAGGACGTTTGTTATGTCGTCTTGCAAGTACACAAACTCTTGAAAGATTACATTATCCCGCTGGTAACTAAATGTCTTGCCGTTAAATATGTAGTTTTCTTTTGGTGGCTTTAACATCCTTTGTTCCTCCTTATTACGGAAGACGCTGTGTCCTTAAATCAATCAGCGATTTGCCATGGATTAACTCGTTCTGAACTTCTTTGAAGCGTTTGGGACCGAGCTTATCTAGTTTGTAGTCCCAAATGAAGTCGTTTGGCTTGTAAAGCTTACCAGTCTGTAGGTCAATTATCTCTGGCTTCATGCCAGATAAACTAATTGTGCGCCCATCTGCTAAGGCGGCTGCCTTGCCATAGACATGGGCAAGTGTCCATGCTACTTTGATGACTTCTTTGCTGTTAGGACCGTTGAATATTGAAATAAGGGCGTCTGGATTGTATGTGAAGGAAGCTCTTGTTAAGTCGATATTCACAAAAGACCTGAAATACATCGCTTGTTTGGCTCCTTTTGACTCTCGTAAGCGAATGGCATATACAGGAGTTGTAATAGGGGTACCGTTAAATCCTCCGTGACGTACTCGCCATATCAGAGCGGCTAAATTTGCGTAGTCCCTATCAACACCTGCATTGACTAGGCTGTTGACGTACTCTGTGATATTACCTGTTGCAGGAATAATACTGATTGTGTGCAGGTTAGGACTGCGTAAGAAGAAGGTCTCTTTGTGCGTGTCAAGGTTCAATTTATATTGAATGAAAGCAACGCTGGAATTGAGCCTTGCTAACTGGGTTAGCTCATTTCCCATTACCATTGTCTGTGATAACCCATTAAATAATGTAAATGATTCGGGTGAAGTCATTTGTCATTAGCTCCTTTCATAAAAGCCCTGCGTGAAATCGCTTTATCGGAACCATGAACTTTATCCGAATGGGCCTATAAAAATCAAGCAGCTCTAAAGCTTTTAAATCATCAAGCTCGTTTAGGTCTACTACTGTATCTTTGGCTCCCTTGATTCCGTCATATAAGCACTTCTTGACTGCTAAGAAGTTATCTGATTCTGAATCTAACTCGATAAGCTGTACAAGGTAACCACGATTAAATGTTTTGGAACCTAGTAAACTGATGTTGTAGTTTAGCTCTAGGTCTGCGGCGACAAACACTGCCCTTCGTAAGTCCTTGTAGACTTTTACTTTGTCCGGGTGCTCTGCTGTGGTTAAGACCACTTTGTTGGGATATCCCTTGCCGTTAGCTGTGTGTTTGTTCGTGGGAGCGATTACCTCGCTTAGGTATCCCTCTGCTAACCTGCAACCATCTAAGCTACTTCTGGAATCAAAGTCATGCAGATACAGCCGCTTGACGTAGATTACAAACTTTCGAGGGTTTTCTTTGGAGTATGTGACTTTGCTGTAAGGTATCTTCAAATACTTGCAGGCTGCCTTAAGAGCACTGGTAGTTGGCATCATTTGTGCGACCCTCCTTTAATTGAAAGGATTAAGTGCTTTGTCGTCCAGATAAACGTCTGCGTGAACCTTTCTCGTGTTGTTCCCAAAATACTCAACCGCTTCTGGCAGGTTGTCATTTACTACGTCAAAGGTGAGTCCGTAGCCCCTACAGAACTCAACCACCGGCTCAGTGTGAATACGACAGGTATTCAAAATGAGTGCTACATGGTGCTGCTCTTTCAAGCGCTTCAGCATATCAATCATGTCAAAGTCGGGATTCTCGATTGCCGGAAAATTGTCTGAATGAGTGATTACACCGTCAAAGTCAACGGAGAGTATCATTGGAAGTGAGGGAGTTCTGTTGTTGTTCAACATCACTAGGAGCTTTTGCTCCAGCCTTGTGTAATTCCTTCGGGAGTGACCAAAACCTACGTGTCTTTTTCTGTGTTCTTCACGGGAAATAACTTCTATCATTTGCAGTCTCCTTTCAAAATAAATTATTTACTGTTTTTATCTTTTGGAGACTTGTTTCTGTATGTCCATGTGAGGTTCGGTAACGTGTCTGTTTCTAAGTTCTTTAAATCAAAGATGATAGGCTTGTACGCTGTCTGTGAGGGATTTGTGTATTTTGAGATGGCATATAGCTTTTCTGCCATTTCTAGTGCCTTTCGCTTACTATTAAACACTCTTACATTGGGGCTGATTAAGTTTCCTGCTGTGTCTGCGTGTTTACTTTTGGCACTGAATTTGGTGAAAAATCTTAGCTCGCCACGCCTTGAGGTGCGTAAGCCTAAAATGTAATAAGACTTTGGCTTTTCGACGGGAGCCTGCTCATTTGCTCTGGCCCAGTTGAGCATTGCTATCTGCGCTAAGAGCTTTAAGGGAAGCTCTCGCCCTGCTCCATACTCAAGTTCTGCTTTCTGTAGTTCTTCGTAAGTCAGCAACTTGCTTTGTTCTAATGTAGGCTTGCCATTGTTGCCAGTAGGCGCTTCGTGGAAACTGTATTGAAAACGTAATGCTCCTTGCTGGTCAAACCAGCAGTCAATTTCAACTGCTCCACCTGCGTGTAAGCCATAAAAAATTGACTGGTGCTGTGTTACCGAATGTCCTACCTTCTGAATCCATGCTTGGGACTCTAAACGCTGTATTGGCTCAATGTCTTTCAGTACATGACTGTTACTCTTTTTGCCACCGTGCCCGTATATCTCAACTAACGTTAGCTTGCTCCGCTTTGTGGTACTCATTTGCCCTCCTGTTCGATTATGCCTAAACGCCGTAAGGTTTTATCACATTCCTTTTGGGACATTGCAGACTGTTTATAAACCCTGCGTATGCCGATTGAGGTTTCTTTATTTGTGATTAGGTGCTTTATCATTGGCCTGTAGTACAATTCGATTTCATCGGCTGTACCGTCTTTAGAGTGTTGGTACACATACTTTGACTTCGCAAGCTTCTCTGCAACTTTACGGGCTTCATCCAAACTGTCGTAAATCTCAACTAACAAGTTACTGGGCTTCTTTGTAAGGTTCAAACGGTAGTTCGTTGGGTGCAGAAGGTAATAGTTTGTTCTACTATTATTGAAGCAAGTGCTGATGTAGTAATAATTTTCTTTCAGGAAATACGCTTTAGCTGATTGTATTAAGCGTTGTATTGCATGTCCCTCTAAAGAATCAGCAATACTTTGATATAGGCGTCTCTGATAAACCTTCGTCCTGCCTGTTAGGTCATTCCTTATACTAAAGGTGTCTGATTTTAAATCGTAAGAGACTGTAATTGGCTCTTTTGTTTCCCTAACTGACATGGATGCAATAAGTGCTACTAGGTCAAAGATTATTTCTCTGCCTAAGACTGTGAGTGCTTGTCCTTGCATATTTTGTCTCACTTCCTTTAATTGGGAGCCACTTCAAAGCGCTAGGTGCCTAACCGCTATTACATGTATGTCCATTGATAACTGTTTCTTAAAATACGCTTACCCTGGTGGAGTGAAACCACCTCTGGTCGAGGCTCTAAGAACAGTTGTCTGTAGCCGTTCCCTGTTCTGATTACTCGGACGTGTTATTTTGTCTCTTTGTTTGCTTTGACATGGCTCTGACTCCTTTGTCCTTGGTTATCTGTGGTACCTCACTGTTTGTTCTTTTGGGCTTCTTCGTATAGCTTTTTCAACCTAGCTGATGGTCCTGCGACTGTTCTATTATCAAAGCGGCTAAGCTGCTTGTTGAAGGCTTTCGTGCCTATTTGACCCTCTACCCACTGCCACTTGTAAGACTGCCCTGTCTCTTTGCCTGTTGCTATGCTTATCAGTTCGGGCTTATCTGCTTTAATTGTGAGAACCCTGTTAGGTGATTGTCCTGATAAACTGAATCTCTGCGTCGTGATTAGGAATGTATCAACTATAATCTGTGCTGTTGAAACGTTTAGGAACTCTATTTCTGGACTCATGGCCCGTTTCACTGTCACAGGGCTAAGTGCGTCTTTGCTTGGCGTGCCGTCTATCAAGTCTGAGTCTTTTAAGTAGCGTAGCACCTGTGAACCTTTCTTCTTTCGGAACTGCACAAAACATTTTTCATCTGCCTGTTGACTTGTCAGGAAAGCCAGTGCTAATCTTGTACCGAACCCTACGGCTGATAGGACTGCGTAAGGAAATGTTCCGTTTCCTTCTGGCTTATAGCTGAAAAGCCGCTGTAGCAATAACAATGTATTGTTGAGGTACTGTGTTGGGCTGCCTAGTCTAATAAACTCTGTCCTGAAATCATTCCCTATCTTACGTCTGATACTTGCTGTACAATCTTGGCTGTTACAGAGAACTGTAATAGTGTATTTATCTGCATAGAAGGGTGTTTGCCACCCTGCGACCATTTGATTCTTATTATCTAAGGTGATGATAACCACTTGCTTGTTTTCTGCTCTGTGATACTGTACTTCATGTCCAAATAGCTGGATTGATTTCTCACTACTGTAGAACATCTTGGCTCGCTCCCTTCGTTTATGGTTTACTGTTTGTTCCTAAAGGCGTTCAACCCTGCGTCCACTCTCGCTCTCCGCTCTGCATTGGCTTTCTGCATATCTTTGAACTGCTTCTCCAACCGTGCCATGGGCCCTGTCTCGGAGTTGTTATCAAACCTCTGTATAAGCTTGTTAAAGCGTTCGGTACCGATGTCTACTTCTCGCCATTGCCACTGGTAAACTCCGCTGACTTCTTCACCTGTCAGGACGTTCACAACCTCTGGCTTGTAGGCTTTGATTCTTAGCTCTCTGCCGTTGGGTGTGTTTGTATGAATTAGGCTGCCGAAAAGTAGAAGGGCTAAGTCGCCTGAGTTAATGGCTCTTTGAGAAGTTGATAGTATTGATACCACTGCATTTTCATTCAAAATAACTCCTGTGGTTGCTATACCGTTAATCTGTAAATTCATGCGACCTTGCATAGCGTCCAACATAGTCATGGGGGTTTCCATTATAGGGCTTTTAAACCCTGCGAAGTAAGCTACTCGTCTACTCCCTTTGGATTCTCTGAACTGCACGTAGTACAGCTCCTTTTTGCTCTCGGTATACAGCTCTATTGCTCTCTGAAAGGTCGTTACAGCTACTATGGCCCTCTCTAACTCTCCAGGCTTCTGCCAAGATGTACACAGGCTATGCAGTGAATCATTTGTAAGCCCTAGATTAACAGCAGAGGACTCTAAGGTATAAAGTGATTTCTTAATACACTTATCATTGATAACCTGTTCGACTGTTATGGAAAACTGACTAGAGCCTTTTGCATGTCTCGAATATAGCAGGTAGCTCTCGGCATACAGTTTGTCTCCTTTGGGAGCTATCTGAAACTTGTCGTTCCTGAGCTTAAGCACTGCGGTACGCTTTTTGTCTATAACAGGATAGGTTACGAAGTAACCTAGTGTTTTATAAGTTTCGTCGGGATTAAAATTCATTTCTTGTGGTCCTTGCTTTCTAAGTTACTATGCCCTTCCTTATAAGGGTGCTTTGAAATGGTGCTCTACATCTTCATGGTGCTTCTGAATCCTTGCTAAAACACGATAATTGCTATAATTCCAATTACAATGAACTTGGACAGCTTTCTAAGCGTTGAAGGATGAGGTTTTATTGATTTGGCTTCATTGAAAATGCTCTGCTCCATTTTACGTCTCTCCTTATCTTGTGTGTATGATTTATGGTTATGTCTAATAAACTCTGCTGTGCTCTTGTTTAAGCTAAACGGTTGCTGTTTAGCTGATATTTACGTTACTCTTGAACTCTGGCGCTGATGAAATGTCTGCCTGGGTGTCTGTTGACATTGCGTTGCTTTCTGTTGCGTTGCTTTCTGTTGCATTACTTTCTGTTGCATTAACGATGGCTGCCTGTCCCGGCCCTAGGCTCTCAATGAATCCACTGTTGTACCTGTCTACAATCTGTTGTTCGCACCTGGCGAACATTGCTTTATCTTCGGGAGATAAGTAGTAGTCTGAGTACAAATAGCTTGCGTACCGTGCGGCGAATGTCTCTTCCTCTATAGTTGCTAACGGGTCATACCCATGATAACGCTGGTGCATATTACTTAAAACTTCTTGGTCCTGCTCGCTCAGGTTAATGTTGAAATAGATAAAGTGACCCATTTCATGAGCTAGGTATAAGTCTATCGTACCCATTTCATCATTATAGCCCGATGCGGTAGCTATCTCGATGTCATTGGCTTTGCTTGCAGGAGCTGTATAATACAGTCCATTTGCTACAATGCCTTCGGGTGAAGTGACATGAGGCTTGAATGTTACCTTTCCGCCAAGCAACTTATGGTACTTGAAAATTTCGTCAGGTATCTTCGCTAATGTCTCACTATTCTCGCATTTTGTGGCTACCTCATCGGAGTAATTCACAAGTGTTAGGTCACTCATGTTAGCCGCAAATGCTGTCGTTGTCGTCATGGCTAGTAAACTTGCTGTCGTCAGTGCTGTTATTAAGTTGCGTCTGATTGTGTGGTGCATAATGTTTTCTCCTTGGTTATAGCGTTAATTTGTCCTACCAACTTAGGTAGAGGTGTATAATAAAGAGCGCCTGCAAATACTTACAAAGGGCTCATTATTTCTGAATAAGTCTTAGAACAACTTTGCATGGGTAAGTTTCTTTCTTTGCTTAGGGTCATATTTGCGCTTTAAGGCAATCCACTGTGACGCTGTGTATTCCTTGCTCTCGTGCTTGTAGCCTGGATGCTCAATGTACTCGGCAGGCTGGCAAGGGTCAAGGGAAGTCTGCACTACTGCTTGAAGCCCGATGTAGAGTGTTTCGGGAATATTGTCAAGCCTCTTGGAAACACTGGCTTTTGTGCCTACTGTCTTGTCGGCACGTGAATCATCCTTAAGGAGGCAGTTATTACTGACTACGACTGTATTTGCAACTTCTTTGGCTATCCTTAAATCATTCAGGATGCACAGGTCGGCTGGCTGCATTGCTGCGTAGATTTTGGGACCCTTAGGTGTTTGCATGGCTTCTTTCAAATAGACCTCTGCGCTGTCATCCCCATCAACCACAAGCCGTATGATGTATGCAGGCTGATTGTTGAAAATGTGTTGGTAAAGTCTGTAAGCTGTTCTGAAACTGTTTGCAAACTTGGCACTCTCGAAGGCTTCTTCGGAAGTGAACCGCTTCATCCAGTTATGCGTCTTGGCTGTTGTGGAAGGGAACTTTAGAAGAATGGAATTTGTACCGTTGAAGATGAAGGCTTCTTTTGTCCCCTTGCTCTGCCTGTACATCGCTAAGGCAGGCTTCTCAAAATTGTTGGTGATTTGCTTTGCCGTTGCGTACTCTGGAAGTAGCTGTGAATCGTCTATGTTTGCAAAGGCTTCTGCTGCAAGGAGTTCGGTGACAATTCCAAAATAATTGCGTGCCTGTGTCCCGAATACGGGCACTAAGTTTGTTTCATCGTACATTATCATGCTTTTGTTTCTCCATTCTGCTCTGTGACTTTGGTTTATGTGCTAGTAAACCTAGCTCCGTGCTAAGTTTTAGTGGACCCTCTGGGACTCGAACCCAGGACCGTCCGGTTATGAGCCGGATGCTCTAACCAACTGAGCATAAGGGTCCGTGTTTAGGGTTCCTTAATTGGAACCCTCTGTGAATACAAAAACACACTTGTCTGACGGTTAAATCGTGTAAACGAAGTTATCTACGATTTACTCCCCAGTAAGAGCTTTGTATGTGTGTTCTCCCATTGGCTTAGTCCGTAACATAGATAGCTTCCCTATCGTAATCAATAACGTAGCTGTTACTGTCTAGGATGTCATCTACAGTTATGTTGGTACTGTTGCTTAACTTTTGACCGTTCCAGTATATGTTGCAGCCAATATCTAATGCTTCGGTAAGCTCAGTCTTTTCACTTCTAAGATGTGTTAAGTCAATATTAACCCATACTATTTGAAAAATCAACAAAACGACTAAGAACAGTATTATTGGGAGATGCCGATATAATGAATCTTTATCTTCAAAAATCATAGGTGTCCTTTCATGTTACTCAAGGTACACACGAACTCGCTTCTCACTATAAAAAATAGCTACATCATATTGAGCTAAGTATTCGGGATTATAGTCTTGCTCATTAGCTTCTTCGTTATTGATGTATAACTTGTAGCCATTTGCAAAGGCTTGCTTTAATTGATTGATGGTCTTTTGCTCTCTTATTAGAGAATTACTCAGCGATATGTATATAAAGCGTAAAATCACAAGGTCTATAAACGTATAGACTAATAAACTCGCTATGAACACTAGGTATCGCTTTGTAGCTAATAAGTATAGCAGTATAAATACTGCGGGAATAGCGAGAATAATTCGTGCTGTTTTGATGGCTCTTAATGTTTTTAACTCTGGCTTCATTTTCGCGCTCCCCCTCACAAAAAATAAAAATAAATTATGTCTTATAGTGTGAATTGGAGTGTTGAAAAATTTAGGTAAATGTGTTTGTATTACAGAAACTTTTTCAATAAGCACAGGCAGATAACACTGATTAAAACTGCTAAATCAGAGTGTAAGGAAAATAGTGTAACTGTCTGTGTTGTTGCTGTTGACTTCTGTGGTTCTTCTGTTTGTTGTGAACTTGTCTCATTAGTCTCTGAGGTCTCACTCGTATCTGTGCCTGTAAATGCACTAATATAAGTGGTGCCCACTTCGTTGATTGCTGCTAAACTTGCTCGTAATACAGGCTGTGCTTTTATTACGCACAAAAGCAATAGGAAAAGTGCAATCAGTGTAAGGAAGTTTATGATTATATTCTTGTACTTATTAAACATGCTTCGGCTCTCCTAACATAATGTTCTGGGTTCACCGTCCATGCTTGCACACCTATCTTTAAGTGTGTCTCAATTCAAAAGAATTGAAGGATTAAACTCACTTGTGAGTGAGGTAAGCAGGAAGATAAGAAGGAAAATAATGCTTGCAGCTAAACTTGACTTCACTCTGAAAGCAATACTCTCTTTCTGACTTTGATACTTATGTGTCTCCTTGAAACTGCTGTCACTGTCGTCTAGGCTCTTGTAGTCTGCATAGCTAACAAGTGCGATTGCTAGACTGACTGACAGGTATATAATTGTAAATAGTAAAGTATCTGATTTTGTCATGGTAGCTCACTTTCTATGATGATTATAGACGCAAATAACACGGAAAGTATTAGTGTGAGTCTAATTATCGTTGGATGAATGAGTAAATCTCCTACATAAGGAAGTAGGGATTTGAGCCAGCGAGCTGGGCGGCGAGCGGCGGGTCCCTGGGTGTTTCTTTGCATTTACGTGAGCGTCCTTTCATTACTTGGATTCTCCTTTGATTTTTATTGGAATAAATACTTATAAACTGCATCTCCATCATGGACTAGGTCTTTTATGTCTACAGAGGCTTCAGTTATAGTTTGATAGCTCTTTATGTTCCCATGGTATCTGCTGTTTCTGCTGACAACTAGGTTGGCTCATGCGTTAAGTGCATGAGCAGTTGCTAGGTAACTGTCAACTATATTACTGGCTGACTTTATTTTAGGAAATTCACACGTTGCACAAAAGAACTAAATAAGCGGAAGTATGACTACAACATGGGTCTGGCGTAGTCAACTATCCGCTGTGTTACGGTACTAGCTGATTGTGCTTCGTAATGTATGACAGCGGCTTCACTGTCCCTAAGTTTAAAAGGCAAACTATAGTTTGAATTAAACCTACTATTTATATTTTTTGGAGAATAAGAAAAGAGTAACAACTAGCTAACTTTTGTACTGGAAGTTGTTACTCTTACTGTTGGCTTATGTAATGATGTAAAATAATAATGCATTTATTGCTATGGGAGATAGTCCTAAAAGAACAGCACCTACACAGACTAGAAAAGTCTGTAATCCATCTGGCAAACTACTGAACCAGCTGTCGGAGCCATAACTGTATAAGTGCTCATTTGCTTCGTCCTTCTGTAGCTCTTCTTCGTATAGAAGGTGTATTGTTTGAAAGAATAGGAATGGATCATACATATTGTGGCCTCCTATACATACTACTGATAAACTCCGCTACTCGTCTAGGTCTTGCTCAAAGTTTCTGATTTCCTTGTTGACTGCCTGGCCGGTATCGTCAAGCAT
>ERZ1643249.2545-NODE-2545-length-16867-cov-5.365453_pt1 | contig 16867 bp, 24 predicted proteins | sample MGYA00579263_ERZ1643249 | MGnify/ENA primary metagenome ERZ1643249 (study PRJEB29033, sample SAMEA4952264) | chicken gut metagenome | biome: Broiler Chicken; feature: Gastrointestinal Tract; material: Caecum | place: Ireland | collected 2018 | study: Broiler...
GGCTGATGCGCGAAAGACATTGCAGCTATTGCGGAAAAGAGCTGTTCGGCGGGGCAATTAAACGCCCGTGAGAGTCTGAAATAACCGCAAGCCGGAGATCAGTACCGGTCGCCACAATAACGGGAGAGTAGGGAGCATGGTGCTCAAGCGGTCTTGAAAACCGTCCCATTGCGCAAGCGATGATGGTTCGATTCCATTACTCTCCGCCAGTGCAACGTTAAGAGTATTTGGCTAATTAAGCGAATGCCGGAAGCAGAACCGGATCACCAAATGCGTACAGGCGTCATCGCCGCCCAGCCAGCCAAGTGCTCTTACCATTGCGGTGAATGCGGCTAAGCGCACGCGGAACAGTTAAAACAATCCTCCTTAGTGGTTAAGTCAAACATCCCGGCGTTAATTGTTAACTGGTTAACGTCACCTGGAGGCACCAGGCACCGCAATCTAATAAAGTTTCAAGCAATGGAGTTTTTGTTGTCAGACTTCAGATATAGATGGTTGTGGAAGAAGAGCCTGTGCATAGTGCAGTTATTTCTTCCGCTATTTGTCTGCTTTGTCATGCTTCCTGAGCTGAAATACGCAATTTCAGACACTTTAAGCACTATCGTTACTTTTGTGTTTTATCTTTACTTTGATTGCTTATTGAGCACTAAAATCAATGAATTATCCGAGGAAATTCAAGGTGGCTGTAAGTGATGAATTTTTGGGCGTTTGCCGATAAGAACCCTGGTTGGACATTTTTATTTTTGCTGGTGGTTGCATATGGGGTCGAGCAAGCGGCAAAAGCCTTACGCGGTTCTGGCAAAAAGCGTAAGCGGAATTAACAGTAATCTGGCCCTTTAGCTCAGTGGTTAGAGCTGGCGACTCATAATCGCACGGTCACCGGTTCAAGTCCGGTAGGGGCCACCAATTTGGTTGTAACACGGCGTCTGGCACATGCGTCGTTAGCGGTCTGGTGACGTTAAAAGGGGGGAACCTTGCCCCTAGCTCAGGCAACGAACCAGGTAGCCGGAATGTGCAAGCCCCGTTCATATCGTCGGACCGAGGACTCACCATCCTGGCGATTCGGTGTGACAGCCGGAAGAGTACGGCGCACAACAGGAAAAGGCGTTTAATTAACGCGAGCGCCGTTTCCGTTGTGGTAATTGCGGCTATGCGCTCGTGACGAAGCCATTTTCATTCATTGAGGTTCTGATAAGTGTCGTCGCCGGGCGTGGCTGACCTGGCAGGTGGAGGCACCACCGCCACAACTCCTTTCAATTCATCATATAGCCGCTCAGGCTGTAACCCTTAATTAATACGAAGTTTTGACATCTCTATCGGTTTAACCGAGAGATGGTCGCGCGTGTAAAAAGGAGACGTTATGTTAATGGCGAACGATAACGCATATGCAGAAGAAGATCTCATTTTGAGTGACTTCATAGGGAAGCGGGAACGCTGGACCCAAAAGCGAGAGGAACTTTACGCCTCATTAGTTCGCAAAGGCGTCAATATCGAAACCGCACAGAGCGGCGATATGACAGTGGTAAGCGTTGGATTGCACGGTGTAAGCGTGTCAGCAATCAATCATGAGCCATACGTTGCGTTATCCGAGTCAATGGTAAGGTTAGTTAAGTCCCTGAAGTACACAGAAGCGAATAATGTAATCATTGGCAAAAAGAATATCCCTTTTTCCTCGGCTTTTTACTGGATGATGAAAGGGCTTGATGCCCGGCGGACATCATGGCCTAAAGGGAGCTATATATCGATGTTCCGTCGCAGCATTGGCAGCAAAGAAAAGCTCTTCGAATTCTTGCCGGAAGAGGCATTCGATATTGTGGAAGGGTGCGATGTGATGGTGATGCCTCGCCTGGTAATGATGAATGGGGATTTACAGGCGCAGACAGACTGGTTTGCAACTGGTGTGGATATAATCGCGACTGACTGGGAGGCTTTCTGATGTACGGGACTACCAAATTAAGCACTCAACAGGCCACCAATATGGAGTGGTCTATCGCTAACTGTAAGATCGTGTCATGCAATGCCACGCGTACTGATGTGGGCCATAAAAGCACTATAACAGGCTATCTAGTAATGACCACCAGGGGGATGAGGGTTAGATTTCGCTGGAAAGCAGAGCAAGTAACGCCATTCAGAGAGCCATCAATGCCGCTGCAGGTTGAGCAGGATTATCTATGTTTACCAGAAATAGATGGAGGAATGCTGGTGGAGTCTGATGGTAGTAAGGCTGATTTTGAAGCCAATTTGAAGCTGGCACAGGCCGTAATCAATAGTTATCGCGGAAAGTGGATCGCAAAAGTGAAACATGTTGTTCGTTTGTCTCGCTGGTAGCGTTAGGTATTTAATATTAATTTTCTAATATAATCATCTTTTTACCAGTCTATACAGTTTTAACATTCTCATTATCATCCCCTCGGTCATTTCCTGCCCGGGGGATTAATGGAACAAATCAGCAGCGCAGAAATTGCGGATATCATGATCAGGGCTGACTGCTATCTGACAGTCACTGAAATTACCACTCTCGCCAAAGAAAAATACCCTCATCTCCATGTTTCACGAGTAAGTGTAACTAACATCATTCGTCATTTTGTTCGTTCAAGCAGGGCAATCTGTGAGCTGGATGATCGTGTGTATCCACGAAAATACTGGCTACATGGTCTAAACGGATATCAGTTCAAGGTGCGCGGGCGCACGCCTGAATACGGTAGCTTACTGGTTAAAAACTGTAGCAGGAAATCAGTCGAACAGGCGCGAAAAGAGCAACGAGAGCTGGTGGACATGGCGAATAAGCTGTGGAATGCCGCCGTTAAAAAGCGTGGTGTTGCTTTATGAGTCTGGTTAATTGGGAGGAGCACCGCGCCCGCTTTATAGCGTTGCGTGAAGAAAAAGGGATCACTGTAAAGGAATACTGTGAGGAGCATGGCCTTAGCTTCAATACAGCCAGAAAGCATCTCAATATGAAAAAAAATGAGGTGCGGTCGCAGGTAAAGACAACAAAAAAAAGCACCAAATCACCTGAAAAAAAACGGGCGGGAAGAGCAACAAAAAAGCTGGAAGAGGGTGCAGAAAAAATAAAATTTACAGAAATTGACAATTCGCAGGGCGCAGGTTCTTTCCGAAGTATGCCGAGAAAGAAAACTTCGGATCATGAAAATAATGCAAATAATAACAATGAGATAAAAGAATCTGTCAGGAGATCATTGCGCGAAAAAATGGCGAAAATGATCCCCGAAGAAGATAAAAGCGCCCCAAAAATTGAGGGATCTTCTGCAATGATCCCCGACGGTGCTGTGCAGCGTGCCACATTGCCCACTACGAATGTGGCTCGCGATATGATGAAGAACGGCGCAGAAGAACACCTGCGGTTAGCAATTCAAATGGCGCAAGAGCGCGCACTTCAGTATCAAAGCATTGTTGATCAGGAGGCCGAACGTCTACAGGCGGAAATAGACGCCTTGGGCGATAAAGAGCCAGAAGGAATGCACCCTGGGCAGCGCCTTCTCGGTCTAATCAGTGACGCGGCCTACTACATGAATGATTTTATCAGTAGGTTGGCAGCTATATATCAGTCCGAACAAAAGCTGCGACAGGGGGATGAAAAGCTTCGTCAGAGCGCTCGCCAGCAAGCATTCAAAGAGGCTGAGGCCAGAGAAAAACTCGAATTAGCACGCCTACAGGCCGAACAGCGTGGCAAAGAGATTGAATATCGCATTGGCGCTGACGCACGCGCAGCCAGAGTTATCGCCGCCGCTATACGTATGCGTGAGCGCGAGGAACTGGATGATATCGGTGTTGCTGAATACATCGAGCGCCAGGGGGTCAGCGTCCCGGCTATCCTCGCGGCGCGCGCGGCGAAAGCTATCACTCTTCTCGAACCACCTGTTTCTGACGTCAATGATGTTGATGATGAACAGCTGGACAAAGAGGCAAGGGAGTTTGCAACGCTTCAGGCTAACCATCCGCAATGGCTGGCAGAGCGCCGGGCGGATGTGGCAACCATTGTTGAAGAATTGGGGTGCGGAGATTACGACCGCAATGGCGAGCGTAAAGCTGGAGAATTCGAGGCCAACGACGAAGAGCTGGATATTGACCCTTCGGCAACGGCTGAAATTTACGGTGATTATGATGTATCTGATGCAGGGTATGACGCCGGAGATGATGATATCGCGATAGAACCGCCGGAGGATGATTAATGGCTGGCGGGCGCAAGATTAAATGCGTCACCAGCGATCCACGCTGGCGCGATATGGTAATCAAATACCGCTACAACTTTACCCAGGCTGTTGTCGATATTTTTGGGATGTTCCCCTCCCACCAGCAGCAGCAGATCATTCAGTCAGTGCAGGAAACGGGGAGTAGGACTACCGTCACGTCCGGACACGGAACGGGGAAGTCGTCCCTTACCGCGATGTTGCTGTTGATTTTTATGATCCTGTTCCCCGATGCCCGTGTCATCATTGTTGCTAACAAGATAGGCCAGGTAAAAACAGGCGTATTCAAATACGTTAAACAGTATTGGGCGAATGCAGTTAAGCGTCATGGGTGGTTGCAGACCTATTTTGTCCTCTCTGACACCATGTTTTATGAGCGCTCCCGTAAGGGGATTTGGGAAGTTCTCTGCAAAGGTTATCGACTCGGCAACGAAGAAGCGCTGGCGGGGGAACACGCGGCACATTTGCTTCTAATTCTGGATGAAGCATCTGGTATATCTGATAAGGCGATCGGCGTAATGACCGGTGCTCTTACTGAAGAAGATAACCGGATGTTGATGCTATCCCAGCCAACAAGGCCAAGTGGTTATTTCTACGATTCGCACCATTCTCAAGCAAAAACCCCAGACAACCCGAAAGGGATCTGGACAGCAATTGTTCTTAACTCGGAAGAATCACCGTTCGTCACACCACAATTCATCAAGCAGAAGCTTCTGGAATATGGCGGGCGCGATTCTATTGAGTACATGGTCAAGGTGCTTGGTCAGTTCCCACGAGAAATTAACGGCTATTTGCTTGGTCGTGATGAATGCGATCGCGCTGCTCGCCGCAAGGTGTTGTTGGAGAAAAACTGGGGATGGGTGGCAACGGCTGACGTTGGTAATGGGCGAGATAAGTCGGTCCTCAACATCTGCAAGGTATCTGGTCACAGGGATAAGCGGCGCGTTGTTAACTTTAAGGTAATGGAGATGCCTGGCACTATGGACCCATTGGCCTTTGCTGACTTCATATATAACGAATGTACGCCGGAAAAATACCCGAATATAACAATCGCGGTTGATGCTGATGGTTTTGGTTCTGATACGTGTGCGCAGTTGGTGCGTCGTGGTGCGAACCCGGTACGTATTCGGTGGGGAAAACCCATGTTTGCGAACAAAGACAGGGAGCGATTTGTTAATCAGCGTGCCTACGCAAATATTATGGCGCGAGATGCCATAAAGTCAGGGCGTATGCGGATAGACAGTGACCCTAAAACGGCAGAGCAAGCGTCAAAAATCCCCTTTTTACTGAATGAAGAAGGGAAAATGGCGATGATGCGCAAAGAGCACATGCGGCAAAAGCTAAACATCAAATCGCCTGACCGATGGGATACCTACTGCTTCACTATGCTGGTGGACTATGTGCCTGCTAATGAAGATATTGGTGCCGAAATGGCAACTTTCCGAGATCAGGTTCTGGCGGATATCGAAATGCCGGATCTGGATATATAAAGCCCCGCGATGCGGGGCCGGTTGTGATTACCAGAGCTTCGCGGCGTACTGCGTTTGGGGGAATGTGTATCCGTAACGTTCTTCGATTGCTTTGCCGTATTTTTTACGAGCTTCATTCAGTTTTATGCCGGTCAGGTCGTCTCCAGAGGCCATCATTACGTCTAACAATTCCAGATCCATTTTATCCAGCCTTGCCATTGCTTCACGTGATGTACGTATCTTACGCTCAATGATATGGCGAATAGCCGGATCGGCATCCTCCAGCATCTTAGCGGATTTCTGCTTAAGGCTTTCATTGCGAATATCGATGTTCCTTAAGATGTACGACTTCGCAACATAGCTTGGCTGGTGTTTTTCCAGGTCACGAACACGATATAAGTTAAAATCGCCGAGAAGGCTGCAAGGTACCGATTCGACGCCAGAATAAATTGTAATGCTCCGGCGTTCACCAACATTATTGACAACGGGGATCGTTGTCTTCGGTAGTCTTGCGAAAACCAATGCGCCATGTGCGCCAACTCTAAAGCGAGAAAGGGCATTGCTGCCTTCGATATTTGTTGTCAGCACAACATCTGTATATGCCTCTTTACGCGCCCGGTAGATCTCGCCTTCAGGCTCAGCTTCAAAGAAGCGCTGTTCTTCTTCAAGAGCGCCTACGATTTGAGAAAAAACCCTATTTTTCAGGCTTTTCTTTATGATTTTGTCGTATTTTTTGAGCAATTGTTCACGTGTAAATGTACGTGTTGTTGTAGCACTTTGCACAACAACATGCGTGCTTTGATTGGTGTCCTCAATGATGAATGGGATCGGAGAATATACAGACTCAACAATGTTCGACGCTTTGCCGTCGGCATCGCGGCACATGTCAACGAAGGCTTTCCATTCAGCAAGACATTTTTCAGCTTCTTCTAATATGTTTTGGTCATGCGTTAATGCAACATGGCGGAATTCCTCGCCAGCATAACTGGTATCATGGAAAACAGAGTTTGCGACCACCAGCTCTTTCCACCGTTCAGCGGTTTGCAGGAACCGTTTGTACTCTTTCTCGATCGACTTCTTACTCATTATTCCTACTCGATTTAGTTTTCTAACATAAAATTACTATGACAAATTTATGTCGAATAACAGAGTGAGTAAAGGATCGAACTGTGATTTTTTGTCATCAATTTTAGAAAACCAACCGTAGAAACCACACTTCGCAAATTAAAGACCATGAAGGCAACGTGTTACTGGTCATCATCAATCTATGATGGATTAAAAAAAATCGGCATTTTATAACTTTAAATAATTGGCATTATTTAAAGTTAGGCTATAATCATGGGTAGATGATCAGTATTGACATCACTGAAAATACGTGCATCGAATCAAAGGCTTGAATCTTGAAAATTAACTTATAGCTACCCTGTCATTTTTATATTTTTCGCGTAGCGTCATCTGTATATAGAGGTTAAATAGTTTCATGAGTGAATTAATTATCTCTGGCAGTTCCGGTGGTTTTCTGCGCAACATTGGCAAAGAGTACCAGGAAGCCGCAGAAAACTTTATGCGGTTCATGAATGACCAGGGAGCTTATGCGCCGAATACTCTGCGCGACCTCCGTTTGGTGTTTCATTCCTGGGCGCGCTGGTGTCACGCTCGCCAGCTTGCCTGGTTTCCGATCTCACCAGAAATGGCCCGCGAGTATTTTCTTCAGCTGCATGATGCCGATCTGGCTTCGACCACCATTGATAAGCACTACGCCATGCTGAACATGCTGCTTTCGCATTGTGGCCTTCCGCCACTTTCGGATGATAAAAGTGTTTCTCTGGCTATGCGGCGCATCCGGCGCGAAGCGGCAACTGAAAAAGGCGAACGAACAGGCCAGGCTATACCGCTGCGGTGGGACGATCTGAAACTGCTCGACGTCCTGTTGTCCAGGTCAGAACGGCTGGTGGACCTGCGCAACCGGGCTTTTCTCTTTGTTGCATACAATACGCTGATGCGTATGTCGGAAATCTCGCGTATTCGTGTAGGAGATCTGGACCAAACAGGTGACACTGTCACGCTACATATTTCACACACGAAGACAATAACGACCGCCGCCGGGCTTGATAAGGTGCTTTCCCGTCGCACTACCGCTGTGCTGAATGACTGGCTGGATGTTTCCGGGCTTCGCGAACATCCTGACGCAGTGCTGTTCCCGCCGATACACCGTAGCAATAAGGCCAGGATCACGACAACGCCCCTTACTGCACCTGCAATGGAGAAAATATTCAGCGACGCCTGGGTGTTGCTGAATAAAAGAGATGCTACGCCAAACAAAGGAAGATACCGGACGTGGACCGGGCATAGTGCACGCGTCGGGGCCGCTATTGATATGGCTGAAAAGCAGGTGTCTATGGTGGAGATCATGCAGGAAGGAACCTGGAAGAAACCGGAAACACTTATGCGGTATCTTCGCCGTGGCGGCGTGTCTGTGGGGGCTAATAGCCGCCTGATGGATTCGTAAATTAAATTTCTAACACATCTTTTTAGATTAACGTCTTTGCTGTAAAGTACCCTCGCCTATTTAGGAGGGTGCTTTGCAGAGTCAAATCGCGGAATCAAGACGCTTCAAGGTGGATGGTTACACCGTAACCTTCGCCGCTGGTGTTAAGAACAGTCATGCTGTCGTTGTGTTCGGCATCATGACCGGGCTTGAGGCCGTCCCTGTGTTTACCCTCGAAAAAAACTGGCGAAATCTGGAGGAAGCAGAAAGCTACGTCCGGAAAGTAACCATCATTGCCGCCGAAAAACTCCTGGCCCACTATCAGGAAAATTATCGCACTATGGTCGAGAAGATTAATCTCGCTTTCACTCGCCCCACTACCGGCTTTATTGCACCGGATACTAATGCCGGTCGATATCCTGCAAGGGGGCGTCGGTGAAAACTTATTACCCATCTCTGAATTGTTACCCGTCTTCCTATCCAGAATTATCCGGGAAGCTGTTAGCTCTATTAGCTAAAGCACCTACGGAATGGTTTAAGCCAGTCGTTATCAATCCACACTTCCTGGATTACGGATCTGTTCGCACTCGTAACGAACTCAAAAACCTACTGGCGCATGGATTCATTCGACACCGTGCCGGGAAAGGCTATCAGTTAGCGATTGCGCCAGAAGAGGCCGTGCGGCTATTCGCATATCGTGACAGCCAGACAAAAGCTCGGGTAATAGCTCAAATACTTCATAACGGCAGCACCTATGCCCGCCAGTTTGGCGGCGACACGTCGCAGTTCTTGCGGGCGGTGCGATCGCTGGAGGAGCAAGGAATTATTGAAAGTTCCTGTCTTCCTGTTCCTACCGTTCCACATATCAAACGTCGGGTTTACACCTTCACGCAGAGAGCTAAAAAACAATGATTTACGTAAAAGTGAAACGCCTACATCCGGCAGCAAAACTTCCAGCTTATGCCACCTCCGGATCGGCGGCGATGGATTTTGAGGCTGTTGAAATAAAACCATGCGGCGATAGCAATGGTGCAATTTCCTCAAGCTGGTGGGTGTATACCGGGCTGGCTATGGAGATCCCGCCCGGCTGGTGTCTGAAACTCTATCCGCGATCCGGATTGGGCTGCAAAAAACATACTCGCCTGGCTAACTGCGTAGGAATTATCGACTCCGATTATCGCGGTGAAATCATGGCAAAACTGATTACTGATCCCGGCGGGGAAGGCGTTTGTCTCAAGCCTGGAATGGCTGTCATGCAAGGAATTTTTGAGCGTGTTGAACAAGTCTCACTAGTCGAGGTTGAGGAACTCAACGAAACGGAACGTGGTGCTGGTGGCTTTGGTAGCACATCGGAAGGCCACTTTGAAATTAAGCGTTCACCGCTTCAGTACGAAAAGTTATAAGCAGAGAAAAGACTATGAATAACATGGCAACGAAAGAGCTTTTTAAGTTCCTTCCCAAATACAAAGCTCACAAAAACGTTAGTGCATCGAAAATCAAAAATGTTGTTATTTTCGGAGTAACTGATGCCCCACTTTGGGGCTGCATCGAACTCGTTGAACCAAAAGGGGCAACAGTTTGTGTTGACGCAATGTTTTTACAAAAACACCGACCAAAAACTGGCGGGTATCTGATCGTTTATGAAAACGGTTATCTGTTCTATGCCCCGGAGAAACCATTTGAGGAACGCTATGGCCTGGTTAACGACGCCTCCAAAAATGGAACCACGGTCATCATTACGGATGACAACGACGTGATGATTAATCTTACCGGGAGCGTAACTATTTCTGCTGGTGGCATCACCACCCAGCAAGAAGAAATCGACCTTGAAGCAGCCGACTTTTCTGACGCGCTGATGTGGCTGAAGGATGGCAAGAAAGTTGCTCGACGCGGGTGGAACGGCGAAAACCAATTCTGCTGGCTGGTTCCTGAAGGACAGTACCCGGCACGAATGGAAGCCATTAAGGGATATTTCCCCGGCGACCTCGTTCCGTATGGTGCTTATTTCGCCTTAAAAAATGCACAAGGTGTAGTTGTTCCGTGGGTTCCTTCTGTAGGCGACTTACTGGCATGTGACTGGTTTGTAGTGGAGTGATTTGACATGGAAAGCACCAAAACAATTCAATACCGCTTGCGTAATGGCCTGCTGGTGGCTGTTAACGCCGACATGTCACTGCCGTTTGACACGATTGAACGCACTATCATGACGTATCTCGGCTTTAATGAAGAGCTGAATGAAGAGCATGGCGTAGCTATATGGAGTGATGCAGACAGCGGCGTTCGTCGTTACATCACCGCCAGGGGCAAAGACTACTCTCTGGAAGAACTGTTTACCCTTGCGCAGTCTTTCGAATGTGTAGCATTAGACCTGTTTAATGATCCTGCTATAGCGCAACGACTTATACGCGAGCTTGGGCTATCCGTTACACCAATTATCTTTAAAAATGGCAGCCTGACTGGCACATGGCGCGTAGAACGCATCTCAAACTACCTTCCATATAACCGACAGTTAAATGGAGTAATCTCCGGCGTTAATCAGCCCGTAGCGTGTGAAAATGTAAACCTGGTTGTCGCTGTTTTGGCAACCGCATGTCGTGTTATCGGTTTGGCTAAACAGGCATTTATTCATTTCCCAAATGGTGCAGAAGGTAGCGCAGAGATTATCGCGTGTGATTTCGAATTTACCTGGATGCTACGCGAATATCTGGACCAAACAGTATTCCGTGCCGAAGAACTGGATATGTATATCACGTCAACGATTCCAGACGATGTGCGAGCTGAAGCAATCGCTACAGCCAGGGCGAAATGCCGTGCGGCGATTGCAGAACAGGCCAAAGAAGAAGTTAAGGAAGTGGCAGATGGCGACTAAGAGCAATATTTATAAAGATCCGCGCTGGCTGTCGCTGGTGGAGAAATATAAAGACAATTGGGTACTGGCAGCAAAAGAATTGTTTGATATTGATTTAAGCCACCAGCAACAACAAATTGTTGAAGCTATACAGCCCAATAATGCAAAAGCTACTGTCACCACTCCGTATGGGATCGGACGACCGCAAGTGCTTGCTGTTATTAGTACCCTTTATACGATTATGTATCCTGATTCCCGGACAGTAATTGTTTATCCAAAATCAAATGTTTGCAAAAGAGGAATTGTTGCATATGTGTGGCAATGTTGGGAGGCATTGCTGAAAAAACAACCTTTTATCATTGAGTATTTTAAGGTCGGTGATAGCGGTCTGATGTTCAATGAATTTTGGGGAATGTGCTTTTGTAACTACCGCCTTAACTATGAAGATAGCATTGCAGGTTACTACGCCGACCATCTTTTATTCATTATTGTGGATTCCGCACATATCAGCGATCGGGCATACAGCATTGTGTGGGCAAGCATGACTAGTGGTGATTCACGCATATTGCTCACTTCAATTCCGTCACCAGAGGAAATAGGCTTTTTTTATGATTCACATCATGGACGTGCTTTAGCTGAAGATAATCCGAGTGGTGTATATAAAGCCATTAAGCTGAGTGCGGAGGATTCACCATTTATTACCCAAGAATATCTTGATCATTTTGCCGAAAGGTATGGCGGGCGAAATAGTGATGACTATCGTCGTATGATTCTTGGTGAGTTCCCTGGTATTAGGGAGGCTGTTCTTGAATCAGATATGCCGAAGACAATGCGCTTTTCGATGCCTGATGGTAGTGAATGGACAATGCCATTACGAGTGATAGCCCGGCATCATGCGCAGCACCACGCCAAAAAACATGGCGTCACGACATTAGAATGGTTGAAATCGCACACTATTCCACTCTTCACTGCAGATCACAATGCTATCGTTGAGTGGGCAAAAACAATTCCGTGGGAGCATGTCGCTGAATATGCTCACATGCTAAAACCGCCGAAAGACAGGCACGAAATTAGCTGGCTGACAGCCGAAAAAATCATTGAATGATATCAACAAAAAGCCCGCCTGGTCTGGCGGGCTTCTTTATGCGCCTTAAATCACAGGTCTATAATCAAACTCCCCACTTCGGGCATCATTGATGACATGAGTGATCACACCAAAAACAGCATTACTGCCCGTGTATCCATCGTCATTCACTGGTAACGCCTCTTTCTTCCCGGTGCTTAAATCCTCCAGGTGCTGGCGCGGATACTTCCTGTATCTCTTTATGCGATATTCACCCTCCATGGCGCATATAAGCAGTGAACCATCAACCGGAGTAAGTGAGGAATCAACCACCAGCAAAGCACCTTGCAATATTCCCTCACGGTGATGGCTGTCTGCCGCCCGCATGAAGTAGGTCGCGGAAGGATGTCTGATTAGTTGCTGATCAAGAGAAATGCGGCTCTCTGCATAATCCGCCGCAGGAGAAGGGAAGCCCATAGCGTTTTACCTCAATGATACTGTTTATTTATACAGTATACATTGAAAAGGCATAGTTTGTGAAAGCGGGGTTTGTAGGCGCGCCACGCTGGGGGCTAATCACATTTCTCCCCCATCTTGCCGTTATTTTTTTGGTGCATCCTCGTTCTGATACACCGGATCGCTCCCTTTTGGCAACTGGAGGCTTAACTGCCGGTAGTGCCGTAGCCGTTCCATGAAATAGGTGCGCAGATTCTCTGGTTGCTCGCGGGCTACCTGTTCAGCTATGACAGGTATGTTCAATCGCTCTTTGTACGCCACACCGCTGGCAGCCAGATCAACGTTAACCTTATCCCGTTCTTCCTGACTTTTAGCTGCAATATTCCAGTCGCTCATATTTAAGGCTCACATTTCCAGATGGTATTCTGAACACCCGAACCGGGCGCAAGATGAGGGTTAGCGTTCGCGCTATGCTGATATACTGCTTTAGACTTCCCATATTGCTGACAGGCTTTATCTGCGGTTTTTTGCAGGCTATCCAGGCCATACCAACCATCTGACTGTATGCTTACCTTTTCACCGTCGTTGTATTGCACCATTGCACACCCAGATATAGCCAGTATCGCGCCGACAATAACGCTTTTCCATAAAACTCTATGCAACATATACAAAAATCCCCTCTGTGAATTGAGGGGATTTTAGCATGGTGATCAGATATCGGCTTTATTCGGAATTTTATCAGCCACCAGCGGCAATAAAGCCTTCGCCATTTCATGAACCAACATGGCATCAATGACGCATAGCGTATGGCCCGGCTTAATCTTTAATGCGGCCTCAAGATAGCCTCTTTCCAGAGTGGTTTTTACGCTTTTCTTGGGCGATTGTTGGGAACTATCCGGAAAATCCGGATGGTTGCCAGCCTCGTAAGCTACCCGCAGCCAGTGCATGAATGTTTCAGTGGACACACAACCACAGTCCACATCGATTTTCCCGCGTTGCTGTTCCAGCCATTGCTCAAAATTTAACTTACTGGATGCTTCTAGAGCCTCTTCGTATTGTTTGCGCGAAATTATTTCCGTGTATTCCTCACGATCAAGGTTACTTATCGGGAGTCTGACCTCAAGGCAAAAATGGCGTCCTCGCAGGCTTTTTGCTGGGTCAGAGCCAAAAGCAAAGAGGCCATATGATGGTTCATACTCGTCCTCTCTAACCATGCGACAATCGAGCACATCATCAGGCCACCCTCCACGCTTTGGCAGCTCCTGCACCAACAAGTCAATCAGCTTTATGGTTTCACCATCCTTGCAGGTTGCTAACGCTATTTTGGCAAGCTCCAACACCTCATCTGCCGTATATCCAGCACCGTGTCCATACATTTCGATGCGTGCAATAATCTCTGATATGCGCAATTTAGTGATTCTGGTCATTTCTTGTTGCTCCATTTCTTTTCGCATTCTTTGGTCCAATTTTCAATGTTCCTTTTGGCAATATCTGTCATTCCATCACCTAAGAAATACTTATTCCGGTATGCCTTGCACTTAAACCACACTACAACAGCCACCAGCCAGAAAATAAAAGGCCAAAAAACAATTCCAACGAGTGAGACAATAAAGCCAAATATCCACAAATGAAGCTCGCCTACTTCTGTTTCCGGTAATATCTTTAAAGAGTTAAGCAGCAGGATGAATGAATGGTCGTATGCATTTGCGGCATAAGACATGCAATCCATATAATTAAAGTCATAGCCTGCGGCTGCCGCCCATAATGGACGGTCAAGAAAATGTTTGAATGTCATCATATAAAATTACTCAATTACACAGTGTTGCAGCCCCCTGCCGTAAAGACAGGGGTAATAATATTGCTGGTGGTTTGAATCTTTCTCATGAACGAATAAAAGCTAACATGCCCGCGAGTAATAAGGTGTCACCAACCATTACGCCGCAGTTCTCCGTTCCCCATTCTACGCCACCAGCTAAAGCAACAAAAAAGCCACAAACACAGACAAATAAAAACGTAGACCAAAACTTTTTATTTTTCATTACGGATTGCTCCAGTTATCTTCAATAGCAATACTTAATCTCTGTAGCCATTCTGCTAATTTAAGCATTGCTTCTCTTTCGCTTAAACCACGCGGAAAATCATCAAGCTCTATTGTTGGCTTGAAGTTCCCAAAATTATCCATTTCAACGGTCAGATTTTGCTCCAGCACGGTATTCCTTACGCGGCTATTGTGCCGAAGCAAATATACTGAGCGTGATTTATTGGTTTTGTGGTCTAACGTATATTCGGTAAGTATCATCTGGCTTCTGCCATGACTATTACCACGCCACATAATTACTCCGTGTTAATACAGAAAATACACCGTTGCAACACCGTTATATTGGTCGAATGAAATAGCATTTACTTCATAGCTGGTGGGTATCTTCTTACCAAGAATGTAACCAGGCCATGAGTTCCACGGGATTTCAGGTCTATCGTCCTCTTGCCACATTACACAACCAAGAGAACCAACCATTTCGCTATTCCTCTTTCCGCAAGTAACAAAGCCTATATTCGGTTTTGATTGTGTGACTGATACCGTGGTGGTGTTTGCGGAAGCATTGGTTGCAGCACGCCGCGCTTGCTCGCTGGCGATAGAAGCATTTACTGCCGCCGTGGTCGCTGCTGTTGCCGCCGCTGTTGCCGCCGCTGTTGCCGCCGCTCCAGCGGCAATAACTGACGCGTGGGATAAATGACTGGCTGATAACATAGCCAGAAAAATAATAGCTCTTTGAAATTTAGCCATTGATATTCACCTTTATCGCGTACACCTTTACCGGTTTATCACCGAAGTGCGGATGTGTGATTGTTTTTATTTCATATCCGTTATACGGGACGTCAATTCTGCGACTGAAGTCTTCGCGCTTCGGATATCCCTTTGTGATAATCAGGCGGTCATATTCCCGGAACATAATTCGCTTATTCCAGTAGTCATTACACAGGCGATACTCTTCCGTTTTCTCCCCGCGAATCATGGCATCGAAGTATTCACCTTTGACGGCAAGTTGTAGGTTAGCCATTACCTCACCTCCAGTCTCCATACCGCCTGACCAATCCGGCTGGCATGGGTATCTTTGGATACTGTTCCGTCTTTAGCCAGCTCCATAAGAATTTTGCGCAAATCTGCCGAACGCCATTCTTCATCAGGAAATTCCTTCTCCATTGCCAACCGCAGATTCCAGGTTGCCATCCTGAATGGATATTCCCCGCCGAGAGCTTTATCTTGCAGGGCAGCCCGGGAACGCATCACCTGCAAAACCTTCTCTTTTACATCCATCATTTCGCCTCCTGCGGCGGTTCTGGTAGCGGCATCCAGAACAAGGCGTTCCCTAACCACGATAAAGTGCCGTCGCTCAACTCCACGTATTCCCCTTGTACTTGTCCTGCCATATACTCGCCGTGCTTTGAATAAATTAAAATCCAATCATCTTGAGCGGGCATTCGCTCACTACAGCTTATCCAACCATCCGGAGTTACCGGATAGTTGCCTGATAGCGCATTACGCAATCGCTCCAGCTTCACGTATTCCTGAACCCTGTTTCCGTCGCATGCCTGAAGCCATTGCGCAGCCTTTTGCGCATCAGTGTGAAAGGCACAAGTGCGACCGTCATCAAATTGCATTTCGTAGAGGTCAGCAACTTGTTCAAACTGCGTGTGTTGTGACTTGTGAGTTTGGCTTACAGGTTCGGCACCATGAAGCATGACTGCGCGGCAGGAGTTCCAGCCACCACAAAACCCATTAGCCCATGCATCACTTTTCGGTAATTTCTCCATTAAATCATCAGCAATTTCCCCAGGTACTACCGGCACTGGCTTGGCGGTATAAAGCGGTGTTATATCTGCCCGAAAATCACCGACTTTATGCAGTCGCACCCACCGCTCGGCTTCTGCTTTGTCAGAATACATAGCGGTGAACGTATTATATTCATGGTCAATTTGCGTGAAGGTTGCCTTCCACGCCACCGGTTCTGCTTCCAGCGATGCCAGAGCAATCCGAAACACATTAGCAAGCAGGCTGTCTGAAGATTGGTTATCGTGCGCCGCGTCGCTCAGGAAACCAGTGATGAATGATTTAATCTCCGCGTTTTCTCTGGTAATAGTGATCATATCAGTTCTCCTTATACGGATTAATTTTATTATGCAGCGTGTTGAATGGTCCCCATACCATATCGATATACAGTTCAACAATAGGCTCAAATATTTTTCCGATTATCCAAACCAGAAACAGCAGGTTTATCGGTATCATCAACACGATAAACAGAATGAGAAACAGAAATTCTGTTGTTCTACTCTTTC
>ERZ1643249.2548-NODE-2548-length-16846-cov-7.329224_pt1 | contig 16846 bp, 10 predicted proteins | sample MGYA00579263_ERZ1643249 | MGnify/ENA primary metagenome ERZ1643249 (study PRJEB29033, sample SAMEA4952264) | chicken gut metagenome | biome: Broiler Chicken; feature: Gastrointestinal Tract; material: Caecum | place: Ireland | collected 2018 | study: Broiler...
ACATCGCCAAGGTGGCCGTGGGCAAGCTGGACAAGGTGCATGTTTTTGGCAATGATTATCCCACCCCGGACGGCACCGGCGTGCGGGACTACATCCATGTGGTGGACCTGGCCCGCGGCCATGTGGCGGCCATCAAAAAGCTGGCGCAAAAGCCCGGCCTGTTCATCTGCAATCTGGGCACCGGCCACGGCTACAGCGTGCTGGACGTGATCCATGCTTTCAGCAGGGCCTGCGGCCGCGAGCTGCCCTACGTCATCGACCCGCGCCGCCCCGGCGACATCGCCGAGTGCTGGGCCGACCCCTCCAAGGCCGAGCGGGAGCTGGGCTGGAAGGCGGAGTACGGCATCGACGAGATGTGCCGCGACAGCTGGAACTGGCAGAGCAAAAACCCGGACGGATACAAGACCGCCCGCTGAAAACAGCATAAAGCACGCAGCAGCGGGCGCCGGAGCCTTTCCGGCGCCCGCTGTTTTTTGTGCGCGGACAGTTGCGGCCGGAAAAACGGACTTTACACAAATTTGACAGAAAATAGAGGGATCCACGCCGATTTTACTTCACTAATAATATTGATTTGCCGATGATTATGTGGTAAATTTATATGGGTCAAATTGTACAAACAACCCTCTTTTGTAGAAAGACGACCGGTTTAGCCAAAACAGAAAGAGAACGCGTTGTTTGGTGAAAGGAAGCAAGCATGAAAAGAAGAAAACTCGCAAAAGCCCTGAGCCTGATCCTGTCGGCGTCGATGGCGCTGGGAGTTGCGGCCATGCCCGCTGCGGCTGCGGCAGAAGAGCAGGACGGCGTGCAGTCTGTGCCCGGCAGCAGCCAGACCTCCGGCGAGACCCCGACGCCCACCCCCACGGCGACCCCGCTCTCCACCGAGAGCCCGGCGCCCACCCCCAGCGAGACCCCCGCGCCCAGCGAAAGCCCGGTGCCTGACGAAAGCCCGGTGCCTGACGAAAGCCCGGTGCCCAGCGAAAGTCCGGCGCCCGATGCGGAGCCGGAGAACGAGGAAAATGCCCAGTCCGACAGCACCGAGGCTGCCCGTTCACTGAGCGACGAGGAACTGGCCGACGCCGTCAGCAAGGCACTGGACAACATGGGCAATGTCGAGATCGACCTGAGCGGTGTGGAGATCGATGTGGACAGCATCAACCCCAACGCCCCGGTGCTGACCGAGGAGCAGCTGGCCTCGGTGGAGGACATTGACGACCCCATCCTGCAGGCTGTCAGCAATGAGCTGGACGAGATGGTCATCGAGGGCGGCGAGGCGGAAAGCCCCATCGCCACCTATGCCGAGGGGGATAATGATGCCGAGGGCGACGGCGAGGCAGCTGCCGGTCTGACTGAGGAAGAACAGACAGCTGTTCTTGCTATGTTCAAGGAGTACCTGGATTACTGGTACGAACATGCGGATGTGCTGGGTGTCCAGCTGCCCTTTTACCTCAACAGCAACGACAATGCGGATGACCTGGGTATCCTGGGCCAGATGCTGGTACTGGCCGGTGTCTCGGTGGACGATGTCCGTAATGGCAATTACGGATACAATGACCTGACCGGCATGATCATGAACTTCCAGTACGGCGACAGCCTGGGCGTGGAGTACTACGGAGAAACCATCCGCAGCAAGCGCGATGAGGCGCTGGAGTATGTGGAGCGATCCGGTGCAAAGACCGAGGCACAGAAGCTGCTGGCCCTGAACACTTGGCTGGCGCAGAACAATACCTTCGATATGTCCTACATCATGAACCAGTCGGCGACTCTCACCGGCGGCGAGGCTATCATGGTTGCACCGGAACCGGTGCAGCATGAGCACTACGATGATGTGCATGAGGCGCTGAATGCGGCGTACACCGAGCAGCTCACGGCGCAGTTCCGCACTCAGTTCACTACCAGCCTGGTTTATATGAGAACAGTGCAAAACATCCAGCTGGAGCTTTATAAAGCGCAAGGCATGGATGTTGATGACGCAACTGCTGAGGCTCAGAAATTCGTTGCCGAGCATGCGAATGAAATTAATGCCAATCCGCAGAAATTTATTACGCAACAGTATCCCGAGCAGGCCGAGGAAATTATTGCAAACGCTAAAGAGCAGATTGCCAATCCCAGCGATGATGTCATTGCCGCGGTCGACCAAATGATGGCGACCCAAGAGGTGCCGGAACTCGGCAATATGACCGCCAATGAAGCAATCCCCATCTACGCGGACCAGGCCGCTACCGGCCTGACCACCGGTGTCATCGGCTACTGGGAGGGCAACCACATCGGCGCGCTGGCCGAGGGCGCTTCGGTCTGCATGGGCTACGCTAAGGCGTTTGCCTACCTGGTACAGTGCATGCACCCCGAAATTTACCTGCACGATGAGAACGAGGGCTTGGATGTTGCAACAAACTGGAAGCGGCCTGCGGACCTTTATTACAACGATCAAAAAGAACTGGACATCAACAAAAACTATGTGGTCGACATTGTCCGCATCACCTTCAATGCCGATGTGACCATGTACGGCCAGCTCAACCCTGACTTTGCCTCTGACCATTTCTGGAATGCTGTTAAGGTTGACGGTAACTGGTATTACATTGATCCCTGCTACAATGATGTCTGGTCCGAGGTCATGAACCGCGACCGTGTTGAGATCGACGGCTACATGAACCACACCTATTTCATGTGCAGCCATGCCTCGATGGAAAGCATGTTTGGTGACTATAGCGCCGGCATTGCTACTTTGTATGCTGAAGCTGCTGTCAATAAAGATTACGAGGATTCCTGGTTTGCCCGTGTGGCCAGCAATATTACTTCCGACGGCACGAATTTCTACTATCTGTATGATTCCACGGATTTGGTTACCATGTGGAATGAATACAGCGATAATAAGAATAACCTTCAGGACCTGAGCTTCGACGATATCGAATACAAGATCGTCCGTCATCTGCTGACGGAAACGGATCGCTTGGATAGCAATCCTGCCGAGGATACGGACGACGAGGTTGGCGACAGTGACTTTGATGTGCTGATCAACTTTACTCACAAAGATGATGATGGAAACAACGTCGTGCAGGTGTGTAAGGGCAACGAGATGGTCGATAGCGAAATGCTGACGGAATTGTACGCCCAGTTTGAATCTGACAAGGCGATGTATCCCTCCATCCGTATCACGCCGGTTTACTACAAGAATAAGATTTATTTCAACCTCTCTAACTGTATTCTGAGCTACGACATTGAGTCCGGCGAAGTTGTCAAAGTCAAGGAATACAATACGGTTTACGTCAAACGCGACCCCCATGTTGCTTTCGGCGGAATGGCTTTTGATGTTGTTGGTTCTGAGGCAGAAGCCGACTTCACGTTTGTCAACCATCCGTTGGCAGGCATCGCCCTGAAGAACGATGGAAAATTGTATGTCTCGGTGGCTACGAACCTTTCCTATATCGCAGGCAAGGACCCGTTGCAGTATACGGATTCTTCCAGTTTCGGTTATGAGTTCGAGGAAAGCAGCTATAACACGGATTACAACAGCTTCGTCAACGAGGAAATCAAGGATAACACCTGGATGGGTATCGAAGATATGGGCTACCGTGTTGAGACCAATGACAATGACGAATTTATGTGGGTGGCAAACGCCGTTGAGACCATGGATATGGCGCACTTTGCTGACACTACCCACAGCTACGCCACAGTGAGTGTCGGTGCCAGCTGCGGCCATGATGCTTTCACCGAAAGCCGATGCACGGTGTGCGGCGCAATTCAGGATGGGACCCGCGAGGTTGCCGCCGGCACTGCGTTGGAGCATCATTTTGTCTCTTTCACGGAGCAGTACTACACCACTGAGGACAACAAAGACGTTCTTGCAACGGAGCCGGACGGTGGTCTGGAAGAGGACCAGGTGCTTCTGGAGAATGCCCAGTGGAATAACGGAACCCATTATGTCTGCCCGCTGTGCGGTTACTCAGTCGATGCTGATGTGACCGAGGACGATCGCCCGAATAAGGACGATGAAATTTACAACTACTATGGCAGCTATGAGGAAGATTTGGCCAAGTTTGAAGAGGCTATGGCTCTTAAGACTGAGGCAGAAAAGAATTTGGACAAACATACCTACATCCTGACCGACACCGCCGTCTGGAATGTGGCGGGCGACAACAGCGCTACCGTCACCTTCAACGAGCTGACCTGCTCCATCTGTGGTCATATCGCCATCGACTGCGTGCAGCCGGGCGTGTCTGAGGCGCATCCTGTTCTCGATCAGCAGTATACCCTGGAAGCTACCCTGACCGGCAGCACGACTGATGCCAACGGCGTTGTGTGGAACACCTACGAGGTCTCCGGCGAGGTGGAAGGCTACCAGGTCACCGGCAGCTACATTGTGCAGGCCGGCAGCAGCACCGGCACCCCCGTTGAACCGGAGAAACCCGGCGACGGCGACAACCAGGGCGACCAGGGCAACCAGGGCGGCCAGACTGGCGGCGGCAGCCAGCCGGTGGACGAGCACCCCGACATCGCCGAGGGCATTGCCAACGGCACTTGGGGCGGCACAGCCACCACGTCTGCCAGCGGTTCCGCGGAAGCACCCGCACCCGCTGCCCAGCAGACTGCCGCCATCCCGGAGACCGCCGACGAGATGCCGCTGCAGGCCGTGACCATTGCTGCGGTCCTGTCCGGCATTGCCGCCGCGGCACTGGTCCTGCTGCGCAAGCGCAATACCGAACGCTGAAAATCTGACCGCCCTCCGGCGGACCGATAACTGAAAACCGGGCAGCCCCGCAGGGGCTGCCCGGTTTTTGTATGCGCAATGTGCGACGGTATTTGCTGCTTCGGCTTGAAAAAATCAGCGGCGGCGGATCAGCATAACGATGGAGAGCAGCAGCACCAGCAGCGCCACGGCGCCCAAAATCAAAAGCACCGTCTCGTAGATCTGCAGGTCAAAGCCGCTTTGGATGCTGCTGGCCGCGCCGGAAAACACCTCGGACACGCTGCCGCTGCTGGCGGAGGAGCTGCCGCTGCTGCTGTCCTGGCTGTTCAGCACGGCGCTGGCCGCGTCCGAATCGCCGATACCGGCCAGCGCGTCGGCCAGGGCCTGGACGGCCATGGTCACCATGCGGGTGTCGCCGCTGCCGCTGACCCGCGCACCGTCCACGGCGCCGGCCAGATAGTCGGCAAACACATAGCTGGCCCCCTGCAGGGCGGGCGCGGCGTCGGCGGTGATCGTCCAGCCGTCGGCCACGCTCATCATGCCGTTGACATACAGCAGAAGCTGCATGCCGGTGTCGCGGGTCAGCGTCTCGTACACCGTCTGGCGGAAGGCCTCACTGTCGCCGGTGTTCACGTCGCCGAAGCTCAGCGCAATGAACTGGTAGGCGCGGTCATACTCGGTGATGCTGCTGTAATAGCTGCGGATGGTCTCGGCAACGCTGGCCCCCTCGGTCAGCTGGGCGCCGATGACCACCGAGTCCAGGTCGGCCCGCAGGTCGTCGCCGCCAAACATCGAATCACTGCTGTCAAAGCTGCCGGCCATCAGGCTGACATAGCCGTCGGCGTCGCTGGCATTGCCCAGGTGCTGCCTGGCAAGTTCCATGCAGTCGCCGCCCCAGCTGCCGGTGATGGGCAGGCCGCGGTAGACCAGGTCCAGCGAGGCCAGCATATGCCCAAAATCCACGCTGCCGCCCGGTGTCTCGATGCTGCCCAGGCCGATCAGGCTGTTCAGGCTGGGGTCCTGCCCGTCCACATAATCCACAAACTCCTGGCTGCGGGGGGCGACCATGCTCCATACCGTTGTGTTGTAGGTGCCGCTGCGCGTATAGGACAGCGTCAGCTCGATGGGGTCGTCCCCGCTCTCGGCGGCGTAGCTTTCGGCCAGGCTTTGCAGGCGGCCCAGGCCGTCCAGCACGGTGTCGTAATCCTCGGCATGGGCGGGCAGCGTCACAAACACCGCAAGCATGGCAAATACTGCCAGCAAGCCGGGCAGGCGGAATGTCTTCATCGTTTTCCAGGCACCTCCGGGCAGGTCATACACGGCAAAATTGCCGTAAAACGCCGCCCATGCAACTGGGCGGCCCGATCACAACCAAAGCGTGTCCGCTGACACGCTGCTTTTGAAACATTTCTGAAACAACCCTGCGCTACACTGTGCAGAAGAAACCGCAGGTTCGTGCCTGCCCCGCCCGGCCGCTTGCCGGCGCAGGGGCACACCAGAAACAACCACAAGTATACCATAGTTGCACGGCGCTGTCACGTGAAAATTTTGCGCAACCCGCCAGGCATCGTGCAGATCTGCGCCGGGGGGCGAAAAATTTACATGCAATGCCCTTCCTATTGCGCGCGGGGTATGGTATGATAAAGCCAAATCCCGCCCTGCCGTCAGGGCCAAAAGCAAGGAGGGCGGCCGATGCCGATCATCCGCACTGTGGGGCTGCGCAAGGTCTATGCCGTGGGCAAAGAGCGCGTGGTGGCCCTGAACGACGTGAATATCAATGTGGAAAAGGGCGAGTTCTGCTGCATCGTCGGCCAGTCCGGCAGCGGCAAATCGACGCTGCTCAACCAGCTGGCCGGGCTGGAAAAGCCCACCAAAGGCAAGGTGTTCATCGGCAAGCACGAGATCAGCGCCATGACCGAGAACGAGCTGGCCAGCTTCCGGCAGGCGCACCTGGGCTTTATTTTCCAAAGCTACAACCTGCTTCCCAGCATGACCGCCGCCGAGAACGTGGCCCTGCCGCTGATGTTCAAGGGCATGGGCCGCCGCCAGCGGATGGCCCTGGCCAAACAGGAGCTGAAAAACATGGGTCTTGCCAGCCGCATGAACCACCTGCCCACCGAGATGAGCGGCGGCCAGCAGCAGCGTGTGGGCATCGCCCGCGCCTTTGTGGGCAAGCCCAAGGTCATTTTTGCCGACGAACCCACCGGCAACCTGGACTCCAAGACCAGCCGCCAGGTGCTTTTGCGGATGCTGGAAATGTCCAAAAAGGACCAGATCACCTTTGTGATGGTCACCCACGAGCCGTCGCTGGCGGCCTGTGCCGACCGGATCATCACCATTCTGGACGGCCGTGTGCAGAGCGACGTGGTGCAGCCCGACGAAGTCAAGGAGAAAAACCGCGCCGCCCTGGCCGAGGAACTGGCCCGCATCGAGGCCGAGGAAGCCGCCGAGAAGGCCCGGAAAGAGACCGCCCGTGCCGCCCGCAAAGCCATTGAGAACGGCACACACTCCGCCGCAGAGCCGGCAAAACAATAAACAAGAAGTGAAAGCGTTAAGGAGGAACTCCCCGTGAAAAAGCCCCTGCGTATTGTATCGATCGGCCTGGCCCTGCTGCTGTGGGCGGGCATGTTTACCCTGCCGGCGTTTGCGGAGGGTGGCGATGCTTCCAGCACTCCGCCTGCCTCTTCGGAGAACGGCGATACTTCCAGCACTCCGCCTGCCTCTTCGGGGAACGGCGATGCTTCCAGCACTCCGCCTGCCTCTTCGGAGGACGGCGGAAACAACCTGGCTACAAGAAGCGGCGTCTATGTCACCGAAGCGGTGGTCACCACCACCGCCGGCGGTGAAGTGACGGAAGTCCACGAGGGAGACCGGATCAACGTCATCCTGCGGCTGGTGGATCATCCGGCCGCTACCTATAATGTCACGGCGGATGAGATCATCGCCCGCGTGGATTCTACTATCTTCACCTTTACCGGCCCCGCCGAGGTCAGCCAGCTGTTCCAGTCGGAGGATGCCGATGGCGCATACTATTCTTATGTCTTGCTGTTCCGCGATGTGATTTTTAATGGCGGCGGCAACACCTTTAATGTCAACCTGAGTTATCAGAATAGCACAATGGCAATGCAGCAGCTGAATCCCACCCTGGGCCAGTGCGTTGCCCAGGAAAAAACCCCCAAGACCCCCAACCTGGTCCTGCGCGAGTCCAGCTACGGCACCGAGGCCGTGGTGGCGGGCAGCCCCTTCACCCTCAGCGTCACGCCCTATGCCACCGCCGGCGAGGAACCCCTCTCTGACGTGATCGTCTCGGTCACCCTGCCGGACGGCATCACCCTGACCGGCGGCAGCCTGTCCAGCTATGTGGGCAGCATGTCGCCCCGGTCCACCTGCAACGTCAGCTTTGCGGTGCTGCCCAGCGCCGCCTACACCGGCGGCGTGGCCAACATCACCGTCAACATGACCGGCACCGGCACCGAGACCGGCACCGCCGTCACCGGTACCGGCACCATCTCGGTGCCCATCACCCAGCCCGACCGGTTCGAGATCACCAGCATGGAGCTGTCCGATACCATCTACCTGGGCGAGACCACCTCCATCACCCTCAACGTGGTCAACAAGGGCCGCAATCCGGTGGCCAACCTGGAGGCTTCCATCTCCGGCGAGAACCTGGGCGTCTCGGTCTCGACCCAGTACATCGGCAACGTCAATGCCGGCACCGAGAACAGCGTCGATTTTGACCTGACCCCGCAGCAGGCGGGCGAAATGACCGGCACCATCACCCTGACCTACGAGGCCGCCGACGGCACCACCAAGACCCTGACCCAGGATTTCTCCACCACCGTGCAGGAAATGCCCGTCTATGACGACCCCACCATGATGGACCCCGGCCTTGTGGAGCCGGAACAGCCCCAGGGCCTGCCGGTGTGGGGCATTGTGCTGATCGCTGTGGGCGTTGTGGCCGTGATCGCGGTCGTGATCGTGGTCGTGCGCAAAAAGCGCAAGGCCAAGGCGCTGGCCATGCTGGAGGACGGAGATGAAGATCTTTGATCTGTTTGCGCTGTCGGCCAGAAACCTGGCCCGGCGCAAAGGCCGCACGGCGCTGACCGTCATCGGCGTGGCGGTGGGCACCTGCCTGATCATCGTCATGATCAGTTTCGGCCTGGCTATGAACCAGGCCAACGAGGAAATGCTGGCCAGCTGGGGCGACCTGACCCAGATCGAGGTCTACGGCGGCGGCAGCGGCTACGCGGTGTCCATCGGCGGCACCACGGTGGGCGGTTCCAGCGACGAGCGGGCGGTGCTCAACGACGATATGATCCAGAGCTTCCGCCAGATGGACCATGTGGTCACCGCCACCCCCTTCTACCAGGGTTACAGCCTGAACGGCACCATCACCACCGGCAGCAACGGCCGTTATTCCGCCAGCGTGGGCAATGTGGTGGGCGTTTACTCCGACGCGATGGAGGCCATGGGCTTTACGCTGGCCAGCGGCAGCTGGCTGGCTGACGGCAGCTATGGCCGGGACGTGATCCCGGTGCTGGTCTGCGAGCAGACCGGCTACAACTTTGAGGATACCCGCAAGAGCTACCGCTCCCAAAACCGTTACCGCTACTACGGCCAGACCGACGCCATGGGCAACCTGCTGCCGCCTTTTGTGGACGTGCTGAAGGATGACATGACCCTGACGCTGTCCAACGGCGACACCGAGAACCCCAAGGAACAAAGCTGGAAGCTGAAGGTGGTGGGCAGCATCAACCCCGACACCTCCAAGGGCTGGTGGACCCAAAGCAGCTTTATCATGCGCATTGAAGACATGAAGATGCTGATGGAGGAGTACAAGGACCTGGCCGGCAGCGATTCCGGCGTCAGCAGTACCAACACCTACGACACCGTCTACGTCAAGGTGGACGACATGGAAAATGTGGAGGATGTGGACAAGGCCATCCAGGACCTGGGATTCTCCACCTACTCGATGACCCAGCAGCGGGACGCCATGCAGCAGCAGGTGGCCCAGCTGATGATGATCCTGGGCTGCCTGGCGGCGTTCAGCCTGCTGGTGGCGGCGCTGAACATCATCAACACCATGACCATGGCCATCTACGAGCGCACCCGCGAGATCGGCGTCATGAAGGTGCTGGGCTGCGCCCTGGGCAAGATCCGCACGATGTTTTTGATCGAGTCGGGCTTTATCGGCCTGATCGGCGGCATTGTGGGGGTGCTGGTCAGCCTGGCGGTCAGCTTTGTGCTCAATAACCTTTCCATGATCCTGTCGCTGTTCGGCAGCGGCGGCGACCTGTCCGGCGTGCTCAGCAGCCTGGGCGGCTACTATATGGGCGGCGGGTCTGCCGTATCGGTGGTGCCGCCGTGGCTGGTGCTGCTTGCGCTGACCTTTGCCACCGTCATCGGCCTGGTGGCCGGCATCCTGCCAGCCAACCGCGCCGTTAAGATCAGCGCACTGGAAGCCATCCGCCACGAATGACCTTATCCGTCCCGCAGGCCATTGGCCTGCGGGATTTTGTATGGGTGGCCACCCCGCAGGCAAAACCAAACCCGCCCCCGCGCTGCCAAACAGCAGCGCGGGGGCGGGTTTTTCCGGATGGGAATGTGTGTTCGGCTGCGGCCGGGGCGGTCACCGGCGGCGCGCAGGCGCGGCGGGGGCGGGCTCGCTTTCGGGGCGCTTGCCGTCGCCGGCCGGCAGGCTGAAGGTAAAGCGGCACCATTCGCCCTCCTGGCTTTCCACACGGATCTCGCCGCCGGACAGCGTCACCAGCACCTTGCAGATGTGCAGCCCCAGGCCGGAGCCGCGGGTGTTCAGCCCGCGGGAGCGGTCCTCTTTGTAAAAGCGGTCGAACACAAAGGGCAAGGCGTCGGGCGCGATGCCGGCGCCGGTATTCTCGATGGACATTTCCACCATGTCGCCGGCGCGGCGGGCCGCAAAGCGGATGACGCCGCCTTCCGGCGTGAACTTGATGGCGTTGTCCACGATGTTGTACACCACCTGATGCACAAAGTCCGGGTCGGCATAGACCAGCGTGCGGCCTTCGCCCAGGCCCTGGATGTCGATCTTGGCGTCCTCGATGCGCTGCTCGTCCGACAGGACCACGTCGGTCACGGTCTGCCAGATGTCATAGCTGCGGGCGTGGGGCTGGTACTCGCCGGCCTCCAGCTTGGTGATGTCCAGCATGTTTTTGACCAGGCGGGACAGGCGCCCCGTCTCCTGGCTGACGATCTCCAGGTATTTTTTCTGCTCCTGGGGCGGGATGGTGCCGTCCAGCATGCCGTCGATGAAGCCCTTGATGGTGGTCATGGGGGTGCGCAGCTCGTGGGCGATGTTGCCCATGAACTGCCCGCGGGAGTTGTCGATGGTCTGCAGCCGGTCGGCCATGTTGTTGAAGGTCACGGCAAAGTCGGCCAGCTCAGTGCAGCCGTCCACCGGGGCGCGGGCGGTGAAATCGCCGCTGCCCAGCTTGCGGGCGGCCTCGCTGATGGCCTCGATGGGCCCGGTAAAGCGCCGGGCAAACACCGCCGAGATCACGCTGGCCACGATCAGCGCGATGGCCGCCGAAAGCAGGAACATGTTGGCCATGTCCCCCACGTAGCCGGCCAGCGCGCCCATGTCGGTGGCGGCAAAAATGTACCCGGTCGAGTCCTGGGCCCGCAGCGGCCGCCCCAGCACATAGTACTGCTTGCTGAACACGCCGTCCATGTCGCCGATGGCAAACAGCTCGCCCTCGGCGTCGATGCGGTCCAGCAGGCCGGCGGACACGGCCTGGCCGGTCAGCACGTCGTCGCCGCCGGTGTGCAGCAGCACGGTGCCCTCGTCATCGGTGACAAACAGCAGCGTCTGGGTGGCGGTGTTGAACAGCTCCATCGCCTTCTCGGCCCGCTGCCGCCGCGCATCGTCGGGGATGGGCTCGGTGATGACGATGCTGCTGGAACTTGCCGCCAGCTGGTCGCTGACGGCGGCGGCGCCATCCAAAATGCCGGTCAGCGCCGCCCGCCGCTCCTGCGCAAAGTAGGAGATGGACAGCGCCGCCTGGCTCAGGCACATGACGCCCAGCCCCAAAAGCACCACCGCCGCGACGCTGGCAAAAAACTCGCGGCTGATCGATTTGGCGCGCATTTATTCTTTTACCTCAAATTTGTAGCCCACGCCCCACACGGTTTTCAGGTTCCACTGGTCGGACGCGCCCTCCAGCTTTTCACGCAGGCGCTTGACGTGGACGTCGATGGTGCGGCTGTCGCCGTAATACTCAAAGCCCCACACCTCGTCCAGCAGCTGGTCGCGGGTGTACACCCGGTTGGGGTGGCTGGCCAGGCAGGCCAGCAGCTCCAGCTCCTTGGGCGGGGCCTCCACCACCTTGCCCTTGACCTTCAGCTCGTAGCGGTTCATGTCCAAGTGCAGGTTGTCGAAGTCGTACACGCCCTTGTCGGCCTCGTCGTCGGTGGCGCAGCGGCGCAGCACCGCCTTGATGCGGGCGGTGACCTCCTTGGCGTCAAAGGGCTTGACGATGTAGTCGTCGGCGCCCAGCTCCAGGCCAAGCACCTTGTCGTACGTTTCGCCCTTAGCGGTCAGCATGATGATGGGCGTCTTGTTGTTGGCGCGGATCTTGCGGCAGACTTCCCAGCCGTCCATGCCGGGCATCATCACGTCCAGCAGCACCATGTCCGGCTTGAGCTTTTCAAACTCGGCCAGCGCGGCGTTGCCGTCGTAGGCCAGCGTGACGCTGTAGCCCTCCTTGACCAGGTACAGCCGCAGCAGCTCGCAGATATTTTTGTCGTCGTCCACCACCAGGATTTTCTCGTTTGCCATGGGGGATCCCTCCTCTATGTACCTCTCTATTGCCCGGCACGGCCGGCAGCACCGGCGCCGAATCGCCTTGTTTTCTCCGCACAAAGCGGATGATACGTCTATTATACGCGGTAAATGTGGACAAATAAAGAACTGAGGGCAGGGAATTTTGAAAAAAGCGGCGGGGAACGCCGCCCGCCGTCCCCCCGCCGCTTGCCGTTTTGCCCGGCCGCGTGTATAATAGGGGGCATACCTGCAATTACGCCAAAGGAGCGACAGAAATATGAAATTAGGTATCGTCGGCCTGCCCAACGTGGGCAAGTCCACGCTGTTCAACGCGCTGACCAACACCCAGAACGCCCAGGCGGCCAACTACCCCTTCTGCACCATCGAGCCGAACACCGGCATCGTCCCGGTGCCGGACGCCCGGCTGGACAAGCTGGCCGAGCTTTGGAAAACCGACAAAAAGACCCCCGCCATCGTCGAGTTCGTGGACATTGCCGGGCTGGTCAAGGGCGCGTCCCAGGGCGCGGGCCTGGGCAACAAGTTTTTGGGCCATATCCGGGAATGCGACGCCATCGTGCATGTGGTGCGCTGCTTTGATGATGACAACATCGTCCATGTGGTGGAGGACGTGAACAAGCCGGAGAGCGTCGATCCCATCCGGGACATCGAGGCCATCGACATGGAGCTGATTTTGGCCGACCTGGAGGCCGTCACCAACCGGCTGGGCCGCCAGGCCAAGGCCGCCAAGACCGGCAACAAGGCGGCCGCCGCCGAGGCCGCCTGGCTGCAGCAGCTGGCCGACCACCTGGAGGCCGGCAAACCCGCCCGCACCTTTGAGACCGACGCGGGCGATGAGGCCCAGGCAAAAACGCTGAAAGAGCTGGGCCTGCTGTCTGCCAAGCCGGTGATCTACGCCTGCAACGTGGGCGAGGACGACCTGCTGGGCGGCATCGGCAACAACCCCTACTTCCCGCTGGTGCAGGCCCGCGCCGCCGAGGAGCACGCCCAGGCCATGCCCATCTGCGCCAAGACCGAGGAGGACATCGCCGGCTCCAGCGAGGAGGAAAAACTCGCCTTCCTGCACGAGATGGGCATCGAGGCCACCGGCCTGGACAACCTGATCAAGGCCAGCTACGAGCTTTTGGGCCTGATCAGCTTTTTGACCGACGGCAAAAAGGAGTGCCGCGCCTGGACCATCAAAAAGGGCACCAAGGCCCCCCAGGCCGCCGGCAAGATCCACTCGGACTTTGAGCGGGGCTTTATCCGCGCCCAGGTCATCGCCTACGACACGCTGGCCGACTGCGGCTTTGACTACGCCGCCGTCAAGGCCAAAGGCCTGCAGCGCACCGAGGGCAAGGAGTACGTGGTGCAGGACGGCGACATCATCGAGTTTCTGTTCAACGTGTGACGCGGGGCGGCGGATGGTTTCGCCTGCCGGGAACCCCTGTGCCTGCCGGCAGGAGTTCGGGCTTGCGCAAAGCTCTGCCGGCCATGGGCGGGCGCCGGCACAACACGACTCCGCCGGAAAGATCCCCGCCCCGCGGCCAACGGTCGCACCCGAATAACCAAGCAACGAAAGGATTTCGCCATGACTTACGCGATCATGGGCGCCATGCCCGAAGAGGTGGACCAGCTCTGCGCCCGCCTGTCTGATGTGACCAAAGAGACCTACGCCGGGGTGGAGTACCACACCGGCACGCTCCACGGCAAAAACGTGGTGGTCTGCTGCGCCGGCATGGGCAAGGCAAACGCCGCCGCCACCGTCCAGGTGCTGGTGACCCGCTACGGCGCCGACGCCATCATCTTCTCCGGCGTGGGCGGCAACCTGTCGGCCGAGATCGGCATCGGCGACGTGGTGGTGGGCAGGACGGTGCTTTACCACGACGCCGACATGGACATGCTGGACCAGAGCGCGCCTTTCCTGGACGAGTACCCCGGCGACCCCGCGCTGGTGCAGGCCGCCATGGACGCCTGCGCCGCCTGCGGCGTCAAGGCCATTGCCGGGCGCATCGCCACCGGCGACCGCTTTATCGGCGACAGCAAGACGAAAAACGCCATCGCCGCCGCCTGCCACCCCGACTGCGTCGAGATGGAGGGCGCGGCGGTCGGCCAGATCGCAGCCCGCAACGGCGTGCCCTGCGTGATCCTGCGCGCCATGAGCGACAACGCCGACGAGTCTGGCTACGAGGTGCTGGTGGTCAAGGATTTCAGCATTGCCGAGTACGTCAAGACCGCCACCGCCATTGTGGTCCGCATGCTGGAGTCGCTGTAAGCGCCCGGCCGACCCGAACAACAGAACAGCTCCCCCTGCCGCGGGTATCCGCACGGCGGGGGGAGCTGTTTTGGTATTGGGATCGGCTGCGGGGGTCACCGTGCCCCGGCGCCGGCGGCACGGCGGCGCAAAGCGCGCACCGCGTGCAGCGCCAGCGCCCGGCGGCGGGCCGCTTTGGGGTCGGCGGGCTTTGCCGGGGCCTCCTGCCGGGACGGCTCCGGCGGCGCGGACAGGGCGTCCTCCTCCTCGTCGTCGTCCAGGACCGGCAGCACCGGGCGGCGGGGACCGGCGGCGGGGGGCGCTTCGTCCAGCACCGGCTCCTGGGCCTGCCGCACAATGGGCTGCGAGAAGATCATGCCCGGCACCTCGTGGGTGGGCTTTTCAAAATCGGCGGGCGCAGGGGCAAAGCCGGGCTGTTCCTCGTCGGTCACCAGCGTAAAGCTGTGGCGGGCCGCAGGCTCCGGCTCCGGAAGCGGTTCGCCGGCCGGCTCCACATGGTTGGGGTCCACCGGCGGGGTCTCCGGTTCCGGCGGGGTCTCGGCGGCCAGTTCTGCCGCCGCCTTGGCAATGGCCGTCTCGGACAGGTCCAGCCGGACCGGCGGGGCCTCCACCGGGTGCAGCTCCAGCGGCTGTCCGCCGCCGGCGTCGTTGTCGGCCGGCGCGGGGGCGTTCTCCTGGGCTTCCCGGCTGGCGTCCAAAAGCACCTCGGCCATGTGCTTCAGGTAGTCCGCCAGCTCGGTGCGGCGGGCGTCCATGTGGGCGATCTCCGCTTTCAGGCTGTTCAGCCGCAGCTGGTGGATGTTCTGGATCTCGTTGGCCTCGGCAGCGGCGGCGTCCACCAGCTCCTGGGCCTGCTGGCGGGCCTGCTCGCGGGCCGCGCGTGCAATGGCTTCGGCGTCGGTCTGCGCCTGGCGGGCGGTGCTGTCGGCTTTGGCGCTGGCTTCGTCCACAATGCGTTTGGCCTCGGCGTTGGCCTCGTCCAGCAGGCGCTGGCGTTCGGCGTCAAAGCTGCGCTTTTCCTCGTCCAGGGCGCGGCCCTTTACGGTCAGCGCGGCGCGGGCCTCTTCGGCGTCCTTCTGCAGGCGCTTGTTCTCCCGCGTCAGGTCGGCGTTTTTCAGCGTCAGGACGGCGTTCTGGTCGGACAGCGAGCGGTTTTTGTCCCGCAGGCTGGACACCTGGCCGCTCAGCTCCTGGCGCTGGCGGGAGTAATTGTCGCTGCTGCCGGCCAGCGTCACGTTCTGGTCGGTCAGCAGGCGGTTGCGCGCGGTCAGGGCCTGGCAGTGCTTTTCCAGCCCGGCGTTTTCCTGCTGCAGCTGCTTGGCCCGGTCCTCTGCGCGGGACAGGCGCTTTTCATACTCGCTGCTCAGGGCCAGCATGGCCTGACGCACGTCGTCCGGTTCCAGCCCGCCAAAGCGCGCCTTGCGGATGCCGCACTGTTCAATGAATGCCGCAATATCGATGTTAGCCACTGTCCTGCCGTCCTGTTCCGGCGGCGGCGAAAACCGCGCGCCCATGAGATTTTGTTTACACTTAATACATATTATAGCAGGCGCCGGGGCACAAATCAATACGGCCAAAACGGCAAACGCCCGCACGCGGGGGACGTGCGGGCGCTGTTTGGGTATGGAAAGGGGGAAAACCGCGGTTCCCGGCGCGGCGGCAGGGGTTCAGGCGCGGCAGGGGCGCGGTGGGCGGGCGGCCCGGCGCCGGCGGCGCGTTGGGAACGGCAGGGTTTCCGCCCTCGGCCGGCGGCTTGCGGGGCCGGCCGGGCGGAAGATGCGATGGGCAGGCTGCCGCGGGGCAGCCGGGTCAAGGCGGGCAAACGCAGGGGGATCTATGTCGCCGGCCGCTGGGGCCGGTCAAGGCTGGGCCGCCGCCGGACTTGATCCCGCCCGGCAGCGGGCGGCAGCGGCGGGGAAAGGCGGCCTGTGCAGGCAGCAAATGGCTTCGGCGGTGTTCCGGCTCATATCGCCGTCAGGAAGGCCGGGGAGCGGGGACGGAAACAAAGAAAAGGCAGAAAAGGGGACAAGGTGCAGCCGGGGCATCCGGCGGCCCGGCTTGTGTTCTGCCGGCAGATCCGGTCCGGCACGGG
>ERZ1643249.2554-NODE-2554-length-16831-cov-10.190153_pt1 | contig 16831 bp, 15 predicted proteins | sample MGYA00579263_ERZ1643249 | MGnify/ENA primary metagenome ERZ1643249 (study PRJEB29033, sample SAMEA4952264) | chicken gut metagenome | biome: Broiler Chicken; feature: Gastrointestinal Tract; material: Caecum | place: Ireland | collected 2018 | study: Broiler...
GTCTGCGTGTGTACATGGCCACTTCTTAGTGTGCTTTCTGAAACTCTCCACCCCTGAACGCTCCAAACTCCCGTATGGGTCAGCGTTTGGGTCAAGCCAGTTTAGTGCCGTTTCGACACTACCAGGGGAGGGAAGCCATCACAAATCTAAACCACCGAAAAAGTCCTGAAATTCTGGTAAAGTTAGTGAATAGTGAAGAGTGAATAGAGAAAAAGGAAATCCCAGATGCTTTCGCATCTGGGATTTATGGTTGCGGGGGCAGGATTTGAACCTACGACCTCCGGGTTATGAGCTGCGGATCGGGGGCCGTTTTGGCTCCGTTGGGGACTTGTTAGCCCTGTTTGCTGGGATGGGGGATGCTGTTTGGTCCTGTGTGTTTCATTGGCTCCACACACTCCAGAACCAGTATGGGTCATGGTTTGGGTCAAAGCCATGTTCAGGCGATTTGCACCCCTTCCCCTATAATGGTGTCATAGAAGGTGGAGTCGGGGGTGATTTCCCTTAGCTCGAACATATCAACGGGCTTTTTCAGTGCCGTGTTTATAACTCTGGCGGGCAGCACAAGTTTCCCATCCCGTTCCCCCTGTGAGCCGCTGTGTGCCCCTTGGAAGGGGGCGGGAAGCTTGTGGCCCCGTGGTTTTGGGGATGCCTTTTTCCGGGCTCATAGTGTTTGCTGTTGGGCAAACAGATATTCGTGGTAGGTGGCCAAAATATCCGATTTTTCTTTGGGGTCTTCCATAATGCGCACCATATTCCCACACGGGGGAACCACCACACGGCCATGATCGGCGGTTACAAGCCAGCCCCAAGGTCCTCTGGAAGGCCATGGCACATACAGGTTTGCCTGGCATAGACGTTCTAATTCCTGATAAACGGACTGCTTTACGGTCAAATCCACATCCATGCGCACCAATTCAAATGGAATCAGATCCTTGCCATTCATTCCATCTATTCTCAAAAATACGGTGCAGTAGTCTGAGACTGAGACCGCCGTTACAAGTTCTGGGAAAATGCGGAACGCTTTCTTGTTCAGTGTTTCCAGAACCGGCACCCATTGGTTGGCGGAAAAGAGGAGAATATCATGGATGAGGTAATATCCGCAACGATACAGAATGGGATTCAGCTTCTGGATGAGCCCCACTTCCACCCCGTGAGAAAAGACGCTATTCATCTCATTCCGGGAAGTGACACCCTTCATTTTGGCAACGATGTGCTCTATGATCTGCTGATCGTAGCAACCGTGAGATTGTTTCATGATTTATCCCTCCTGATGCCTCCAGATAAGAGCGGTTTAGTCTGGATGGCGTGTTTTATAAGATAAGCGAAACCACCAGTGTCCATGGAACCAGGGGGGTCAGGCGTATCTCTGTGCTTGCCGGACATAAGTTTTGTCTATACAGGGGTTGGTTTGGATGGGATGTAGGCGCCGATGCACCCGTGGGTGGCATGCTTGGCCAAGGAATACATCTGGCCAAAGGTGTCGGGAAAGGCTCTGCGCTCATGCCGGGAGAAATTGTGAATCATGGATACACTTGGTATCTCCTGAAGAAACTCATTCAAATACCACCAGTCGTAGTAGTCCTCGCTGCCAAAGCCGTCTTCATCAGCGCCATCTTCCCCACACCAGGAGGATATCTCCACAATACCTGCTTGGTCTACACCGCTGAGGCGGTACATCCGATTGGGATGGAAAAAAGAAAAACCAATGGCACGCAACAGCTTTCCCGAGTGGTTTCCTTCCAGGGTGGAGGGGATAACCGAGGGAATCCGCGTACCGGGATGCTGATGTACCCACCGCTCCTTCCAGACTTTCGCTTGTGCATTGCCATACTGGTATGCCCTATACCGCCAAAAATTGGAGGCATAGGCATAAAAGGGTTGAGTTCCGTACCCTTGCAGAAGGTCGGCCAGTTCCAACATGGCCTGAGCATCGCCCTGGGCACACAGATGGGCGCAGGCAGCAAACTGGGCATTGCTCCAGAAGTCATGGTTGGGTGCCGCCAAGTCCAATACTTTGGTCAACAGATCAACGCCCTTGAGGTACAGCTCCAGATCAAAGTCGGGGGCATGACCGTGGTATTGGATGCGCACAGAAGGACATTGATCAAGAATGGCGGGCTGCAAGGCATGTTTATCACACAGGATGTGGAAGTGGGTCAGACCGGTGCAGCGGGAAAATGCCCTGCGATGGACCATTTGAATGGAGGAGGGAAGGATGACCTTACGGAGATCCTGGCGATTTCGAAAGGCGTTTTCACCAATCTCCACCGTACCCTCAGGAATGACTGCGTTTCCCAGGGCGTCTACCTTGGCATTTGCGGGGAGCAGAATGGAGTCTTCGCAGGAAAGCTGCGGATGAATGGAGTGTTCAAACGACATGGTATTGTGTCCCTCCTTTTATTTGGATTTGAGGGCTTATTCTCTTTTATTTTACCCAACTGACCAGTGGGTATCAATCCTCAATCCATAACAAAATCCTTTATGAATCCGACACAATATTTATGGTGCTAACTTGATAAAGAATTTTGCGTAAAACGGGAAAAATATTGCAATGTGCCAAAAAATGAGATATAATTCACTTGTGTTTTGTGACCATGTACATACATCTCAATCAGTGCCAGTGGCCGTCAGTAGGTCAAAGGAGGAGGATCGTCATGGCTGTGAGAGACCAGATCGACCGTATTATTACCAATCGAAAAGAGAAACGTGCATCGCTCCAGAAGCGAAAGGACCATATGCAGGACTTAAAAAATCAGCTGAAAAGTTTCAGTTCAGCTCTGGTTATGCAGACCCGAGATATCAAGGATGAGCAGCTGCGTGCCCAGTATGGGGCGGTTTTCGGCGGGGTCAACACCATGCCTGTGCAGAAGAAAGTGGATCAAATGCTGCGTAAATTGGACGAGGGCATCAAGCGCTTTGAGCGGGACTACATCAGCATTGCCACGGTGGGCAAGGAGCGTCAGGGCAAGAGTCAGTTTTTGCAATCTGTGGGTGACCTGGACAACAGCATCATTCCTGCCTATGATGCTACCTCTTGCACTGGGGCCACCTCTATTATATGGAATGATCTCACTGTGCCCCGGGGCACAGTGAAGGCCACCATTACCTTCCGTCAGCCCCAGGAACTGCTGGATATCGTCACTCCGTACATCAGGGAAATAGACCCCACCTATCTGGATGATTTTCCTCTGCAATTCGAGGATGTGGGCTACATTAACCTTGCCCAGCTCCGGGTTAACATGGAGGCCGGCAACGCCAATCAGGCCACTGCGGAGAAGCACTTGACCAACATTGTGGAGCACTTTGACGAGTTCCGTGATCTGTTTGGAGCGTCTCCTCTTACGTTGACTGATCCCGACCTCATCAAAACATATGTAGCGCAAAACAACGGAAAGGACATCAGCGATCCTGGGGTAGAGTTTTACTACAAGTATCTGGCTGTGGCCAGAGCGGACATCTACTGTCCCTTCTTTACAGATACCGGAAAGGTGCGTCTGGTGGACACGGTGGGCATCGGGGATACGAAGTTTGGGATTGAAGACATGATGCTTAACACGGTGGATAAAGAGTGCGATGCTGCGATTGTGGTCACACGTCCCATCAGCGGCATCCAGTCCACAGATTTGGATCTTTACAACTCTCTGCGGGACAAATTCAAACTCCGTGACACCAGCCAGTGGCTGTTCTATCTGGTCAACCACTTCAAGGGTCAAAATGATAACACCGTAGAGGCATTCCACAATGATATTGTCAAGGCCAAGTGGGCGGTGGCGGATTGCCGCATTGTGGATGCCAGCGATCAGACTGTCGTGCGGGATCATTTTGTGATGCCCATGCTCCAGACGCTGTTGAAGAACATGGATGCCATCGACGGTGCCTATCTCAGCGAGATCGATGAGATGGAGAAGGAAGTGCGGGTGGAGTTGCAGCGGTTTGTGGATCAACTACCCACCCTGCAAAGTGTCAATACCAATGCCATTTTAGGCAAGGAAGCGGCTGAAAAAGGGAAACAGTGCTTTAACCGCATGGCAAATGATTTGAAAAGAGCGGTTTATTACTGGAGCCAGGAAAAAGAAAAACCCAATACCGCTCTGTGGAACAGTGTGCAGGCCATTTTGAACAACATTGACACCATCATTCCCACACCGGAGCGAATCAATGAACTGGCGTGCAGCAGCGGTGCCATCACGGGTGAGTCCATCTGGGAAATGATTTTGCACTATGTGCGCAACGCCATCACCGACCGGTTCATTGCCATTGACAATGTGCTGGAAAGGGAGACACTGGAATTCAAAAATTCTCTGGTCAAAACTTTATACCACGAACTGCGCCAGCTCTCGGTGAAAGGGGATGAACCGGCTTCGGAGGAAGAGTGCGACATGGTGGAGTGGCTCAAGACCATGATGGACGGAATCCTCAGCAGCAATGACCAATACATTCAGATCCGAAAGGGCTTCAACTTCCTGTATCGTTTTGAGTTCAATACCCGGGCCCAACTGATTCAGGAAGTGCGTCGTCAGATGTATATCATCAACCCCATTTGTACGGAATATGCCAAGCCCTCCTATACTTTCCCGTCCATGGATTGCGGCAACGCCGTACACTTTTATCTCACCTCCAGAATGTCGGTCATTGAGGATGAGTTGCGCTACCACCTGGCAAAGCTGTACCGCACACCCAACCTGGCATTCTATGCTGCGGCGGAGGAGTTTTATGATCGGCTGGCCTTTGCCAGCGACCTGTCCGGCGACAGCATGATCAGCATGGCCGATGTGTGGGGCTCATTTTTCCAGGAATACAGCTCCAAGCTGTGGAAGGAAGATACCGAGCGCTATGACGTGGTCAACCAACTCATCGGGAACTATCATCAGCTGCAGGCGTCGCTGAAGGAATTTCTCGACAGCACCCAGGCTTGATGGGCGAAAGGAGAAGGCCATATGAAGCAGGTTAACATTCTGATGATGGGTGGCAAGCGCTGCGGGAAAACCACTGTTCTGGCATCCATGTACAGTGAAATCAATAAGGCGCTGTCCGGCACCACATTGAGGCTGGAGGTAGATGCGCAAACGCAGCTGGATCTGGAGCGGGCCAAAAGTTTTATTGTACAGAAGATGGATGATTTTAAGGTTCCGCTCACCCGTGTTGAGGTGGACGACAACCCCACCAGTGGCTTGAAGACCTATACGTTCCGCTTGGTGTCAGATAACAGCAGGATACCCTTTCAAATTCATGATATTCCCGGCGAGTGGCTCACTGACGGCCATCAAAATCAAGTCAAGGCGTTGGTGAAGGATTGCCAGGTTATCATCATCGCCATTGATACGCCCTATCTGTTCTCTAAAATGACAGGGAAGGGCTATGGAATCTACCATGAAGAATACAACAAACCCATGGAGATCGCCAACTTCTTCAAAAACAGCCTGTCGGTGGAAAACATCGAAGACCGCATGATCCTGTTTGTGCCCATCAAGTGTGAGCGCTATTACCACCTGACCAACACACCGAAGCTGAACGTATACCAGCGCAACTATATGCAGGAAATTATTGACGCCATTGGCTGCGGGTACCGGGATCTTCTGATGTATCTGCGCTCCACGCCTGCACTGGTGAACAACTGTACTCTGGCCATTACCCCTATTCTCTCGGCAGGCGGCATTGACTTTGTCCGCTTCCGCAGGGATGAGGAGACGGGGAAGATGATTTCCCTGTACCAGGAGCCGGAGTTTCTCCATGAGTATGAGCAGGGATACAGCCCCAAATTCTGCGAGCAGCCCATGATCTATGCGCTAATCTACATTCTGATGCAGGAGGCATCTCAGCCCAAGAGGGGATTTGGCGGGATGAAACTGCTGGGCGGTATGAAACCTGACCAGATGATGTCGGCGGTGAATACCCTGCGCAAGAAGCTCAAACGCAACACGGGCCCCTATGCGGAGGACGGTTTTTTCTTCATTCAGAATCCCAAAGATCTGTAAATGCAAAAGGATGTTGCAAATGGAAATCTATTTCTATTGCTCTTACGAACATTCCAAAACGGGCTTTTTCCTGTCACGGCTGGACGGTGACCATGTGGTTCCGGCGGAGTTTGACACCTTGCCGGCGGTGGTGGAGGAGTTTTTCTCCTATGACCGTTTTCGGATTCTGTGGCGGGATCTGAGTCATAAGTTGGACAAGCCAATGCAGAAGCCGGAGTGTACAGGCAGCTTCTGCGGCATTCGGGAAATGAAAGGTCATATGAGCGATGGTCGCAGCGGCACGGTGAATATGGCCATCTACGGGGACGGGACGGAGATAACGATGATGCGCCGGGTGGTGCTGAGCATTTTGGGAGACTTTGACGCATTCCGAGACATGGTATTTCGGTGGCTGTCGGCGGGAGGTCCATGTAGTTATCAGTTGGATGGCGGTGCTTTCCGGCGTTGGATGGAGCACTGTGTTCATTGTACCAAGCTCCGCCCGGTCTCCAGGCAATCTGCCGCTGCAAAACTGCTGCCTGCTTTGCAGCAAGGTGACGCTCCACGTCTGGAGCGGGACCTGCTGCATTTGGCAGTCTGTATTCGGAGCTGGAAGGAACTGTATGCCACCATGGGCTCCAAACTCATGTGGGGGCTAAAGCCCCGGTGTGTGTTGACGGAGCAGGAGTTCAACCAGGTGTTCACAGGTCGTGGCCCTGTGTGGACCATGGAGTAAGGAACATGGCCTCGGCACTGAGGGAGGAGGAGAGGAAGCAGTTATGCCATTTGGTTTGCTTTTGGCGGAGAGAAAACAACCCCATACCCATACCAAAAAGGAGCATTCACCCAGGGAGCCCAAAGTCAAGGAAATCAAACAAGACAGGGTGGAGAAACCGCCCATCATCACGGAGCCCTCTGTGGATGGCATTAAGTTCCATATTTTGCTCATTGGGCGCAATCTGTCCGTGATACAGGAGTTTTTGTGTGCCATGAATTTGAATATGGGTGAATCCCTGTCTGGGGAAGGACTGTCCTATTATACCCGGGAGGCTGAGTCTGTTTCCGATATTGTGGCCAAGAAGAAACAGCTGGAGCAATTTTTCTGGAGCTTTAGCCAGGAAGATTGGGTGTGTGGGGAGGACGAAGTACACGAGAAAACCTATGTGTTTACCATCAGTCCATCCGGGAACCAGTCCAAGGCAGTGGATCTGGTCATGCACTGTGTGACGCCTCAGTCTCAAACCCGTTTCAGCTGGGAGAAAACAGATGCAGTCTGGCTGATGACCGACGGCCTTTTGCTGGATGATGGAAGAGACTGCGATCCATACCTCCGCTTTGCCCAGGATACCCTCAGCAATATTCCTCATTCTGGAGACGAGGAGCTGAAAAAGCCAATTTGTCTGGTGGTGTCCCAGATGGAAGCGCTGGGACATTTTCAGACCAATGGGACCAGATCCCAGCTGCCAGATTCTGTGCATGAGCAGCTGAAGGGAATTTGTCAGGCGTTTTTCACCCCTGTCTTGCACAAGGGGGTAAATGTGTCCATGATTCCAGTGCAGGTGTATGGTGGCATGGAGTATGTCTGTGTGGATGCAAAGGGAGACCCGGTGCAGCATCTGGGGCAAAATGGTTTTTATCAATCCTATCTGCCGGATAACTGCCAGATCCCGGGGCTGTATACCCTTCAGAGACTGGCGGCCATCAGGGATATGGACTTTTTTGTGGAACAGGGGGACGGCGGGGTCGTTCAGAAGATTCGCCGGATCTATGCCGGGAAATACGGGGATGCCCGTTGGGAGCCTGTTTTGCTGCAGGGAGGGAATGGGCTATGAGTGGAAGAAAGTTTTTCCCCAGTGCCACCTTAGGCTCCTTGATCGGTGCAGCTTTGGCGGCCTTTCTGTTCTCACCTGAGCGCTGGGGTGCCGGGTCATCTGCGGAGGAGCGTATCATCGGGATGGGGCTGTTGGTTCTGGCTGTGTTTGCAGGCGGTTTTGGGGGACTTCTCCTTGGTTGCCGCCTGTCTCGAACCTATCAAGTTCAGCGCTCCCGTGGCTGGATACCCGCGCTGTGTTTGGCCTGTGTGCTGATTTTTGGCATCAGTGCTGTGGGACAGGCTTTGTTTATGTATTCCAAGGAAGAGGTGGTTGTCTCTGCCTCGGCAGACGTTGTCTTGCTGCTGGATGCCTCGGGAAGTATGGAGTCCTCTGGGTATCACGGGGCACGCACTGACGCAGGCTGTCAGTTTGTGGAGAGCCTGGGGGAGGACAACCGGATGCAGGCGGTGTCCTTCGCAGGAAAGGTGCTGGATAGCTCCAGTCTGCTGGACATGGACGCTCAAGGAAAACATGTCTTAACGCAATTTATTCAAGGGATTGATTCGGTTGGCACAACGGATTTTAATCAGCCCTTGGAAACTGCCATGCAGACGTTGACCCAGGAAGGAAGAGCTGATGCTGGAAAGGCGGTAATCCTCCTCACTGATGGAGAGGGGAGCCTGGACAATGACATTGTAAGTGTGTATAAAAACGGCGATGTGAAGGTGTTTACCATCCGCATTTCCTCCTCGTCCAACATGAGTACGGAAGCTCGGGCACTGGCCGGGCTAGCCGCTGATACGGACGGCTTTGATGTGCAGCTGACACCTAAGGCGGACGGGACGGTGGATGCCGCTGACATGTTGGAGGCATTTCAGGAGGCATTTCAGGCCACCACAGACACGCAAGTGAAGATGAGCAAGGATCTTCTCATCTGTTCCCAGGAAACCACCCCCTATCAATTCCTGATCCGGGCCATTGTCTTCGTCCTGTGTGCCATTTTGTTTGGAGTTGGCTACTATGGTCAGCTCTCGGCGAAATCTGCCCTGGCCAACGGCGTGTGTGGCATGGTTGCTGCTGTGGTGGTCAGCCTGCTCGGCGGTGTCGGCTATGGGCTTTGCGCAGTTTTCTTCTGTCTTTTGATGGCAACAGCTTTTGTGTGGCTGGAAGTGGGCGGAGGGGACGTATACGATGTATAATACGAAGCTGAAGTGTTGGGAAAGTGCGGCCTATGAGCAGTCCCATCTGATTTGGTGCAAGGAGCCCTTTAACAGAGAAAATCCGGTTGCCATGTTTGACCTGGCTGACAGTATGTTGGAGAGGGCCAAGAAGGGAAAGCAGACGGCAGAAGCGGTTTACCTTATGGAGGGGGCGGCGAAGCTGGGCTATGTGCAGGCGATGCTGGGTATGGGGCAGCTGCATGAATACGGCTGGGCTGTGCATCGAAACCGCCGCATAGCAGTGCAGTGGTATGAAAAGGCGGCTGCGCTGGGGAGTGCCGAGGCCAGTGCCCGGCTGGCTGCCATGAAGAAGAAAAAGAGAAATCAGCGGCTTTGGATCGGACTGGCCGTGGTGCTTGTTGTGGTATGCCTGGCCGTGGGTGCGCTGGTTCTGCCCCGGTTGGCTGCACCGGTGGAAGGGATTTTGGTGCATGGCGACACCGATCTGATCACAGCCACCACCTCTGAGGAGTTTCAGGATGCACTGAATGACTTGATCGACGTATATGATGATGAGCTGGTCATCAGCGGTCAGAAAAGCAGCAACCGGCTGCTGCTGAAGTTTGACGGGCCAGGTATAGATCTGTCTGATTTTCCCGCCGCCACAGTGATTGCCAATGAGGAGGACTATTTGGTGATTCAGTTCCTCTCTGAAGCAGAGGCACAGCGCTGCCTGGATTGGCTGCTGAACAACGATGCCGTGTTGTTTGCTGAAACGGATGATTATCATTTCTATGTGGATGGAGATTCGGACGCCATTCATACCACCTCCGGTGCACCCTATACATCACCCTACACAGGCGCCGTCTATTACAGTTGGGGTGTTGAATATCTTGGCTTGGACCAGCTGTCCCAGTGGATCTCTGCGCAACAAACCTCGCCGGTTGTCGTGGCGGTTCTGGACACGGGCAGCGAGCCGTGTGAGGAAAATCAGCATCGGTATCTGGAAGGCGCTGATATGGGGGACTCCAGCGGGAATGGCTGGTACGATGACGATGGGCATGGCACCCATGTGGCGGGGACGATCATTGACTGCACCTGGGATTTGGATGTATCTGTATTGCCGGTACGGGTATTCCGTCCGGATGGTGTGGCTCCGGACTCCTTTATCATAGCCGGACTTCAATACGCCATTCAGAGTGACGTGGATGTCATCAACATGAGTTTGGGCGGGCACTGCGCCTACAGTGAACCTGGCACGTCCTGTGGTAGCGCCATTGACTACTATGTGCAGCAGGCTACAGATCAGAACATTGTGGTTGTCATTGCCTCCGGGAACGGGGATGAGTATGGGAACCCAGAGGACACGAGCATCATTTGTCCTGCGCATCTGGATAACGGCATCATTGTTGCGGCTTGTGACGAGGATGGAAGGATCGCCTCCTTCTCCAATTACGGCGATTCGGTGGATGTGTGCGCACCCGGTGTGGGCATTGTCAGCTACTATCCGGGGGGGACCTTGAGTGCCCTGGACGGGACCTCCATGGCAGCGCCGCATATTTCCGCCCTTGCCGCCATGTTGAAACTCTACCTGCCGGATCGGTCTGCCGTTCAAATCGAAAAATACATTACCCAATACTGTGTGGATATGGGGGATCCTATCTCCTACGGCGAGGGAATTCCCTGGGCGGGCTACTTTGCCGGGAACTAAAGCCCATGAAAGGGACAGAAAGAACATGGCGCACTGTGAGGGAACCGTACTGTTGACACGGTTATAGTGAAAAAATAGATGTTTGGGGATGAGAACATGAATAGGACGGATAAGCAGGCACCTACCTGTTGGCGGTGCCGAAGATGCGGTTTTATTACGCCAATGGGGCAGGATATTTGCGGAAATTCCAGTTGCAGAGCAGATCTGTCCCTCTACGGAGAACCGGTCACACCTGTGACAGAACAAGATGCTGCTCAGGACTCTGTGTCCAAGGATCATCCCCACGATGAGAGCCGTGGATCTACGGCAAACCTGTGGGAAGAGCAGAACCAGACGGAGACCATCACGGAGAAAAAGATGCGAGGGAGGAAAGACAAGGAGAAGCGGAGAACCTCTGGAGATACAGATGGGGGTAGAGTGGAGAAAAAGAAACCGAATAAAGAGAACATACTGGGAAAAGAGCCCAGAGATCCAAGGGGAGTCCTTGGGCCAGTCATAGCGTTTTTCCTGTCGGTGCTTATCACGGTTGTCTCGGTGGCAGCAGGTGCGGCCCTGGGATACATTTCATTCGTGCTTTTCTATCAACTGCACAGTATATTTCCGTGGTTTGTGGTGGGGCCGGGCATGGCGTTGATCGTGCTGACCTTGGTGATCACATGGGTTGTGTTGCGGGATAGAAGCCACCGAATGGCTGTGTATACAATGGTGGGAGCGTGGTTGCTTCCGTTCGCTGTCCTGAGTTGGAGGAGATTCTCCTTTTTGACTGGCGACGAGTTGGAAGTGTTCGCCTTCTATCTGATGGTGATGTTTACAATAGAGCCTTTGTTGGTGGGCTCTGTGTTTATGGGGAGCAAAGGAGCCTCGAAAGCATCCGCTTTTTTAAGGTGGCTTGGTGTGATTTTGCTGGTGCTTGAGGCTATTATTACAGTTTTTTTGGTTGTTGTGGGTTTCCCCATCCGTTATGAGCTGGGATTTGAGCGTGTGGCGGACGGAGCGTTGTCGTTGATTCTCTACCTGGCAGCTTATGTGGGTGCAGTTGTTGTCATGCGTCGCCGGGGGAAGAAGTACATGGAGACATATGTTTCTTGAGTGATTCGCTTGCCGTGGTAAGGGTGTTGTCCCAGGAAACCATGACGCACAATCACAACCATTCGAGTTGTGCAAGAATATGGTTGAATTTAAGGTGTGGATAAGGGCGGAATAGTAAAAGCTGTCGGTGCTCTGGGAGGAGCCCCCCTCCCATCTCCCCGCAGTGCGGATAGAAGCCGGTAGTGGTGGGAAAGCGATTTTACCCACCCTTGGGTGGGGCAAGCAGAGCATTTGGCTTGCCGCAAGCGGCTGCCAAACGCCTTTTTGCGGGCAGAAGCCCGCACCCACTTTTCCCTGACCGTCAGCAACGCCTCATCTCCACACCTCAAGAATTGCGCCACAGAAACAAAGATAAAAGCCTTCCCGACGGAGCAATCCTCCAAATGATAACTTTCTCTTAACTCTGCCTGTTTGGTATGGCTATCCACGAAAATTTTTGGTATGTTGTCGTTCCCCCAAAAAGGGGGAGGCAACATACCAAATTTTTTATACGGAGGTGAAACAGTATAGCTATGAGAACCAGAAACCAGGTGGTGGCCTTCCGGGTGACCCCAGCCGAGAGGAAGCAGATCAATGCAAAGATCAAGCGCTCCGGGCTGAGCCAACAGGAGTATCTGCTGGATGCCGCACTGCATCAGCCCATCTATGTGATGGCAGAACTCAAGCCCATCCTAACGGAGCTGCGTGCCTGGGGCAAAAACCTGAACCAACTGACTACTCTGGCCCACCAGGGGAGAGTACAGACTGCCTACTTACAGGAGCTGACCGCAGCCCTGGGCAAGACCTATGAGGCGGTCAGCAAACTGGCGGAGAAAGGCCCGGTGATCCACCATGGCAACCTGTAGCTTCATCAAAGAGCGCAAGCAGACGGCAGGGAGCATGGGACGGGTGATCCAGTATGTATCCCAGCCAAAGAAGACCGTGGACGAGGAAGGTAACCGCTATCTCACAGGCGTCAACTGCGTGGCAGATGTGGCCATGCAGAGCTTCATGGCCACCAAACGGCTCTACGGGAAGGACAACGGAACCTTCTTCTACCAGTATACCCAGTCCTTCTCCCCGGAAGAAAACCTCACTCCCGCCCAGGCCCACGAGATCGGGCTGGAATTGGCGGAGCAATTCTTCCCCGGCTGTGAGGTGCTGGTGGCAACCCATGTGGACAGAGAGCACCTACACTCTCATCTGGTGGTCAACTCGGTCCATCCGGAGACTGGGAAGAAGCTCCACTTCACCCCCAAAACCCTGGAACAGATGAGGAAGGTCAGCGACCAGATCTGTATGAAACATGGCCTATCAACCTTGCAGCCATACCAGCAGGATCACCGAACTAAGGGCCTGAGGGCCGGGGAATATCGGGCCGCCATGCGGGGCGAGAGCTGGAAATTCCAGCTTATCACCACCGTGGAGGCGGTGATGCGGCGAGCTGGCAGCCGGGAAGCGTTCATACGGGAGATGAACCGGCGGGGCTACCAGGTGCGCTGGGAGGAAAATCGGAAGCACATCACCTACACCACACCCTCTGGCATGAAGTGCAGAGACGATAAGCTACACGAACTGAAATTCAGAAAGGAACAAATGGAACATGAATTCAGAATACGAAACCAGACAGCAAAACAGCACCTTGAACACCCTCAAACAACGGACGGCACTGCCTACCCTGATAGACCAGAAACCCAATGTACTGTACACCATGCCGGTGCAGACGGTGGAGCGGCTGGAAGCAGTCCTGCAGCACACCCTGGCCCTTCAGGAGGATATCCGGTCATCCATGACGGCATTGGCAACCAAGGAGAGCCTAAAACCCCTGACTACAGCGGAACAGCTCCATCAGTGGCTGGAGCAGACACAGGCCATCAATCAGGAAACCTACCAGGCTATGGAGGACATCCTCTCCCAGATGAAGGAGGAACAGAGACAGGATGGGAAGAGGAGAGACGAGTTTACCAGGGAACTCTCAGCGATCCAGACAGCCTTTCAGAAGAGTACCCGGGAGGCGATCTCCTCGCTCCGCAGATGGATTCCCATTATCATCATGAGTTCAGCGGCGGCAGCAGTTCCGGTATGTATCCTAATGTGGAAGGTGCTGACCTAACCAACCAGGTACTTCGGCTACTCTCCAGACTGGAGGGAGGTGGTAATGACTATGTCATGGATGCCACCACCCGGCATGGACACGGAGATCGAAAGACACTGGCCAAAGAACAGAGAAAAAAGATTGCCATGGGGCATAAAGAAGATGACCACGAAGACAGCCAACAGATGGTGTAATCCAGGGGCTCCGCACGTCCATGTGCGGAGCCCTAAAATAGTACAGCGTTAACAAAGAACATGCCCAGGATAGATTGTTACTGTTCTGATAACTCTGCACGTTTCCCATGGCTATCCTCCCCGAGTTAGGGTATTGTGTGTTGCTGCATAGGAGGCGATACACGATGAGTGACTACATGAGTGCCCTACATCAGAGATTCTTCCAAAAACCAGACTTTACAGAACTGAAGGAGGAGATTGAACTGAGCCGCCGGGAAGTGCGGGACTGCCTGGACAAGATTCAGCGGCGTAAATTGATGCAGCTGGTTGACGCACAAACCTTGTTGCGGGAGGAGATTTCTCTGGCCAGCTTCACAGCCGGGTTCAAGCTGGCCTGGGGGATTGCCAAGGAACTGGAGTGGAATGACATCCAAAAGGAAGAACAGGAGTGGGAGGTGAATGAGAATGGCTAAAAAACGAGCCAATGGCGAAGGCAGCATCCGAAAGAGAAAAGACGGACGCTGGGAAGGCCGATACACGGCAGGGCATGATCCGGAGACGGGGAAAGCTATCTATAAGAATGTGCTGGGCAAGACCCAAGCAGAGGTCAAGGAGAAGCTGAAACAGGCCATCGGAGAAGCCCTGGCCCTGGACATCACCAAGGCGGGAAAGTACACGGTGGGGGAGTGGATGGAGGTATGGTTCCAGGACTACGCCAAGATCAAAGTCCGTCCATCCTCCCACCAGACCTACCAGGGCTACACCCACAACCATATCCGGCCCAACATCGGAGATATTCCGCTGGAAAAGCTCACGTCTCTGGACTTACAGAAGTTCTACAAGAAGCTGCTGGCCCAGGGAAGGGTAGACCGGCTGGAGGCCAAGGGGCAGCCCAAAGGTCTCAGCGCCAAGACGGTACGGAATATCCACCAAATTCTATCCTCTGCCTTAAAACTGGCCCAAGAACAGCGGCTCATCCTCACCAACCCAGCCGAGGGCTGCGCCCTGCCCCGGGTGGAGCACCAAGAGATGAAAACCCTGACCACGGTGCAGCTGGCCTCCTTCTTCCGGGAGGCCAGGGAGAGCGGCGTGTTTGAGCTGTACTATCTGGAACTGGCCACAGGTCTGCGGCGGGGCGAGTTGCTGGGGCTGAAATGGGAAGATATTGATTTAGAACGGGGTGACCTCCGGGTACGGCGGCAAGTTTCCCGAATCAACGGGGAAGTGGTGGAAGCACCCCTGAAAACCAAAAACGCCTACCGCACCCTGCCACTGGCAGAGGATACGGTAAGCGTTCTGAGAGAACAGAGAAGGAAAGTGGGTAATAGCCCATGGGTATTCCCGTCCCCCAATGGCGGGCCTATCTCCCCGGACAGTGTGCTGCATATGCTCCATAGAGTGCTGAAACGGGCAGGACTGCCCAAGGTGCGATTCCATGACTTGCGCCACACCTTCGCTACTCTGGCCTTGCAAAACGGCGTGGACGTGAAAACGGTGTCCGGGATGCTGGGCCACTTCTCAGCAGGCTTTACCCTGGACACCTACGCCCATATCACCAGCGCAGCCCAAAGGCAGGCGGCGCAGACCATGGGGAGTGTGCTGGCGGGGACGATTCAGGCATAGAATCTCTAAACTCCTGTATAGGGCGACAAAATATAGAAAATTCGCTTTATTGTCAAGATAAAGAGGATGGCAGCACAACTTTCTGCCATCCCTTATCTATTCACCAGAAAAGCTAGGCGGCATAGCGTTCGGTGTTCATCTTGAACGTTGACAAGCTCGGGGGGAGTTTACCACCTTCTAATCCTCAACAGTAAAGATTTCTTCGATTGAGACCTTAAACACTTTTGCAATGTTCCACGCTAATACCAATGATGGATTATATCTTCCTTTTTCTAGGTTTCCTATGGTTTCTCTGCGGACACCTACTAACGTTGCCAAATCATCTTGTTTCATATCATACTTAGCTCGATACTCTTTGATTCTATTCCTTATCATGCTCTAGCCCCCAGTTTTCTTTGAACCCATAGTAAGCTGTGGACAGAGCATAAATTGCAACGGATACCGCCCACCCAGATGTAATGCCTGTTATCAGAGCATTTGTTTCTTCTTTCAATCCGGTAAAAAAACAGACAATGGAAACAAGTGCTACGGTAATCATACCGCAATAAAAGGCCCGTGAAGCTGATTTGTTCATGTGTTGTTCCAACATTTCATCACATTTGATAAAGAAATACTCAAAGTCGACTACAAAGGCAAAGAACGCCAGAAAAGACTTTGCTTCTGTGAAAACTCCAATAAACCCCAATAGAGAAAGCAGTCCCATCAGTCCGTACAAATGGTGTTGTGATCTCATAAAATCATCCCTTCTGATATGTGGTATATTTCGCTCATTATGATATAAATATACCACTTGGACAGGGGATAGTCAATTCAAAAATGTTGTTTTATAGAATGGTGGACAGCTGCATGTTAAAGTGTTATGTGTTACATTATGGCGCATGACCATGCTGGGTGAGCTCTGACCACCTACGTCACCCAGGGTTAGTTGGACTAGACTATTCTCTAGCACTTTCACGCTCTAACCGCTCCAAACTCCCGTATGGGTCACGGTTTGGGTCAAGCAAGTTTGGCGGGGATTATGCGGGGGAAAGAGGGGGGGACCGCCAAAAGTTGAAACCACAAAAAAGTTCTGAAATCCTGGTAAAGTTAGTGAATAGTGAAGAGTGAATAGAGAAAAAGGAAATCCCAGATGCTTTCGCATCTGGGATTTATGGTTGCGGGGGCAGGATTTGAACCTACGACCTCCGGGTTATGAGCCCGACGAGCTACCAAACTGCTCTACCCCGCGATATA
>ERZ1643249.2556-NODE-2556-length-16831-cov-6.218467_pt1 | contig 16831 bp, 18 predicted proteins | sample MGYA00579263_ERZ1643249 | MGnify/ENA primary metagenome ERZ1643249 (study PRJEB29033, sample SAMEA4952264) | chicken gut metagenome | biome: Broiler Chicken; feature: Gastrointestinal Tract; material: Caecum | place: Ireland | collected 2018 | study: Broiler...
GGCATTGAGCACTATCGCAAGGGTCCGCACCTGTTGGAATACCTCACGGAATTTCAAAATGACGTTTTGAAAAAATATGACGCGTTCACCGTGGGCGAAGCGCCGATGATGACGCCGGAGCGCGCGCTCGAATATGTCGAAGAGGGCAAAAACCAGGTCCTTAATATGATGTTCCACTTCCAGCACATGAACGTCGACTGCATCGGCATGAACTGCATTCGCCGCAAATTCAAGCTGACAAGGCTTAAAAAGGTTTACAACGACTGGCAGAAAAAGCTATACCGCAAAGGCTGGAACGCCCTCTACATTGAAAATCACGACCAGCCGCGCATTGTCAGCCGTTACGGCAACGACAAAGAATTTCACGACGAAAGCGCGAAAATGCTCGCGACGATGTATATCTGCCAAAGCGGCACGCCGTTCATTTATCAGGGGCAGGAAATCGGCATGACCAATATCCATATGGATTCTCTGGATGACTATGTGGACGTCGCCATTCAAAACGATTGCCGGACTTTGCGAAAATTCGGTTTTTCCGACGAAAAGATTTTGGAAACGGAAAACGCGATTTCCCGCGACAATGCCCGCACGCCCGTGCAGTGGTCGGCGAAGAAAAACGCCGGCTTTACCGACGGGGAAACGCCGTGGTTCAAAATCAATCCGAATTACAAGACAATCAATGTCGCGTCACAAGAAAAAGACAAAAATTCGGTATTGAATTATTACCGTAAGCTGTTAAAGTCGCGCAAGGAAAATCCCGTGCTCATTTACGGCGATCTTGAAGAGCATTATAAATCGAGCGAAGAGCTGTTCGTTTATGAACGCAATTATGAAGGCAAGCGGGCGCTTGTGATTTGCTCGTTCTCGCCGAAAACGGTCACGTTCCGCGCGCCGGCAGGCTTCGACTTAACCGCCGGAAAGCTGCTGATTTGCAATTACAAAGACGCACCGGCAAAGCCGTCCATTTGCGCTTTGCGCCCCTATGAAGCGCGCGTGTATTTGTATAACGCTTAAAAAATTTCATACAATAAATTTACCGGTCGGAGGTTGACTTCCGGCCGGTATTGTGTTACCTTGTGTTCGATAATTTTGCGTATTCAGGTGATTTTATGTCCAAAAGTATTCCGAAAACCAACGCCATGCGCATTTTAGAGCGCGAGAAAATCCCCTACCAAATGCACACTTATGACCCCGACGGGGAAATTGACGGCATCAGCGTGGCGGGAAAAATCGGCGTCGACCAAAACCGCGTGTTTAAAACACTGGTGACAAAAGGGAAATCCGGCAGTTTTTATGTGTTTGTCATTCCCGTGGCAGCGGAACTCGACTTGAAAGCGGCGGCAGCTGCTGTTTCGGAAAAAAGCGTTGAAATGCTCCACGTCAAAGATTTGGAGCGTACCACCGGCTATATCCGAGGCGGGTGCAGCCCGATCGGCATGAAAAAAGCATTTCGCACGGTCATTGACGCTTCGGCTGAGAACTTAGAAACCATTGTCGTCAGCGGCGGCAAAATCGGCTTTCAAATGGAACTTGCGCCTGCTGATTTATTGCGCGCTGCAAACGCAACTTTCGGCGAAATTACATTTTAAAAAGCGATATAAAAGCAACACCCGGCAAGCTTCACGCCTGCCGGGTGCTTTTTTGTAATTCAATTCATTCGGCTTTTTCACTCTTTTCGGCTTTTTCCGTCTTATCATCAAGGAGGCCTTTTTTGAACATTAAGTGCGCGCTCACAAGCGAAATAACCACGCCCACGGGAATCAGCACGCCGGAGGCAATCTCGCCGTTCACGAGCAAAATCAAAATGATTGCGGCGACCGGCACAATGGAAATCTTCCAATGTTTCATAAAATAGCTGATGCCGAGCGCACCGAACAGCGCGGGCACGACCTGGTTAAACGCCGGGGCGAATATCGAATTTTCATCGGTCAAATAAGGCAAAACCGGGCTGAACGCCACAACGCCGACGGCGATAATGATTGTCGTGACAATCGAGGAAGTTGCAATCGCAATTGTGGAAATGACTTCGCCCTCTTCGCTGTTGGCGCGGACGCCGGCGTTTTCCATGGCGTTGAGTCCGCACGGCAGTTTTAAGTTCGTAATATTGCCCGTGACAAAGCTCAAATAGGTGCCGCCCGCACCGAGCAGGGGTGTGTAGGTAAACACTTCAATAACCGAAGTCGGATAAAACAGCATAGCGACCGGCAAAAGGCCTTTCAAAACGTAGCTGCCTTGGGGCCAAACGCCGAGGTGCACACAAATTGCGACCGGCACCAATATAAACAGCAGCAGCGCCGTAATATCCCAAATAATCCCGTAAAAATGTACGCTTGCGGCATAATCTCTGTTTTTCATCGTTTCGCCCTCCTTTTAACCGCGCCATTCCAACACGGCAATGTCGTGCGGCAGAACCTGCGCCAAAATCATAACAACCACCATGGCAAGAATCATACTAAACGGCATGGCGAACGGCTGCAACCACTTCAAATTGAAACGGTCGGCAAGCTTTTGCAAAATAAACATGAAAAGCATCGAGGAAAGCAGCGCGGCTATGGACATCACGCCCGCGCCGTCGCCGATGACTACTTTGTCGCCGGAGCCGGCAACCGCCCGGCCGATAAACGCGGAGATAAGACCGATAAACGCCGCGGCGGACATGACGTCTGCCCATTTCCCGTTTTTCGCCGCGACCTTGCCGAGCCCTTTTTGAATTTTCTTGAGCATAAAGGGAACTAAGATAAGCGGCATAATGCTGCCGAGGGTCATAACCCACGCAATCGTCGCAAAAACCGTCGGGTCCGTAACCTCTTGGGAAAGCCCCGCGGTACTGCCGAACGCTTCAATCGCCGCTTCGGCGGCAGGCACTTCGTAAGTAATCGCGCCGATAACCGTCAGGCGAATCCACGGAAGCACCATTCCAAGCGCCCCCGAAAGCGTCAGCACGGTTGCCAAAATGGCGAGCGCGGGCGCAACGGTGAACAGCGCGCTCGAACTCACCGTCTTTTTCAGCGCGTCGGTCGAAAGCCCGAGCGCTTTGCCGCGCTTCCACGCGCGCACTAAAAAAAAGACCGACTGCGCGACCACGAAAGCCACGACCAGCGCGCCGAGAAAATACATAAACTTATCCGATTTAAAATCCATAACTTTTCCCCTTTGCTTTTTCTTTTTTCCCTTGGGTTTATAGTAGCATACCCCCGGCCGCTTGACAATAGAAATCGGCAAAAAACAGGGTTGATTTTAGGAAAACAGCCGCATTTTTATTTTACGTTCCCCCATATTTGCGTTTTTCTTGACAGCACACTCCTATATATGCTATTCTGCCTTATAGAGAGGGTTTGCGGAGAATTGGGGAAAATTGAATCAAAAAAATGCAACGTGCCAGCGCCGCCGAACGTCTCTCTTGTCGTTCGGCGGCGTTTTTGTATTTTGTGGCGGACGAGCGTTCTTCGGGAGACTTTATCCCACTTCAGGAGGAAAAGACATGAAAAAGCTGTGTTGTATCGTTTCAGCTGCCCTTTTGGCGCTTCTTCTTTGCGCCTGCGGCACGAAAAGCGGAGAACCCACATCTGTCAGAATTAGTGAAAATTCTTCTGCGGTTGAAGATACAACAGACATGGCAAATCCTTTAGACGCGGTAGACGTGCTTGATGAAGAGGGCGACCATTACAAAATTTATTCCAACGCAGAAAAAACGCTATATCGTTATGATGTTCTGGATAACACCGGCGCGCTGATTGACCAGGGCTATCAAGACTGGCGCTGTGTTTCTTTCAAAGAGACCGGTGATATTTTGCAATTGTTCTATTGGTACAGCGGTCCCCTGTCTTACGTACGCTATTATGATACGGAAAACGGTCGGGTTTCTCGCTTTTTCAGCAGCCCGCTGCTGACCTACGAGGAAACCGTCGCCTATTTTTCCGTTCGTGAGGATTCCATTATTTTGGTTGTGCAAAATATGTTTGAACCGGCAACCTTTTACAGGGAATTTGACCGCGACTTTTCCGGTATGGTTATTCGCGGCGGCGACTGCAAGCCCGAATTTTTACAAAACGGGAAACAGTTGAAGCTGACGTATTGGCGCGGGGAGAACGACGAAGAGGTTACGGAAATTTTTGATTTGCGGTAAACAAAAATAGAAGTTATAAAGCAAAGCTTGAGGAGAAAAAATGAAAAATCAAAAATCAATATTTTTAAAAATTGTGCCTTTGCTGTGCGCTTTGGGGCTTCTTTGCGCCTGCACGGCGCAGACACAAAACGCGCCGACCAAGACGGGCGTCACAAGCGCCGTCCGCGTGCCGCAGGTTATTGCCGACGAGGATTATTATAAAATCACCGAAACCGACGGCAGCTTTCAATATATCGTTTACGACAACAGCGGAAACGTCCTTGCGCACGGCGTAGCCACACGGCCGCCGGAAATCGGCTTTATCAGCGCATCCGTTTTGCGGTTTTCTTTACAGACCGGCACGGGGCGCAGCACGCAATGGGGCTTTTACTATGACACCGCAACCGACCGAAAATCGCAGACGTTCCAAGAAGTTTTGGACGAATCCGGCGGCAAAATTGCCTACGGTGAAAAGGGCGGCGTTGCGGTGCAGTCGATTTTTGACGCGGCAGACCGGCAGGTGTTTTCCGATTTCACACCGCCGTTAAGCACAGACCCGGACGCCGTTCGCTCCGCCGCTTTTTCACAAGACGGAAAGCAACTGCTTGTGCGCTATTACGACGCCGACGGCGGGGAACACACGCAAAGGTTTACGGTTGCTTAACCGCTTCGCGCAATCGAGCACTACAAACACAGGCTCAAAAAAGAGAGGAGCGTATATTATGTATTTTGAAAGCTATAAGCCATGGGTGTTTTTTGGCATCGCCTGTTTAGTAGCCGTTCTCTTCTGCATTTATTGGATTTCAAAACTGAAAACAGATCTACAAAAAACCGGTGTGCCGATTGCGGTTCTTGTCTGTATTGCTATTCCGTTTATTGCCACGACTATCTACTTACAGAACTTCGATTCTATGAATCCGCTTCTGAATATTATGAGATGTCTGACTTTTTTCACAGGGAGCATTATGTTCGGCGGAGTATCAATCAAATTTATCCAATGGTATAAAATGGAAAGTTTACAAATCAGCAAAGCACGGTATTGGATGAGCATAATCTTAACGGCTTTCCTTTCCATAGCTTTTTTTGCCTTGTTTGTTGATGTGTTAGTGTTTCTTCTTCGCTAAAACAATATTCGGAGGGCAAAATGATAAAATTTCTTTTGTATTGTATTTTTTCGGCATTTTGCTTTTCTTGCTTGTCTGTTTTATAAAAAAAGATAAACTACCTTTTACTTGGGCCTCAACAGGCATTTATCTATTGGCATTTCTGCTGTTAGGTTCTTTGCTTTGGCTGCTGCCGGTATAAAAGACAGTGCGAGAAATTCTACCCTGCGCTTTTCCCCGCGCGTTTCAAGGGGCTAAACAATTTTCGGGAGAAAAAGTATGAAAAAGCTGTACTTTATTGTTTTGGCATTCCTTTTTTCGTGTCTTCTGCTTTGCGCCTGCGACACGCAGGGGGAAACGGACTCTACAACCCCTTCCAGCGTCACGGCTGACAGCGCAGTAAAGCGTGAAGTGTATGCAGACAACTCTCACAAAAACAGTCAGGTGTCCGTCGTCTATCCTGTGTTTTCCGGCGCGGACATGCAGAAAATCAACGCCGATATTTACACTTTTGCAAAAAACTTTGCCGAACTTTATTACGGGCAGGATTATACCGATTTGCAGTTAGAACTGACTTTTGAAGTCAAGCGGTACGATTCTGAATATTTGAGCATTGCTTTTACAGGCACCGGAAATGTCCGCACAGCGGCGCATCCGAACAACTTATTCCTAACCAAAAACTATGATTTACAGAAAAAGCAAGCAATCACGCTTTCTGCACTTCACACAATAGACCGCGCATTTGCCGATACGCTCTATACCGCAGTCGAGGAACAATTCACTGCCCTATCCCGGCAGGATTCGTCTTTTGACGCTGAAACGATGTGGAAAATTTTCCAAGCGGACTATCCAACCGCAGACGCACTTTTGTCCGTGCTGCAAAAATGTGACACCGACCCTACAAGTTGTCAAAGCTATATTACCCGAAACGCTATCGGCGTCAGCCTGCCTGTTTCCCATGTGGGCGGCGACCATATCAAAGTGGAAGTTGCTTTTTAAATGCCCAAAAACAAGTGGTGGAGATATAGGAAACGAACGGAGAAAAACATACATGAAAAAACTATTTTGCATTGCTCTGATTGCCCTTTTTGCGCTTCTCTTTTGCTCATGCGGCGCGCAGGGAGAAGATTCGACCGGCACGAGTACGCCGACAACATCTGAGACAAACGTAACCGGTGACAGCACGCAGGCGGCCGCGTCCCTTTTCCCCATACAGACTTATGCGGTTTATGAAGTGTATAACGGAAATGAAGCCGGCGACTTTGACGCCGTGATGAAAGCGAACCCGCTGGATGCCGAAATACAGAAAGACATGCAAGCCAAAAATCTTGGCGGCACACGCGAGCAACAGGTGTTTTTTGATGACTGTTTGCAGCTTTGGCCGGCGGAGCTTGCCCATACTGTTGCAAATTTCGAGCGGTATTTGTCCACAGTGCAAAGCGCAGAATTTGACGCGGCGCAAACCGCTTGGAAACAGAATGTCGAGAAAAACGGAAACCTCGACCGCACCCTGCTTTCCGAAAACGGTGTCAATCTTGGCACGCAGTATGTGCCGAGCGCGCTGATTGCAACCATTGAACAATACCGCGAACGGGTGTTTCATATCAAATATATGACGATGCTTTTGGAAACATATACGGAAACCCCCGTCCCCGAACAAGAACAGCTTTGGAATACTTGGGAAGCAGAAAACAGATAGCCAACTGACGCTTGCAGAGTGGCTCAAAGCCTTTTGGACATGAGGAGTTCTATGCAAGGAAACGTTCAAAATGTATTAAAGCCTTTTTCTCTCTTTTCCGCTCATAAAAATATTTTTAAGACAGCCGGATTGGCATCCGGCTGTTATTTTTTTGTACATTCCAAGCCTGAATTGTTTATTTACATGTGCAAGGATTATGTTATAATTGTTGTATAAATTGTAAAAAATCGGATTAAATTTGTATAAAATTTCTATTTTTCGCTTGTTTTGCGGCGCGGGCGAAAAAGTTTTCTGAAAACGCTTGAAAAGAGGTGCTTTCTTTGCAAACTGTGGAAAAAGTCACCCCCTGCGGGGCGGTGAGGGGCATCGAAACCGAGCGGTGTTTGGAATTTCGCTCGATTCGCTATGCGCACGCCGGGCGATTCCAATACCCGACGCCGGTGGAAAGCTTTTCGGGCGTTTATGACGCGACAACATTTTCAGACTGCTGTTATCAGCACCGCGCGTTTGAGGACGACGCCAAAGTCAACGCGTTTTACCACAAAGAATTCCGAAAAGGACTTTCGTTTACATACAGCGAAGACTGCTTTTTCTTAAACATTTGGGCGCCGAAAAACGCCGAAAACTGCCCGGTGGTCGTTTATATCCACGGCGGGAGTTTTACCGGCGGAAGCTCTAACGAAGGGCATATCAGCGGCGCGCATTTTGCCGAAAACGGTGTGATTTTGGTCGCGATGAACTATCGTCTCGGGCCTTACGGCTTTTGCGCGCACCCGGATTTGACCGACCGAGACGGCGTTTGCGGAAACTACGGGCTTTTTGACCAGCTCACGGCGATACAATGGGTCAAAGCGAACATTGCCGCTTTCGGCGGCGACCCGCAAAAAATCACGCTGATGGGGCAAAGCGCCGGGGCGATGAGTGTGGATATTTTGGTTTCGAGCCCCTTGTGCAAAGATTTAATTGCCGGCGCAATCCTTTTAAGCGGCGCCGGATTACAGCGGTTTTTGTTAAAACCGAAAACGCCGGAAAAAACACTGCCTTTCTGGACGTTGGTTTTGGAAAACGCGGGCGTGAAAACCGCCGACGAACTGCGGACACTCGACCCAAAGGCGCTTTATTACGCGTGGCTTGCGGCGTGCCGCGCAATGAAATTCAATATGCCCTACACGTTCCCCGTGTATGACGGCGCGCTTTTGACGAAAGAAAGCTTTTCGAGCAAACGCGTGCCGGATATGCCGTATATTCTCGGCGTGACTTCCCAGGATATGATTCCGATTGTCCTGCAAAAAAACACCGTCAAATGGGCGAAGCTTGCAAAGAAGCACAACCAAAGCCCCTGCTTTGTTTACAACTTCACACGGCAGCTTCCCGGCGACGACCGCGGCGCGTGGCATTCGGCGGATTTGCTTTATGCCTTTTCGACGCTCGGGTTCAGCTGGCGGCCGTTTTCGGAAATCGACTATCAAATTTCCGACGCGCTTTCCGCTTCGTTTTGCGCATTCGCCGAAAACGGCGACCCGAATTGCAGCAAAATTCCGCACTGGTCGCCGGGCGGAAAAGCACCGATGCGCTTTTGTGAAAACACGCACTGCGCGCCGTGGGAAACCGCAAAAAACTTTAAGCAAACTTTTCGAGGCCTCGGGTGGGAATAATGGGAAAATTTAGGCATATTTTTGAAAAAACCGAACAGACAAAAACCTGCCGCGTTTATAAAAGCGGGGCAACAACCGCGCGGTTGGATTTCGTGAGTGACAGCTGCCTGCGCGTCGCGGTATTCCGCGAAAACCCCCGCCTTTTGCCGACGTTTAACATTGCGCCGCAAAACGAATGCCCCATGACCGGCCGCGACCGGCTTTCTTTAGACGGCTTTTCGCTTTGCACGCCGGAAGTCTCCGAAGAAGATGCGGCGGAGCGCTTTCTTCTGCCCTGCGGGGTGGAAATCCGCCTTGGCTTAAACAATTTCCTTTTGTCTTATTTCCAAGACGGAAAGCTATTGTTTTCCGACCGCGCGCCGCTCGCTTATAATTTCGAGGGTGAATTCGGCAAAGGGGCGTATCATTACGTCACTCGCGCACAAAACGAACACATTTACGGCCTCGGCGACAAGGGCGGCAAACTCGACAAAGCCGGTCGGGCGTTCCGAATAGAAACGGCGGACTGCATGGGCTATGACGCCGCCGAAAGTGACCCGCTTTATAAGCACATTCCGTTTTATATTTGTGAAAACGAAACGGGCTGTTACGGTCTTTTTTACGACACGAGCGCGACGGCTTACATAGACCTCGGGAAAGAAATCAACAACTATTACCCGCCCTATAAATATTGTAAAACCGAAGAGGACTGCCTTGTTTATTACGTATTTTTCGGCACGAAGCTTTCGGTGCTTCGGCAGTTCGGGCACCTTTGCGGAAAACAGGCGTTCCCGCCGAAGTGGAGCTTTGACTACTGCGGCAGCACGATGGCTTACACCGACGCCGAAAACGCCCAAGAAGAAATGGACGGATTTTTAGAAAAGCTGCAGTTCTGCGACCTTACGTGCAAGGGGTTTTACCTTTCGTCCGGCTACACTTCGATTGGGAAACAGCGCTATGTTTTTCACTGGAACCGCGACAAATTCCCCGACCCCAAAGGTTTTTTGGAGCAATTCGCAAAGAAAGGCATTCGCATGATTCCGAATATCAAGCCCGCGTTTTTAGACAGCCACCCGTTGTATGAAACCATTGCCAAAAACGGCTGGTTTATCAAAAATCCGGACGGCTCGCCGTTCGTCACCGAGTTTTGGGACGGACTGGGCAGTTATTTGGATTTCACGAACCCCAAAGCGTTTGCGTTTTGGAAAAAACAGGTCAAAGAGACGCTTTTGGATTTCGGCATTCAGGCAACTTGGAACGATAACAACGAATTTGACATTCGCGACTGCGACGCGCTCGCGCAAGGGTTCGGCGGCGGAAAAATCCCCGCTTCGCTTTTGCGCCCGACGCTCACCTATTTAATGGTCGAAGCCTCTTTTGAAGCGCAGACCGCGCAAAACCCGGCGCTTCGCCCGTTCCTTTCGACCAGAAGCGGCGGCATCGGCATGCGAAGAAAAGCGCAAACCTGGTCGGGCGACAACCGCACGAGCTTTCACGATTTGCGCTATTGTCACTATATCGGGCTTACAATGTCTTTGTCGGGGCTGTATTTTTACGGGCACGACCTCGGCGGATTCCACGGCGAAATGCCCTCACGCGAGCTTTTGCTTCGCTGGTTACAGCACGGGATTTTCGAGCCGCGGTTTACCATTCATTCCTGGAACAGCGACGGCTCGGCGACAATGCCGTGGAGCTATCCCGATATTTTAGACAGCGTCCGAAACCTGTTCGCACAGCGAAAACAGCTTATCCCCTATCTTTACAACTGCGCTTACCGCGCGGTGGAAAACGAAGAACCGATAAACGCGCCGCTGTTTTTGTATTATGACGATGAAGAAGCAAAAAATCACGAAGACTGTATGCTGGTCGGCCGTGATATTTTAGCCGCGTTTGTATTTGACAAAGGGAAAGCGTCCGCTTCTGTCTATCTGCCGAAAGGCAACGACTGGTATCTTTTCGGCAAACGGTATTCCGGCGGGCAGGCAGTAGAACTCGAGCTGCCTGCGGACGCGCCGATGCCGTATTTCGTCCGCGCGGGGAGTGTGCTCCCCACCGACGAAGCGCCCTATCATTTCGGCATGAAAGAACAACTCGTATTTACGGTTTATCCTTTAAGAGAGGGCACATTTGAAAGTGACTTTTTTGACGATGACGGCGAGAGCTACGGCTATCTTGAAAACCGTTGCGTGCGCCTGCATTTTACGGTGGACTGCACAAAAGACAGCGTTACGGTGCAATATCAAAACACAGGGGAAATACCGATAAATCCCACCGTTCGGCTTTGGAACGGCGACAATCGGATTTTCAAGATAAAATCCGAAGGATAAGACTGAAAGGAGCAAGGCAATGGCAAATATCCAACAGACACACGGCATTCGGGCGGTTGATAAAATCGGCTATGCCCTCGGGGACTTGGGCGGGATTCTCACCTTTTCGCTGGTCTCCTCGTTCCTCACGATGTTTTACACCGACATTCTCGGCATTTCCACCGCGAGCATCACCGTATTGATGCTCATCGCGCGGATTTGGGACGCCGTCAACGACCCGATGTGGGGCGCGTTTATTGACTCGCGCAAGCCCACGCGATACGGGCGGTTCCGGCCGTATATTTTCGGCGCATCCATTCCGCTTGCCATAGGCGCGTTTTTGATGTTCTTGAAAATCCCGGGACTTTCCACGACGCAATATTTGATTTTTGCCTATGTCACCTATATCTTCTACGGCATGATGTATACCGGCGTCAATATCCCTTACGGCTCTTTGGCGTCTGTGATTACCGACGACGGGATTGAGCGCAGTTCGCTTTCGATGTGGCGTTCTGTGGGCGCTGGCATCGGCGGACTGCCCGCGCAAATTTTGATGCCGCTGCTTGTCTATTCCACCGTGGTAACCGCGGACGGCACGACCGCAAAAGTGCTCGACGGCAACAAGCTTTCGCTGGCTGTCGGCTGTCTTTCGGTTTTGACGGTCATTTGCTTTGCAATTCATTTTAAACTGACCAAAGAGCGCGTCACCATTTCGCAAAAGCAGCAGGAAAGCCGTTACAATCTTTTGCGCAGCATGAAAATGCTTCTCAAAAACAAGCCGTTTTTGGCGCTTTGCGGCGTTTCGATGCTTTTAATCTGCTTCCAGATGTATACCCAAACCGTCTACAACTATCTGTTTAAAAACTATTATGAACAACCCGGCCTTTACAGCATTGTGACCGTCTGCACCTATTTGCCGATGGCGATGTTCCTGCCGGTCATGGGTAAATTAGTCCGCCGCTTCGGCAAAAAGGAAATCTGCACGGTCGGTATTGCCTTTGCAACCGTGGTCAATATCTTGATGTATCTTATCGGCTTTACGTCACTTTCGCAAAGTCCCTATCTTTTCTTGGTTCTTGTGTTCTTCTCCGGCGCGGGGCAGACGTTCCTCGTGCTCGAAGTTTGGGCGATGGTCATGGACGTTATCGACTATCACGAGCTGCTCTCCGGCCGGCGTGAAGAAAGCACATCTTATTCGTTCTATTCCTTTATGCGCAAATTAGGTCAGACCGCCGCCGGCGCGGGTGTTCCGGCGCTGCTCGGCGCTATCGGTTACGACGGCACCAAGGCGGTGCAGGCACCGGAAGTCATCGAAAAGCTTTACGGCACGGCAACGCTTGTTCCGGCAATTATTTTGCTTTGCATGCTGTTGCTGTTGGCGTTCGGCTATCGCCTTTCCAAACGCGCGCTTGAAACCATGCAGGCGGACTTGCAAAAGGCACGGGAAGAATAAAGGACTTACAGAAAAAAGTTTTGTCAAAAAAAAGAACAGAGAACGCAAAGTTCTCTGTTCTTTTCTTTTAAGAAGATTTGATTTTTCGTGTGCCGAGAAGTTTTTTGATTTCCCCCGCCAAAAGAAGAATACCCTCTAAAATCAGGCTGAAGCAACACGGCGCGAACAAAAAAGACCAACTAAGAAAGAATGCCGCCAAAGCAGCGGCGACATGCAGCGCCGAAATCAGCCATGTAATTTTTCGAAAATAACAACGCTCTTTTTTTGACAAAGGCTTTTCGGGTGTGTCGAGCGGGCAAAAAATACAGATAAAAACGGCAGATGCCAAAGAAAGGAAAAGCAACACCGTTTGAAAATCATAAACTTTGGAAAGCCGAATGCCGATTAAGCAAGCGAAAATGGAAAGCGCCGACAAAATCTCACATCGCGCTTCCGTCGCCGCGTGATAGCCGCCGGCATAGCGCCTTAAAAACTGAAAGACAACGAAAAACACAAGGCTTTCAAAAAAACACCCCAAAACCGCCCCGAGAAAACAAGCAAGAATTAAATACATCAAACTGGACAGTAACATAAAAAGTCCATAGACATATAATTCTTGCTCGTCTTCGGAAATGCTGCCGTTTCGCAGCATTTTGCCGGCAAGCTTTTCGGAAAGCTTACTCAGCATGCTCCACCTTGCTGAACTTCTTGAGCGCAGCAGGTGCTTTCGGCTGATAGAAAATCATGCAGCTCGTGCTGTTTGCATCCAATTTAATGGACTGTTCCGCAACCGCCTTAGCTGCTGCCGCAAGTCTCGCCTGAAATTTTTTCTGAGATTTCATGAAAAATCTCTCCTTTCTTTAAAATTTCACCTGCATTGTAGCGCGCTTTTTTTCTCGGAACAACGCCTTTTGCAAACTTGAATAAAAATACGACAAAAGGCGCAAAATTGTATGTTTTTTTGGCTTTTTCGCAGATTTTGTCAATAATTCTCATTTTTTGGGATTTTTCCTAAATTATGCGTGTACTTGTGCTTAATTTGTGATAAAGTTATAGCGAGGTGAATGTGATGAATTATGACAATTTTCTTCGGCAAATCGGGTTTCGATTAAAAAAGCAACGTCTTTCCCGCGGTCTGACACAAAAACAAATGGCTGACGCAATCGCCTCAAAATGCGACATTTCCGACAAGCAACTTTCAAGATTAGAGTCCGGCGCAAACGCCACACGCTTAGATAAATTTGTCGAACTTTGCATTGCGCTCGGCAAAACGCCGGATTATTTTTTACTGGGGATTGACCGCGGCAATGAAACCGACGAAAAGGCCACGGCACAAATTACCGAATATTTAAAACTGCTGTCGGAAAACGAGTTGGCGCTTGTTCTGGCGTTTGTAAAAACGCTTGCCGAAAAATAGCGGTGTATTCGGTTTTACAAAACAGATTTTGTATGCTATATTACCTATATAAAAGAACGGAAAACAAGATTTGGGAGGGGTGTATATGAACATTGCGATTTGCGATGACGATTCGGTTTTCCGCAATTTTTTAGAAAAGAATTTACGGACTTATTTTGACGAGCGCAGCGTTCCTTTGAACATTATTTCATTTGATTCCGGGGAGGCGTTGCTTGGGCACGACCTTTTGTTTGATTTGGTCTTTTTAGATGTGGAAATGGGCGAAATCAACGGCATTGACACCGGCAAAGCGCTGCAAAAGAAAAATCCGCATTGTATCACCATTGTGATTACCGCATACGACGGATATCTCGATGATGCTTTTTCGATTCACGCGTTTCGATTTCTTCCGAAGCCCTTGGATGTTTTGCGGCTTTATAAAGCTTTGGATGACGCCACCGAGCTTTTGAAAAACGATTTAATTGTCTTTTATGACGTCATAAGCGGCGACAATGTCCGCGTATATACCAACGATATTATATTTTTGGAAATTGAAAACCGGCGCACGAAAATTGTAACCGTAAACGGTATTTTTTGTTCCAATGAAAAAATTTCTTACTGGAAAAACCGGCTCAACGGCATTTCGTTTGTTGCGCCGCACGCAAGCTTTATTGCGAATTTAGACTATTCCATTCAGCACACACGGACCCAACTTGTTTTGGCCAAAAAAGACCTAAAGGGCGAAATTCTGAATCTTTACAGAATTCCCATCTCCGCCAAGAACCAAGCCGAAATCAAGCGCGCATTCTTTTATGTTTTAGAGCGGAGGTGATTTTTTGCCCAACACGTTATTTTTAATTTTCATGTATTTTTCGGAGTGGCTGATTGTTTTTTCCTATGCCAAATCCATTTACGAAACCCGCGGCAAACGAGCTTGGATTATTTCGTTTTTGCTTTACGGCGGGTTGATGATTGTCTACGGCTATGTCATCAACCAAGAAATTGTCAACATCCTGCTCACGGTGTTGTGCAACCTTTTATTGCTTTTTCTTTGCTTTAAAAGCACATTCAAATCTTCCTTTTTCCACGCGATTGCTTTGGGCATCACGCAATTGATTTCGGAAGTTATAGCGGTATATGCCATTGCCTTTTTCGTGCACCTGCCCACCGATGCGTTTACAGAAAACGAAACCATCTATGTAATCGGCGTGATTTCCAGCAAAATATTTTACTTTGTCATCAGCCGTTTCTTGGTGAAAGTTTCCTCCAAAGAAAGCGATGCCAAATCGTGGGGCAGATGGGCACTTTTGTCTGTTTTGCCGCTCGGCAGTGTTTTTGTAATTGTAACCATTCGAATTATTACAAACGGTCAAGTTCTGTCTCCCGGGGAAAGCACACTGTGCCTTATGGCTTCCGTTTTGCTGTTGTTTGTGAATATTGTCATCTATTTAATTTATGAGCGCTCCGAAAAGAACAGCCAAAAGCTGATTGAACTGGAAATGACCAATCAGAAGAATGAAATTGACTTGCAATATTTAACCTTGCTTGAAAAGAAAAACGAAGCGATGAAAATCATGGCACACGACTACAAGCGGCACATGATGACGCTGGAAGCGATGTCTGACGCGCCGGAAATCAAAAGTTATATTCACGAGATTTTGGGCGAAGTTGAACAGTTCAGTCAAATCGGCAAAACCAAAAACAAACTGTTAGACGTGATTTTAGGCAAATACACCGACATCTGCCGCGAAAAAGGCATCCGGTTTGAAACGGACATTATGTCGGACAATTTAAGCTTTATCCAGGGGGCGGATATTTCCGCGCTGTTCAACAATCTATTGGATAACGCCGTGGAAGCCGCCGAGCAGTCTTTGGAAAAATATATCCGAGTGGAAATTTCCAACAGCCTGCACGCTTACCACATTATTAAAATCGCCAACAGCTGCGACCGGCCGCCGAACACTAAAAACGGGCGACTGCTGACCACCAAAGCCAATCAGGACACCCACGGTTTCGGCTTTAAAAGCATTCAGAAAGCTGTCAATAACTATAACGGTGAACTGCAGTGGAGCTATGACACCGAAAACAAACAGTTTTCGCTCACCATTGCGATACCGATTGAACAATGAACCCCACCACCGCACTGCCTTGCTTAGGAAATTATTATCTGAATTTTTATGCACAAAAAAGGACAGAGAACCGAAAGTTCTCTGTCCTTTTTGTCGTTGGTGGAGATAAGCGGGATCGAACCGCTGACCTCTTGAATGCCATTCAAGCGCTCTCCCGGGCAGACGGGGAAACAACCCCTTCATGGAGCCCGTGTTTATGTGCTCAGCCGGTCCAGTAAAATTGCTGCCTTCAAGAATTTTCTATATAACTTTTATTTATAAACCGAAACTGTTGCGCACTGTTGCATAGTTCCGGAGTTGTCAATATTGTATATAAAATCCTTCGCATCATTTGTACGTCGTCAGAATTGATTTTATTATAGTCATGGTCATAAGCGCCCTCCCCCAATTGGAGGTGCACTCGATTTCTAAGTTGTCTCAATTGTTTGAGCGCCGGGAAAACACTGTGATCAATCGTTAAGAGACGCTTCTTCTCAATTTTCTTAATCATTGAGTCTAAATCCATTCTCATTTCATACGGCGGGACTTGCTTAAAGAGCTTTGTTTCTGCCTTTATCATATTTGTCCCGTCTGTTTTAGGATTGGCTGTAAAAATGAGATACTCCTCCCACTCGGTTTTATTCCAGTTGCCTGAACTTTTTAATAAATATACAAATAGAAGTTCAACAATGCCCATCCCGGTGATGATATAGGACTTATAAAGCATCGTGCGAATAACCGAGGACAATTTCAACTCGTTTAGTTGCTTTTCGAGGTATTCGATATACTGCATACTATATGCAAAATTACTGCTCAACCTCTTGTTTTCTTCTGTGTCCCTCGGTATTTTTATACTCTGTTTATATCCATCTATTGATTTTGGATACCAACGGCGTTTTATGTTGTTTTTTTTAATCAAAGTTTCCATAGGCTACCTCCTCAAAAAATATAATTCAAACTTGGCTTACTTTGCTGTTTAACAGCCAGAAAATCAGCCGTCTGCCGCCCTCCCAAGACAGCGTCATACCGCGGTAGGAAAGCGGATTGC
>ERZ1643249.2558-NODE-2558-length-16818-cov-18.011036_pt1 | contig 16818 bp, 22 predicted proteins | sample MGYA00579263_ERZ1643249 | MGnify/ENA primary metagenome ERZ1643249 (study PRJEB29033, sample SAMEA4952264) | chicken gut metagenome | biome: Broiler Chicken; feature: Gastrointestinal Tract; material: Caecum | place: Ireland | collected 2018 | study: Broiler...
CTCTCCCCATTTTCCCCATTTGGTCAACATGTGATACCCCCCTCCCTATTATGAGTTTACCTATAAATGTTTACAATTTGTTCATAATTTATCCATATTGAGTTAATAACTACTATTTATAATATAGTCATAAGATAAAGGAAGAAAGAGAGGTTCACAAGATGAAAATTATAACAATTTATGCGTGTAAAAACACTAGAAAAAATAGTAAGACTAAAATTAAAGACTTTATCTTACATGATACGTTACCATATAATAATTTCAAAAAACAGTATACTATTTATGACCTATACGATGTGGCTAACTTTGTACAATATCAGAAAAATAACGGTTATCCGTATTTTAGAATAAGTGTATATGATAATAATTATTGTATGTATTCGTTTTATTCCTGTTGTGAAACAAGAATCGAACTAATAATAAATAAAATGTATCACTGGTTTACATATTTTAATTTATGTAAATTCAATTTTTCATTATCTGAATTGTATAACGATAACAATATTCGTTTTCATATTAAACAATTTTATAATAAATGATTTAATACTGATAATAGCTGTCCTACCGGCTATACGGGGAGAAAGGATGTATTATATGATAAGCCCAAATTTTAGGAAAAGAATATTGGCTGAACGTTGCGTTGAAACCAGGAAATATCGCTATATTATAGCCCAAGAAGATCAACATGTGGTGATTGAGCGTCTACCGCTAGAATTGATAGGGACAACAAAAGCCCTTGACAGTTGGGAAATACTTGAAATATTATATTAGGATAAAAAAGAAGTAAGAAAATGACAAGTAAAGAGTTATTAAACATAATCAGAGAAGAGGAAAGACATGAGTTTTCTATTATGGAACTATATAGTGAAATTTTTGGTGAGGATAGCAGAACTTTAGCAGTACAAAAGGGACGTTGGCAATCTTTATATCTGTTAATTAAACAGTTAGAAGAAATGGTGTAACCAAATAATGAATGATTGCTTATCGATATCCAACCTTACAAGGAGGATCTTATAATGTACAGAATCTACATATTAAAAATAAAATCAGACCTAAAAGCCAAACTTCAAGGTCTCGTCTACGTAACCGTCTCCAATGATACTATGATAATCGCAGTAGACGGTCCATTCTTCTACTACCAGCAGACCTACTACAACTTATCCGAAAAAATCCTAAACGGGACACCAGCCGATCTATTTGCCAATGACTTCATCAGCCATTACAAACAAGAAATTTACAAGCGCCTATTTGTTAGGAAATAATTAACAAATTGTTCATATTCTGTTCATATTTATCCACTATAATACTATTAATGGGAGGTGAACAACAACGTATTACACATTAATATCACAGCTTTTAGGCGGGACAGATTTCAGCTATTATAAATCATTTTCGGGTCACGAAAAATATATAGCTTATACTGATATGGGCAGATTAGAAGTTGCAATAAAGCCGACAGTTTGTTTCCTTGACACGGCAAATTTATTAACCGCCATTAAAAACCACGATGTAACAGTATTATATATAACCCTTACACCGCTCAGAGCGTAAAGAGAGGCCCCGCAACCTCTCAGCGGTTTTCCTCAGAAGGAACAATAAAACTAAAAGGAGGTATAAAACTATGAGGAAAGAAAAAATGGTAACTAGAACAATGGTAAGTACAGTAGGGACGGCATTATTCATCAATGTTGAAACAGCAGAACCCTTCAATGAGCCCTTCACAATTCCTGGTTTCTACGAAAACATTGAGAAAATCGAAAAGAAAGTCCGGGAGCTTATTAAGGACGAAAAAGTAAGACTTGCCGCCGTGGTGGAATATCATAAAGAAGAAAACCTCTATGGTATGCCCGAAAGCACATTCTTACAATATGCTACGGTTCTGCCGCCAAGAAAACAGGAAAACGAGCAATAAAAGGAGGATTAAACAATGGAAGGATATTCTGTAAAAATCATTGAAGCTAGTTTTGACTTAACCGCACGTGATAAAGTACGTTTCAAGGCTTTTGACGATATGTACCAGCTTGATACACTTGTAACACCAGAAGAACCCCTGCTGATTGATGTTACTGGCTACGTTATCGCAGAAGTACACAATGAGAAGTCAGACAATAAGGACTACACCAAATTTATCATTGTCGGAAAAGACGGGAACAACTATATCACAGGTTCTGAGCCATTTTGGAACCAGTTCAAAGATGTCTATAGCGAGATGAAAGAAGAGGAAGGTTGGCAGTTGAAGGTATACAAAAGGGAGAGTAAAAACTACAAGGGAAAACAGTTCTTAACATGTACAGTTGCATAGTTAATTAAACTAAAGCCCGCTCCTTATCGGGCGGGCAATTTCTCTTTAAAAGGAGGTATTGATTTATACAATGCCCACTAAAAAGAAACCAAGAAACAAATATATAGAAGCTTATCGTAAGGAACGCCGCAGAGTCCAACAATTCATCAGACGCGCCTCAAAACGTGGCTACGTATTTGAAGATGGTATTCTACCGCAAATTCCCAAAAGAATTACACCAGCAAGTATTCGCCGATTAGAGCGCTTAACACCTGATGAACTATACAAGCGCGCTATAAAACTTGACTATGAAACAGGTGAGATCGTAAGTGCGCAAGCCGCGCGGACAACTGAGAGGCAAGAAGCGGCGAGAAAAGCGGCTGAAACAAGAGCAAGAAATAAAGCAATCCCAAGCTTGAAAGAAGAAATACAAGCTAGACCGCAAGATTATGATAGGTTTCCAAGTGAAGCAAATATATTAATAAGCAACTGGTATACGGAACTAGAAGCCTTACGAGCCGCACCAGCCTATCAGCTGTTAAAAAACTGGATGGACACAGCATTATCACAATTTGGCAGAGAAGCTGTGGCCGATATGCTAAAAACTGCATATCAAAACGGATACCAGCTAGGATGGGAAGTAGCCTATAATACAGAAGGCTTTATTGATTACACCAATACTCTAATCCAGTATATACCCGATGTGGGGCCAGTTGGAACAGACGAGTTTTGGGATACCTTAGAGCAGACAGAATCATGGGACTTAGAATATAGTCCCAAACGATGAAAGCTATTAAATGGCGTTATTTCATGGGTGACTTTGAGACAACTGTATATGAAAACCAGACCTATACGGAAGTTTGGGCCGCCGCTTGCGTGGAATTGTTTACAGAAGATGTGAAAATATTTCACAGTTTAACAGAGCTTTTCTGCTATTTAAAAGAATTAAATCAAAATGTGTGCATATATTTTCACAATCTTAAATTTGACGGTTCATTTTGGCTCGATTTTTTAATTAATCGTCTACAATTTCAGCAAGCATATCAAATTCTTTCTAATGAAACATGGCAGAACGGTGTACCCAAGCATGTAACTTGGTTAAAGAATAGTCAAATGCCGCAAAACAGCTTTAAGTATTCCATATCTGACCGGGGGCAATGGTACACTATAACGATTAAAACAGGCGGGCATTTTATTGAAATACGTGATAGCCTAAAACTGTTACCATTTTCAGTAAAGCGTATTGGAAAATCATTTGGTACTGTTCACAAAAAGCTAGATATGGAATATAAAGGGTTTCGCTATGCGGGATGTGAGATAACCCCAGATGAGCAACACTATATTGCAAATGATGTTCTTGTAGTTAAAGAAGCACTTGAAATTATGTTCCGTGAGGGTCATACCAAATTAACAATAGGCGGGTGCTGTTTAGAGGAATACAAAAATACCAATTTTGTAAAGGTTCATGAATGGAACACACTATTCCCAAATTTATACGAAATTGAACTTGACGATCGATATGGCTCACCAAACGTTGGTGAATACATAAAGAGATCATACCGTGGTGGATGGTGCTATCTGGTAAAGGGAAAAGAAAATAAAGTATATCACAACGGGTCAACTTTTGATGTAAATTCTTTATACCCATCCATGATGAGTAGCGATAGCGGAAATCGTTACCCTATCGGAAAGCCTAAAGTATGGAGCGGAAACTTTATTCCTGATGAAGCTAAAGGAGGAAACATGTATTACTTTGTAAGATTCAGAACTAGATTTTACATTAAAGAGGGGCATTTACCATTCATTCAAATAAAAAACAATGGCTGGTATTGCGGGACTGAAAACCTAGAAAGTAGTGACGTATATAATCCAGAAACAGAAGAATATGAACCATATTACATTGGCTTAGATGGTAAGCTTAAAAATACGATTGTAACTATGACAATGACAATGACAGATTTTAAGCTTTTTAAAGAACATTACGACCTTGTAGATTTTGAAATACTAGATGGATGTTATTTTTACAGTGTAATAGGTCTATTCGATGAATACATTGACAAGTACCGTAAAATCAAAATGGAAAGTAAGGGTGCTATACGTGAGCTAGCCAAGTTATTTCTGAATAACCTTTATGGCAAAATGGCAACAAATACCAATTCAAGCTTTAAGCTCGCTTATCAAAAAGAGGATGGCTCTTTAGGTTTTGCTATAGTAACAGAGAATAATAAGAAACCCGGTTACATAGCAGTAGGAAGCGCTATCACAAGTTACGCCAGAAATTTTACAATTAGAGCGGCTCAACAGAACTATCACGGAATTGATAAACCTGGCCTTATCTATGTAGATACAGATTCTCTCCATTGCGATTTACAACCAGAGGAAATAAAGGGGGTACAAATAGATGATGTAAAATTTTGCTGTTGGAAGCCAGAATCCCAATGGGATGAAGCAATTTTTACCAGACAGAAAACATACATTGAGCATATCACGCATGAAAATTTGAAGCCAATAGATGAAGCATATTATAATATAAAATGCGCTGGTATGCCTGCTAGGTGCAAAGATTTATTCGAGCTATCTATGCACGATGATATAGATATTTCAGAATATGGAAAGGAGGAGCAAGAGTTTTTAAAAACACGCAGAACAATAGAAGATTTTAAAGAGGGGTTATGCGTTCCAGGTAAGTTACTCCCTAAAAGAATCAAAGGTGGAATTGTTTTAAAAGATACAACATATGAAATGAGGTAAAATAATGTTATATTGGTTATTTATAATTGGGTTAATTGTAGAAATTATCTTTTACATTAAGGCGTTTAAATTGGTATATCTCAGTGTACTTGAAATAATCATACCGTTGACACTCCTTATAACAGGCGCTATAACAATAGTATTAACCGTACTCATTATAGGGGTTAACATCGAGTCTAAACCATTAAAGGCTGAGCTTGAAGAAATGTATAGAACGCTGTTAGAATATAAATCTGAATTAAATTGTTCACAAAATGAGCATTATATTTCAGATGTAATATTCTGGAATACGACTATCAGCGTAGGGAAAGAAATGCAACGTGATTTTTGGGTTGGTATATTTATCCCTAACATTTATGATGAGTTTGATATTATTACATTAAACGAGCCAACTTATGAAATGAGGTAACTAAATTGTTAAGATTGGAAGATGTTTTGATTGACTGGAACAGAGAATATAACATCATTTTAGGAGGAAGGCGTAGAATGAGTCTTTTACAATTAATTGCTTTTTTAAATCTTGTTAATTCACAGGGGCACAACGGGAGTATTTATTATGAAACAGATGAAGTGCAAGGAGGGAAAAGAGAAATCACAGAAGCTTATCTAGATGGGAACGGAAATATTATTTTTAAATAGGAGGTAACAGTATGAAGGTAAAGGAATTACAAGAGATTTTAATTAATATGTTAAATAATAAAGAAATTACGCCGGAAACAGATATTGGTATCTATCTAAGTATTATCAAAGGTAGTGCTTATGCTGATTATGTGTACGAATTGAATTATGAACGGGATTCAGACTGTTTATATTTTGAGAATAAGGAGTGATAGAATGACTGCACAAGAATTATTATTTTATTTGATTAGAGGTTTTGCCGATAAGTCATTGACAAACGAAACTGTTGTATCAGTTGCGTATAAAGAGGGTAAAGGGGATTTTATTTTACGAGCGTGTACAGACATCGAATATGATGAATTGTGTTTATTTAATTTTAAAAGCGAGGATTAATCCTCGCTTTATTTATATCTTACACTATTAGCCCTCAATGGCGGCTTGCGAACCGATAACATTTTCAGCAGTATATTCCACCTGTGCAATTCTGAAAACTGTCAATTAAGGAACCAATAGCAGATACCTAATAAGAAATTGAACTAAGCAATGCTTCTTTTGCTCTCAAATCTTTAAACCGGAAACAACCTTTTTCAAAGTAATTTCTTAACGTGTTAATAAACATATCATGTCTTTTTAGCATTACATAATTAATCTGGTGGTCGTCTGTAGTAGTTGTTATCTTAATTGGATACGTACCGTCTGCCTTATCATCTACAAATAATATACCTCGTTCAGCATATTCCCTAATACCGTACGTATTTCCCATATATTTGATAGTGCATATATATCTACTGTTTCCGACAGGCTTTTCAATGAACGCTGTAGAATCGTTAAGATAAACATTTTCAGCGGCATATGAAACATACTTGTTTTTAGAAAATGCCCGATTAAATCCACTTTCCTTTTGCGAACTCGCAGCTATTTCATTGAACCCCTGTTCTAGTACAAATCCATCCCCCCTAAGAAATTTAGTATCACTTTGTAACCTTGAGGTAATACCAAGCTCAACATAATACGGATTAATAATAGATACCGGGTTGCTTAGCATGTAAACAGGAACATATCTCACATGTTCACCTTGACCTCTTGCGATACTCGTATGAATGGATATATACTTTTTAACCTCATCAGGGCAATAATGGTTCGTTTCGCTCTGAAACTCATCGAAAACCATAGACTTAATATCACTAAACATATGACTATATTTCTTTAACATGTCAGCATTATTAAGGCTCAACGCATATCCACATGAATCGCCATCCAAATATAACTCATGATATATTCCACTTGCCTTTCTTTTACTCGTCATAACGGAACCCGTAAAAAATAACGAGCCAATATCTTTAAAAAATTTGTCAGCGCAATCATCCAGCTCATAGTTGAACCGATAAATGAGTCCAAATTTTTCACTCTTTTTCTTAAAACGGTTCACCAATAATCGGTTAAACCATGTAGTCTTTCCACCGCTTCTATTTGTGGTGCATAAAAAGAGTTCAGGTTTTCTCCCATTAATGTCTAACATTGACAATAATTTTGTTCCATCATAATAACTTTTATTAGCCAAATTGTTCACCTCTTTATACTATTATAACATATTTCTTGACAAATTGCAATAATTTTGCTATAATTAAAGAAAAAGGAGATATAATTTCATGGATATTTCAACAATTAGCACTATTATTTCTACTGTTGGTTTTCCGATTGCCGCATGTATTGCAATGTTTTGGTACATCAATAAGCAATCGGATATTCACAAACAGGAGATTGATAAGTTATCAGACGCGCTCAACAATAACACGATTGCGTTAACCAAGCTTACGGACGCTATAGGGGGTGATGTTGATGATAGTGACAATTAATACTGAACAGGATATTGTTGAGGTAAATGGAGTAATTGTATACCAGAGAAATACAACCACAGTTCGAAACCCGGCTATCATTGCTGACATGTTCGCAGAGCATAGAGGCGATAAGGAATATACCGGGGTTGTTAAAACAATTCAGGAATGGTACTATGGTCGCTTATTAGAAACAGCATGGTGCGCTACAGCAATGAGTTATTTTGCGAATCAGGCGGGTTATTTAGCCGCTATCGGGGGCAAGAATGAAAATGTATATAACATGCTTCAGGCTTGTAAAAATAGTGGTTGCGGTGTTGTTTACGAAAAAGGGAATATCCCATCAACCATTTTAAAAGGTGATATTCTGTTCTGGCTGTGGAGCGGTGACACAATGACAAGTGGTTCTAGTAAACACGTTAACATTGCGGAATATGATTCTATCAATGGTGGAAATATTTTCGCAATCGGGGGGAATCAAAAAGACAAAATTTGTACACTGGAATATACCAGAGACAATTTATACGCAGTCTATAGAATGAGGTAACATTATGCCGTGGCACGCAAAGACAGCAGGAGGATATACAAGGACATCCCAAGAAGCACTTGAAAATGCGCAATCAATGTATGGCGTATGGTATGCTAGGGGCTGGACTGTCAATGCTGTCTCAGCTGTACTAGGTAATGTTGAGGTTGAGTCAGGTTACAACCCATGGAGATGGCAATCAGACGATATAGGAGTATCAACAGGCAGTCCATGGACAAATAAGGGGTATGGGTTTTTCCAATTTACACCGGGTGGAAAGTATATCAATGCTACTGAAGCCCAGGCTATATCTGGATATGGCCCAAACTTTTCAGATAAACAAGGCTCTATAACCGATGGATACGCGCAATGTGTATATATTGATGGATATGCTGATTATTATCCAAAGTCCGATTATCCCTTATCTTTTGCAGAGTTTAAAGCAAGTACAGAATCCCCGGCTTATTTAGCCAGAGCTTGGCTTTATAACTATGAGCGTCCAGCAGACCCCGGTGCAACGGTTAATATTAGAACCACCGCCGCAGAATACTGGTATCAAATTCTTAGCGGTGAAGAACCGCCGCCAGACCCCGGGCCAGGGCCTGGTCCCTCAACAGGAAGAAAGTTGCCTATATGGATGATGTGCAGACGATGGATATAAGGAGGTGAGAACATGCCTTTTAAAGACGGGAAATATAAACATAGTTCAGGGTTTACCATTATGGTGATGAATGGTGAAATTATGCTTTCACCAGATCATCCTGTCTCAGTCCGCTTATCGGATTTATTCAATTCTTCAAAATGGGAGGAGGTGAAATGAATGGCTATTAGAACAAGAGACGAACTTATGACTACTTTAAAGAATCTGCTGGACGATTCTGACGAAAGCCTTGGAATTATTGAAGATTTTACGGATACTCTCAGTGACTACGAAACAAAAGTAGGAGAGGACTGGAAGAGTAAATATGAAGAAAATGATTCTGCATGGCGCAAGAGATACCATGACCGCTTTTTTACGACTCCCGTAGAAGTAAAAGAAGAGCAAAAAGAGCAGGTTATTGATGACGGTAAATTAAGAAGTTTTGATGATTTATTTAAAGAAAGAGAGGGATAATTCATGCCTACTGTACCTAAACAGGTTACGCTTACAAATAGTAGCGTAGAAATTTTAAACACAATTAGAGACAATGCAACTGTTAACTACCAGAATTATGTACCATACGCTACGCCGGACGCTGATAGTATTAGGAAAATTGGCGCTATCATTATGGACTACCCAGCATTGCAGAACGAGTTTTTATCCGCTCTGGTAAACCGTATTGGTAGAGTAATGGTTACATCCAAAACATATGAAAATCCTTGGGCTATGTTTAAAAAGGGTTTTTTGGAATTTGGTGAAACCATTGAAGAAATTTTCGTGAATATCGCTAAGCCATTCCAGTTTGACCCCGCAGTTGCTGAAACGGATGTATTCAAGCGCGAGATTCCTGATGTTCGTAGTGCATTTCACATCATGAACTACCAGAAATATTACAAAACCACAATTTCCAATGACCAGCTGAGACAGGCGTTTTTGTCATGGGAAGGTATTACAGATTTAATCGCCCGTATTGTGGATAGCATGTATACTGGTGCAAATTATGACGAGTTCCAGACCATGAAATACATGTTGGCCAGGTATATTCTTGACGGTAGAATGTACCCTGTTACAATTCAGGCTATTACTAGTGCTAATATGAACAGCATTGTTTCCAGTATTAAGGGAATTAGCAACAAGTTTGAGTTTTTATCGGACGCATACAACCCCGCAGGAGTTAAAACCCATTCTGTCAAAAATGACCAGTATATGCTGGTAAACTCTGATTTTGACGCTACCATGGATGTTGAAGTTCTGGCGGCGGCCTTTAACATGAGCAAGGCGGAATTTTTGGGCCATCGAGTTCTTGTTGACTCCTTTGGTAGCTTAGATACGGCTAGATTAGCAGAGTTATTCGCCAATGACCCGAACTATGAGGAAATTGATTCCGGTGACTTAGAATTACTGGATAGTATTCCAGCGGTAGTAGTTGACAGAAATTGGTTTATGGTTTTTGACAACTTTAACAACTTCACAGAGCAGTACAACGGGCAAGGTCTGTACTGGAACTACTGGTACCATGTTTGGAAAACATTCAGCGTTTCGCCGTTTGCAAACGCCGCACTGTTTGTGCCGGGAGCTCCTGGAGTTACAAGCGTTACGGTTTCCCCGGATTCTGCTACCATTTCAGGGGCGAGCGGTGGAACAATTCAGTTGAATGCCGCAGTTGTTACTACTAATTTTGCCCCGCAGACCGTTGTTTGGTCTAGCAACAACGATACTGTAACTGTAAATGCAAGTGGCTTAGTCACTGTCCCCGCAGGTACTGGTGCTACGTCAGTTACAATCACAGCTACAAGTACCTACGATTCAGGTAAAAAGGATACAGCTACAATCACTGTTTCATAGTGCTCCTCCTTTCATTTTATATAAATTTGTGTGGCCCGCTCTTGCGGGTCATACAACTAATGAGGTGATAAGATGTATATAGCACCAAATTCACACATTTATATTTTACACAATGTGAGGATTGATAACACATATGCAAATACAATACATTTTAACAGTTCTACGGAACAGGCGAGCTATTTTCAGGGTCTTGCCAAGTATTCATTGAGTGCTTACTCATACGTGCGAAAAGACAACGCTGTTCGGGTAGAAATAAGAACCGAAAACTTATATGATTGTAACTATATCATGTTTCAGAATACAGCGTTTGGAAGTAAATGGTTTTACGCGTTTATCACAAACGTAGAGTATATAAACAATGAAACGAGCTCTATAACGTTTGAAATTGACGTTATGCAAACTTGGTACTTTGATTATACGGTCAATGCAAGTTTCGTTGAGAGGGAACATTCCAGCACTGATAATCCCGGTGATAATTTGGTTCCAGACAACTTAGAGTTAGGTGAGTATGTCGCAGATGATTTTGATGGTACTGGACATATGGGCCAATATACTTATGTTGCGGCGGCAACCTTTGATGATAATATGGAGGACGCTGTAGGACAGGAATACGGGGGGATTTATTCAGGGTTAGTGTATAACACGTTTGCAGACGCTGACGACTTGAATACTTTTATTGAGTCCGCAACCAACGCTGGTAAATCAGATGGGATTGTTTCTATCTTTGCTATGCCGTCAGATTTTGTTACAAAGTCAGTTAGTGTTACACACTATAACATAACCAAAACAAAGTCTTTAACAGACATAGGGGGTTACACACCTAAAAACAAAAAGCTGTTTACCTACCCATACAACTTCTTGTATGTGACCAATTTATCAGGAATGGCTACCGCTTTTCCTTATGAGAATTTTAGCACGAATGACTGTCAGTTCTCATTAATTGGTGATATGACATGCAATCCACAGGTTTTCCTTACACCATTAAACTACAAGGGAGTAAGTGCAAACTACAATGAAAAAATAAGTATGGACGGCTTCCCGCAGTGTGCGTATACTACAGATTCTTTTAAGGCGTGGCTTGCTCAGTCTGGTGCGTCTGCGGGTCTTACATTGATAGGAGGCGGTGCCGCTGTAGCTTTAGCCACCGGCCCAATAGGAGTGATAGCTGGTTTAGGTGCGATTGCCTCTGTTGTCGGCCAAATATATGAGCATAGCATACAACCCCCACAAGCAAGAGGCGCACAATCTAATAGTGCGGCGGTAGCGGCTAGAATAAAGGATTTTGCGTTTATGCATACTCACATAAAGCCAGAATTTGCTAGAATCATAGACGAATACTGGAATATGTATGGATACCCAACGCATAGGGTTAAGGTTCCTAATATAAGCAATCGACCTCACTGGAACTATGTTAAGACAATTAATGTATCTATTACTGGGAGTGTTCCGGCAGACGATATGACAAAAATTAAATCAATTTATGACAATGGCGTTACATTCTGGCGGTATGGAAACGAGGTAGGCAACTACTCTCTTGACAATAGCATTGGTACAAATAATTTAACAGAAGGAGGTGAAGCAAATGGGACGACAGAGTAAAGAAACAAAGTTGAATGTTGCTAGAAATAATAGAACATATATTCATTATCTGAATACTTTGAAAGAATTAGCTATGTCAAGATTCAAGTGGAATAATGTTCCTGAAACAGTAGATACGCGTTACTTGGAATTAACATTGATGTATGATGGGATGGCTATTTTCTTTAAAGATGATGATATTGGGTATTTAGGTTTACAAGTTATGATAGGCGGTAATTTAAATGTATATCGTATACCCATTATCCGCAGGGCGTATGCCGTTAACGGTTATTCAAAGACACTGGATGAAAATGATAGTGTTATTATTTTTAATAACACATTGCACACAAATACAATTATGGATTTAGAGCATTTCGCCTTAAAATTGTATGAGTGTGACAGAACGATCGATGTTAATATAAAGGCTCAGAAAACACCTGTGGCTATTTTATGTGACGAAAACCAGCGTTTGGTGATGAAGAATCTTTATCTACAGTATGACGGAAATATGCCATATATCTTTGGTTCTAAAAACTTGGATATTAAGCAGATTCAGACTATTAACACACAGGCCCCCTATGTTGCTGATAAGTTGACAGAAACAAAAAATCAGATATGGAATGAAGCGTTAACATTTTTAGGTATTTCAAATGTGACTTATCAGAAAAAAGAACGGTTGATTTCTGATGAAGTCATGCGATCTTTAGGCGGAACAGTAATGTCTAGATATTCTGCCTTAAACGAAAGACAGAGGGCGTGTGACGAAATTAACAGAATGTTTGGACTGGATATGTCTGTAGATTTCCAAGATGATAGTTCTTTGCAAGAAATAACAGAACAGAAACTAGTTGGGGGGATTGAGGATGAGTAAGTACACAGTTGAGTTAAGATATATTTGCGAAACTGCCGCCGGGTTGGAAGAAAGTGTAGGTGATAACGATGTAGAAAATGTTATTCAACAAGCGTTGCCTAATATTTTTAACTTTAGTTTCCCGATATTTGATGAAACGTATCGTAATGTACTTGAGACTAAGATTTTAAGACATTACTATACAAGGGAAATTGCGTTTGAAACAGTGGGATTATGGAAGTTAAAGTTAAGAACTAAACTTAATGAGATTATGCCGTATTTTAATAAACTGTATCAATCGGAACTGTTGGACTTTAACCCGTTATATGATGTTGACTTAACTAGGACACATGTTAAAGACAGTAGCGGCACACGCGATACGACGGGTAAGACTGACAGCGAAAACAGTAGCAGAACGGAACAGAATGGAAGCAATTCGCAAACTACGGATAGGAATGTGAATACTTCTGTTAATAATACGAATAATAGTACTGATGATGGGACTGTGAATCGTACTGGTTCTAATACGGATAAGTACAGCGATACGCCGCAAGGAGCTATCACAGATTTAGCGGCAGATAGGTATTTGACAAACGCTAGGTTAGTTAGCGAGACAGAAGGAACAGCTACACATGGGACGAATAATACAACACAAAGTGGTAGCACTGAGAGCACGGATAACACAGAAGTAAACGCTGACAGCGAGAATATTACGGAAGTTAGTGGAAGCACAAATAGTAATACTACTGAAAATGTAAACATGACCGATACAGAGGAGTATTTAGAGCGTGTTTCAGGAAAGCAAGGAACCGGAAGTTATAGTGATATGGTTTTAAAGTATAGGGAAACTTTTTTGAATATTGATTTACAAGTGATTGAGAGTTTGGAAGATCTGTTCTTCCAATTATGGTAAGGGAGGTATAAGAATGTCTGATTGGAATACTGTAAATGGTGTTTGCTGTAAACCCTGGCTTGTTTTACCAGCTGTATATAGTGACGCGCTTAGTTATGGAGATCAAATAGCTCAGTTCTGTTCTGCATTAAATAAAGTGATTCAGAATAATAATAATTTACCTAGTTATGTACAGCAGATGATTCAGGAGTATATAAGCGGCGGAGTTATTGGAGATATTATACAAAATGTAATAGCTGAGTTTGTTTTAAATGTTAAATTCCCGCCTAATAATATTAAACCTGCGGTTGGTGACGGAAGTGCTGATGATACAGAAGCTATTCAAGGGTGTATTGACTATGCAAGTGCTAACGGTGGAGTTGTATATTTCCCTTATGGTTCTTATCTTACACAGCCGATTAATATGAAAGATGGTGTTAGTCTATTTGGCTTTGACAGATACAGCACTAAGATTGTGTTAAAAGGTGGCGCGACTAAACCACTTATAAGTGGAACAGTTGCAAATCTATCTATTGCCAATCTTACCCTTGACGGAAATATGGATATACAAGTTAATAACATAGACCTTGTTAATATTACTGGGTCTGAAATACAGCTAGTGGACAGTATACTGACTGATGGATATACATTATTTAATATTGAAAAAACCGGCAATATATACATTAACAATGTAGATTTCAAATATGCTGTTGAAAGCATGATTAAAATTAGAGGGACTATAGGAATTATTAATGCAGATAATGTTACGTTTGGAGCGTTAAGTGCAATTAAAGGAATTGCTGGTATTATCTCTAGTAGTAATAATGATGTGTTTAATGGCATTGTGAGTGACAATACTTTACCGTTATTTGCTAAACTTGATGGAAACAATAACGTATTAAAGGGAAAAGTTAATTCTGTTAACTTGATTAGCGATAACGGACAAAACAATGTTTATGACTTCTATGGCAGGGCTAAAAATGAATATTACTCTGGCGATGTTAGTGAAGCTATTCAGGGCAATAGCGCTGAAAGCGTAGAAGGAAATAAAAACACTTTCGTAACAGGTACTACAAGTAATACTTACAAGGATGATGTCATTTCAACATTCAATAAAAATAGCACTGAAAGCGTAGATGGAAATAAGAGCACTATTATAACAGGTACTACAAGTAATACTTACAAAGATGATGTTATTTCAACATTCAATAAAAATAGCACTGAAACACTGAGTGAAAAGAAAATCATAAACGCTCAGGATATTGTACTAAACCCAGAAAACCCTTTAACGTATAAGAAACCTATAACTGGTACATATACTAATTATATTCCGATGAAAGACCCAGACGGGAATGTGTATAATGTTATGGTTTCAAGTGCTGAGTTAGATACTAGGCTAAACGGTTTAGAATTTGCTACAGCTAATGACTTAATTAGTGCGGATGTGAAAGATGGTGATTATGCGCATACAAGTGGATATTCTTCTCAAAATGATGGAGGTGAATGCTACTATGTAATCACAAATGTTAAAAGTGATTTTTCACTTGTACTGAACAACGGATTATTTGCTACACCTATTTATGGTGATTGCTTAAATATTAAAGCGTTAGGAGCTGACTATACTGGAACTACAGATTGTTACGAATTAATTAAAAAAGCTATCACTTTAGCGTTAAGTCTTAAATTGCCTGTTTATATTCCTAGTGGAACTTATTTAATTTCAAAAACGCTAATTATAGATACAGAAATTGGTACTAGAATATTTGGTGATGGTATTAACAGTATTTTAAAATATTCTGGCACAGACTTCGCTATAAGGGTTGAAAGAAGTGGCGATAACCCGTGGACGTATAAACACGCGTTTGAGAGTTTTGAAATTACATTTACGCAAAATGCTAACGGCGGTATTAGAACGAAAAACTTAAACGAGTCAACTATTGAGGATGTGACTATTTGGGGTATGCCTCATACACCAGAATACGGTTTTTACAATGATACCCCACAAATTGTAAGATTCAATAAATGCACAGTATCATGGTGTAAATACGGCTTTTATTTTCATGGTTCTGACGATACAGATGTTAAGCTTAGTAATATTTATAAATCAACCTACGGTATTACTGTAGAATATTGTGTAGGTCTTAGGTTTATTGATAACTGGGTAGAGGGGTTTGTAGAAGGCGTTAGAATATCAAATAGTGTTGATTGCTTATGTCGTGGACTTACGATTAAAAACAATTCATTTTGGCAGAGTCAAGAACATGAAAATGCTAGAGGTTTTGCTATTAACAGTGTATCAGATGTTAATAGATTGAGTGTATACGCTTTAGTGGAAAACAATATGTTCTACCATGGTCACCCAACGTCGTATTCGCTAGAGTTATTCTGCAATGCTGAACCAGGGAATAGTATCGTTAATTTTATCAATAATACTATTATCGGCGTATCGCAAGCTATGTACAATAATAATCCTAACAACACGTTTGTGTATTTGGATAATAATGTGTTTACAGAAAACCTTAATGATGGACCAAAATATGGTGAAAGTCTACCAACAAATAAAACGGCTTTGTATAAATTTTATAATGAATATACTGTGAAAACTGACCTAGCTGTAGTTCATGTACCAGCTTACCTTTATACTGATAACACAAACTTACTTATTAAATATAGTGGTACATGCCCTGAATCAACCGCAATTTATTTTGACGGTACCTTTATATGTACTTTGGCTGGAACTAAACATTTTGGTGAAATTATAATTTCAAATAATGACGGTACACCAAAAATTTGTGTAAATGACATCTCTGAAAACGGTCTTTTCCACTTCATTAGTGAGACAATTAATGTAGCTGAGAATACAGATCATGACTTTAAAATAGGCAGTGCTGGTTTTAAATGTGACAGCTTTGACTGCTTTATGTATTAAATAAATTGCTCTACATGTGTAGCTTAATGATGGCTACATATGTAGAGCTTTTATTGTAAAATGAGGAAGAGGC
>ERZ1643249.2559-NODE-2559-length-16812-cov-4.544489_pt1 | contig 16812 bp, 12 predicted proteins | sample MGYA00579263_ERZ1643249 | MGnify/ENA primary metagenome ERZ1643249 (study PRJEB29033, sample SAMEA4952264) | chicken gut metagenome | biome: Broiler Chicken; feature: Gastrointestinal Tract; material: Caecum | place: Ireland | collected 2018 | study: Broiler...
TTTTGGAGTCGCCTGTTTCCTGACAGCCCCGTATTATGAGGTAACCAGTGTATTATAGTAATGCTTTCCCTTTCTCATAATAGTTCTTCATCTCAGCCTCCGGCACCATACTTCCTCCGGTAACCCATGCCAGATGGGTGGCATGTTCCTGAACTGCCTCGAGCCTTTCTGCTTTCAAATAATTCTGAAACTCCGGGAAACGGCTTCCAAGCAGCGGCCCGTACACGCCGGCCAGAGCGCTTGGCTCCAGATAAATCCCCTCCGAATCTGCCATCATTGAGAGCATCTGATACATCCTGTCATCATCCAGAGAGTAACATCCGTCCATAAAGGGCCTCATCAGAGCGCCTACGAAGCCGGACGCACGGCCAACTGCCAGTCCGTCTGCAACTGTGACATTGTCCACGCCGAAGTCCTGTACGCTTACCTCGCTGTTTCTCCCCGTCGCCATTCCCAGCAGCATACAGCAGGAGTGAGTCGGTTCAGCAAAGAAGCAGTGCGCATGATCGCCGAAGACAAGCTTAATGCCGAAGGCAACCCCGCCCGGTCCCCCGCCAACTCCGCAGGGAAGGTATACAAAAAGCGGATGCTCTTTATCAACCACAATCCCCTGTTCCTCAAACTGTTTTTTCAGGCGGAGCGCCGCCACCGAATATCCAAGAAACAGTGTCTTGGAATTCTCGTCGTCCACAAAGTAGCAGCGCGGATTATTCTGCGCCTGCCGCCGTCCTTCTTTTACGGCAACGCTGTAGTCCGATTCATATTCCTTTACAGTCACGCCCTTGCTGCGCAGCATATCCTTTTTCCACTGGCGCGCGTCTGCAGACATATGTACAGTCACCTGAAAACCGAGCTTCGCGCTCATGATGCCTATCGAGAGGCCGAGATTCCCTGTCGATCCCACTCCGATCGAGTATTCAGAGAAAACTTTCCGAAATTCATCCGAATCAAATATCTCATAGTTTTCTCCGCCCTTTAAGAGCCCCCTCTCTATCGCAATATCTTCCGCATGTTTCAGCACTTCATAAATGCCGCCTCTCGCCTTGATGGAACCGGAGACTGCCAGATGGCTGTCCAGCTTCGCCCAGAGTTCTCCCCGGATCTCTGCCTTCCCCCACTCTTCAAGTGCCGTTTTCATCTTTGGAATCCTTTTGAGCGGGGACTCGATAATCCCACGGGTGGACGCCGTCTCTAGAAAAACCTTCTCAAAATAGGGGGCAAACCGCTTCAGACGGCTGCTGGCATCCATGACGTCATCCATCGTCAGCGCGCACTCCTTTACCGCCTGCTCGCAGGAGATTTTATCCGGATTGATCCAGACCGTCTCTCTCAGCGCACGGATATCGCTCACCACCGGGTATTCTTTCTCCCATTCCTCCCATGTTTTTCCCAAAACTAAGTGTTCTTTTTTTTCCATAGTTTCCTCTTTTCATGCATTTTTTTGCAGCGGCCCGGCCAGCCGACGCAGGCCGGACCATCGCATTTTTAGAACATTCCAGGCAGTACTCCTGAGAACATGTTTAATATGATTACTACCGCAAATCCTACCACGCTGGCAAGAGTCGTCGGAAGCGTAGTGGCTGCAAACGCCTCGTTTACAGTAATATTGCTGTACCGGGTCGGAATCCAGAACGCCGCATCTGTCGGAAGCGTAAGACCTACGGTTCCCACACAGATCGCCAGTCCGACTGTAATCGGTGAAATCCCTGTTGCCAGAGCCATGGGGCCAACGATTGATACTGTCGTGAGCATCGCCACTGTCGCGGAGCCTACTGCCGCACGGATAATCATCGCAAGGATGAACGCAAGCAGAATAACCGGGATATTGATAGCGGACAGAACATCCACCAGTGCGTCGCCAAGGCCGCTTGCCTGCAGAACAGTTCCGAAGCAGTTGCCGCAGCCGATTACCATCAGGATATTTCCGACAGAATCAGATACTGAATCAATATAGTTCCACAGTGTCGGGCTTGTAGCCGGAACCAGATATTTTTTAAGAGCAGCTCCGGTTACCATCATCGCGATAAACAGTGCAACGTTGTTGTCTCCAAGGAATGTAAATGCAACTCTGAGCATATTTCCTTCCGGAAGCACAATGTCACAGATGGACTTGATCAGAATCAATATGATCGGAAGTGCGATCAGTCCAAGTGTAAGTCCTGCGGATGGTTTTGTCGGATCTGCTTTTAACAGCTCGTCGTCGTTTATCAGCGCCTGAGCCTCAGCTTTCTGTTTCTCACGCTCTGCCTTCGTAAGCTTTCTGTTTAAGATATTCGCATACTGCCAGCCGCAGATAAGGCTCGCCGGAAGAGATACGATGATTCCGTAAATAATAAACCATCCCACATCCGCGCCGATCTGTCCGGCCACTGCCAGCGGTCCCGGCGTAGGCGCTACAACACAGTGCGTTAAAAGAAGTCCGGTGAACAGCGCCGCCACATAAGCGCTTGTTTTCTTTTTCGTCAGTTTCTGCAGACTTTCTACCAGCGGATTCAGTGTAATATATGCAGATCCGAAATATACCGGGATAGATACGATAAATCCGGCTAGGTTCAGTGCCAGCATATCATTTTTCTTTCCAAAGACACGCAGAAGTCCCTTCGCCATCTCTTCCATTCCGCCTGAATCCCCGAGCATCTTACCAAAGATTCCTCCGAAAATAATCAGCAGACCGATGCTGGACATAATACTTCCAAAACCACTTGTCAGATTGCTCGTAATATCCGTAAGCGGCATACCGCACAGGATACCCATCAGTATCGCGCACACAAACAAAGATATGCCCGGGCTTACTTTAAATACAATCAGAGATATCAAAAGAATTGCCATCGTGATTACAAAAGCCAGTAAAACATTCATATGTAATCTCCACCTTTCTCCGGGAACGGCAGCGCAGTACGGATATCTGTTCCGCCGCCCCCGGCTTATTCCTCCTTATAATATGTGTTCTTCTTTTTTATCCTGTCATCTATGCATTATGGCGGAGCATCCGTCCCGGAGCTGCCCCAGTGAACTTCTTATCATGGTAGACAAGTTCTCCGTTTACAAATACATAGTCAATTCCCTCCGTAATGCTGTTGGAATTGCTGTAAGTTGCCGTATCCTGAAGACGGTCATAGTCAAAGATGAGAAGATCCGCGTCGTATCCTTCTTTGATGAGCCCCTTGTGTTTCACCAGGAGATACTCCGCCGTCTGTCCTGTCATCTTATGAATGATCTCTTCCAGACTCATGATCCCCTTCTCTTTCACAAAGTAGGTGATCGCGTGCGGGAATGTTCCGCTTGCCCTCGGATGTCCCTTTTCCTTCCAGCTCCTTGTAAGGCCGTCGCTTCCCACAATACAGTACGGATCCTGAATGATCTCGCACACATCCTCATCGCACATACTGCTGTATACGCCGCCCGTCTCACAGTTGTTCGCAACGCACAGATCAAAGAACGCCTCCCAGACGTCTTTCCCGACAGCCTCAGCATATTCCGTGATAAACTTTCCTTCTGCCTCCGGTGTTTTCGGAGAGGAATATACATAAACGCCTCCCCAGCCGCCTGCATTAAGATAATAGTTGTCATACGGAGTCTCCGGATCTTCCATCTCTGCCCTGACTTTTTTTCTGAACTCGGGGTCTTTCAGCTTTTCTGTCATTGAGCGGAAGCCGTTCTCAAAATACCACGGCGGCATACATGCGTTCAGAGTCGTCATATTGCAGGTATATGGATACTGATCGCAGATTACCTCGATTCCTTCTCCTCTCGCCTCATGGATCAGCCGAAGTGTTTCCTTCTGTTTGCCCCAGTTCGGCTTGCCGAGCATCTTATGGTGAGAGATATCCACTCTCACTCCCGCCTGGCGTCCCACGTTAATCGTCTCTTTTACCGCCTCAACGATCTCGTTGGACTCATTTCTCATATGGCTCGCATAGATTCCGTTATAAGGAGCGATCACCTTCGCCAGCTCGATGATTTCCTTTTCTTCCGCATAGCAGCTCGGCGTGTAGATCAGTCCGGTAGAAAAGCCTGCCGCTCCGGCTTCCATGGCCTCTCTCAAGATAGACTTCATCTTCTTCAGCTCCTCGTCCGTTGCCGGCCGGTTCGCCATTCCCATCGCCGCGATCCTTAAACTGCTGTGCCCTACATACATCTTGACATTAGCTGTCAGAGACTGTTTGTCAGCCCACTCAAGCCAGCGGCTGTAGCTGCTCCAGTTCACCATATCGTCCGGAAAGGATGTCGTTCCCATGGAAAGCAGGCTCTGAATGTCCTCCAGATTCTCCTCCGAAACCGGAGTCATGGACAGGCCGCACTGCCCTACGATCTCCGTAGTCACACCCTGGGGCGTCTTGAACAGATGCGCGTCCTCTGTTCCCAGAATCAGATCTCCGTGAGAGTGTGCGTCAATGAATCCCGGACACACGTACCGCCCTTCTGCATCAATTACGCTTTTTGCTTCTTCGTCCCCCTGCGCCATAACAATTTTGCCGTCCTGAATGCCTACACTTCCCTCACAGGCCGGTACGCCGCTGCCGTCAATTATTTTTGCGTTTTTGATTAACACATCCAACATTTGTAGTCTCCTTCCTGTCATGTCAAACTTTCTGTAACAGTTCGGTCATCAGGGATGTCTGAACTGTTACAACTTTCTTCCTTAGAATCCGCCGCCATATCTCATACGGCTCCGCATCATCGGTGTACACCCTTATGCGCAAGAACAATTGTTAAGTATAACTTAACACCGCATTTCACAAAAGTCAACAAATTTTATTCGTAATCAGAATATTTTTTTTTTTTTTTTTATTAAACATTTTCATTACTCTTTTCAAATAACGTTATTTTTCATAATTTCTCACAAAAATAAGTTAATTATTACTTTTCATTAATTATATATACTTAACGTATTTGTGCTGATTTTATTCCTGTCGCAAACGCCCGGCAAATATGTTACAATGGGGTGGTGGAAAACGAAACAGGTGAAAGGAGTTCTCTTCCGTGGAAGATTTAAATATTGGAAAGAAAGTTCAAAAACTCCGGACTCAGAACGGTATCTCCGTCCGGAAACTGTCATCCATCGCCGGGATCACCCCGTCCATGCTCAGCCAGATCGAAAATGAGCAGGTCAACCCGTCGATCAATACCTTAAGGGCTATCGCCTCAGCGCTGAACGCACCGCTGTATCATTTTTTTAAGCAGGATTCGGAAGATTATCCGGTTGTCACGCCTGATTCACGCAAGACGATTGGAAGAAAAGGCGAGACGGATGTACTCTATGAACTTCTCACCCCGGATACAAGAGGGAATATTGAATTCTGTATGATGGTTATTCCGGCAAACAGCAGCTCCGACTCCACCCGCAAAAGCCATACAGGGGAAGAGGTTGCCTTTCTGTATTCCGGAGAATCCGTAGATCTGGAAATAGATTCACGCTGCTTCACTCTGCGTCAGGGCGACAGCGTACGGATTCCGCCCGATGCGCTTCACATCTGGCATAACAGGAGGAATACCCCTGTTCAGGTGATCTTTGCCATTACGCCGCCTTCCTTCTGACAGGAATACATATTAGTCGGGCAGGAGGCGGTTATTATCCGCGTCCTCTCGCATCACCGTGCGCCGGCGTACCGATGCGCACTGTTGCGTACCGTTCGGTATACGACGGTTTCACAGTTGACATGCAGAGACAGGAGAAAAAATTTCTTGAGTTTTCCTGTCTCCCTGTAGTATGATTTTTCTACTGATATCGGTGACGTGTCTGCCGCCGTGGTCACAACGGCCGGGGAAAGAAGATAGAATTCCCCCGGAATCTTATTTTCGCGGGCTCTGTTTCAGAGCGCATACCTGAGGAGAAACGTATTTTGTCAGCCGGTATTTTCTTTCTTTGAAGAAGGAAGACTGAAACTCTACTTTCTAGTTACTTATAGTATACTACAGAACCGTCGCTTATCTATCTAAAAGAATCATTCAGATAGGCATCTCTTCCCAAAATCTATCTTTTTATGAAGGAATAAAAATGAGCAGGATGCCATACATCCTGCCTACATTTCTAAATATTCCTTATATTCCTTTCTCAACAATTACAATTCCAGTCCATTCACCCACGCCTGCACATCCGCTTCATCCACTCCTGATCGGAATCTCTGACCTTCTAACCAGTCACCTGTTCCTGCCATTTCCTCTAACAGCTGTCCACTATCTCCAATTCCGGACGATGCTGATGTACAAAACGGAATAACCGTTTTTCCAGTAAAATCATTATTCTCAATAAACTGATTTACTGGCCATGCAGCTTCTCCCCACCACACGGGGTACCCAAGATAGACAACGGAATAATTTTCGAATCCATCTACTGTCGCAGAAACCAGCTCCACCTCTCTCAGACTTTCATCTTCATACTCTTGAGAGACACGGCTATTATCATCTGTCCAGTCCAGATCTTCATCTGTATAAGGCTCTACCGGCTCCAGTTCAAATAAATCTCCTCCTGTAGCATCCGCAATATAATTTGCCACTGCTTCTGTATTTCCTGTTGCGGAATAATATACCACCAGCGTTTTTCCACTGGATGTACCGCCAGTTCCGCTTCTGGATTCCTCAGAGGAAAGCGTTGTGCTGCTGCATGCGGCGAGACTCCACACCATTGCCAGACTCAAAAATAACGCGGCTAATTTTTTCATATTAACTGCTCCTTTCAAAATGTAGATCCTTTATTCATAGCACTCCCGAAAGATTGCCTGAATTTCCTCATGCGTCATTGGTTTATAGCTGCCCTGAGAGATACCGCAGGAATCTGCTATTTCCTTCAACTGGCCTTTTTCCACTCCCAGTTCCTTCAGAGTGGCAGGAAGCCCTATCTCCTTGATGAAATCCGCCAGGGCATCGATGCCTGCCAGAGCCAGTTCTTCGTCGGATTTTCCGTCGCGGGCAATCCCCCACACATTCCCGGCAGAGCGGGCAAACTTGGGCAGCCCCTCTTTGTAAATATGACGGTAATACACTGGATGGATCACTGCCAGACCGCAGCCGTGGTTGCAGTTGGTGTATGCTCCTATCTGGTGCTCCATGTTCCGGCACTCAAAGTCGCACTTTTTGCCCATCTTAATAAGGCAGTTTTCCGCCATGGTAGAATCCCACATCAAGTTTGAGCGGGCAGTATAATCCTGTGGATTCGCAATGGATGCCCGCAAATTTCGAATCACGCTCTTCATCAGGGCAAAACCGGGATTGAGCCGGGTATAATCCCGCCCGGTCTTGATCTTCTTTTCTTCGTTGGTAATGACTGCGCCGCCATTGCACTCGCTGCCAGTACCAGCCACAGTGACGACAACACCCAGCGGCAGCGGCTCAACGTCAATCACGCCAGGTCGTACCCAGAAGTCTTCCCAAATGTCACCATTATAACGGGCTGCAAGAGACACAGCCTTACAGCAGTCCATAGTGCTGCCTCCGCCCACAGCCAAAATCATATCAGCCTGGTTCTCCCGCGCCAGCTTTGCGCCTTTCTGCACTTTGGCGTAGGTTGGATTGGACATGATACCGCTGAACTCTACAACTGTCTTGCCTGCGTTTCTGAGAATGCTGTTAATCTCATCATAAACTCCATTTTTCTTGATGCTGCCGCCTCCATAAGCAAGCAAAACAGTATCGGCCTTTCCTGTCAGGCAAGCCAAATATTCTTTTACACAGCCCTTGCCAAAATAGACCTTCGTGGCATTCTGAAAAATAAAGTTGTTCACAATAATGCTTCCTTTCAAAAAATTTATCTATGTGGATGAGGGCGCTCGCATCTGTGCTGCCCAAAAGTCAATTGCCTCATCCAGCCAGCCTTCAGCTATTGTACCGCTGCCCAATCCAAATCCATGAGATAGTCCGGGATAATGGTGAAACTCGGTTTGAATGCCCAGTGCGCTCATAGCATTCATACGGTGCTGCATGGTACGCCAGTTTGCGATGCCATCATTTTCACCAACACAGGCAAACGTGGGTGGATCATTTTCTGTATAGCCGCTGTGCCCAGTGTACTGCATAATAACCGCTCCAGGTTGGGGAAGATTCTCTCCTCCAAATGCTGCCGGCCCGTAAGAGCCAAGCCAGGCAGCCATCCTCGCGCCTGCGGAACCGCCCCAGAGAGAGTAACAGTCAGTATCTACTTCTAACTCCTCTGCGTTTTCAAAGATAAAACTGATAGCCTGCGCCAGATCTTCACACGGGGTCTGCGCACCCGGACGGTAGATGAGAGCAAAGGCATTGTAGCCTCGCTTGGAAAGTTCCAGAGCATGGGGAAAGCTGTCCTGCATGGCTCCCACATAGGCAAAACCACCGCCCGCATTACATACAGCAAACTTCTCGCCCGGTTCGCCCTTGAAAAAGAATAATCCGGTATCTTCCTTTTCAGGATCGGCTGCCTTGTCTTCTTCAGTATAAAAATCGTAGAAAACAATCTCTCCCGCATTAGCCCGCTCCCACAGCGTGTTCACGATCTCCACGGTTTCCTCTGGATCGATGTAGTTGTACCAGGTAAGTTGCAAATCCCCCAGGGTATCTCCGCTCATATACCAATCGTCCACAGGAAACAACAGACGTCCGTAATCGCCGAACACAGGATCGCTTATCACGTCCCGGATATTAGTGGATGTACTGAATGGTCCTGTCATTTCTTCCTCTGGCGCAGATTCTGCTTCTTCCCATACCGAATCCGCGTCTTCCAACTCCTCGCCACTCTCCACGGGAGAAGATTTCCCGAAAGAAACCGTATCCATCTGGCCCTGGCTGCTGCATCCGGTTAGAGACAGCAGCATACATAATCCCAGGGCCCAGAGCCTCTGCGCTTTCATTGCCGTCACCCGCCTTTCTCTTTTAGCCTGACTTTATTATAAAAAAAGCGAGACCTCCGCAGAAGTCTCGATTCGTTATGCAGTATTTACTTAAAGGTTAATAGCAGTAGACAATTAGGCGCTGACCGCATTTTCTACCGCCCGCAGGAATTTTTCCGCCACCGGAGCCGGTTCCGGTGCATGGAGCAGCCCATAAGGAATGGTGTAATTCCAGTCTACTGGCAAGATTTTCAATAAAGGATGAACATACTGCCACTTAGGAACAGCCATTAAAATACAGTTGTTATTTTCACACTGGTTGAACACATCGGTATTATAAAAATCAAAATCAACGATCTGCACCTGTGGATGATTTTTCCACAACTCATCCCGCAAAAGGTCGACATAATGGCTCCAGTCCCGCTTTATAAGCATCAGCTTTTCTCCATACAGATCCTGTATCGCCAGCCTGTCCTTCTTTGCCAGTTCGTGGTGGATGGATACGGCGCAGCAGATAGGTTCTTTTGAAATTTCCAGTCCTGCGCACTGGTGCAGATTCAGCATCGTTTCATCAAAGATACCCGCCACTACGTCTATGTTTTTCCCTAAGTTGGCAAGGATCTCCCGCGCGTTTTCCGGCGTGTTGTCAAAAGGCACCAACTGAAACTTGACTCCCGGACAGCCTTCCTGCAATTCAGGCCACAAATCCACCAATACTTGGGCCGGAGTCATGGGTGAAGTGCCGATGCGAATAATCTCCTCATCCTCCTGCATGGCGTTTTTTGCCCGCGTTACGGAATCCTTGCAGTACTGGATGATATACTTGGCGTCCTGCGCCAGAGATTTCCCGGCCTCTGTGATCTGCAGGCCCCGGTGGGTACGGACGAAAAGCTGCAGATTTAAGTTTTCTTCCAGAAGATTGATCTGCTTGATAACTGCCGGGGATGATATATATAACTTCTCTGCTGCCTTATTAAAGCTGCCGCACTCAGTGACGCAGAGAAAGGTTTCCAATTGAGGGTTATACATAAGAATTTCAGCTCCTTTCTGTCATTCAGCGTCTTTCTTTTTCAAAACCTTGCCATCCACCATAAACGCCGGCAAAGAATTTTTGCATTCTTTACATGACCGCTACTTATCCGCACGATTCATCTCCTTCTATCGCTTGAAAATGAATACAGGCATGGGCGGATGATTGACCCGGTTATAATATTCATTGACAATCACCGTATATTCGCTTGCCGGAAGTCCTTTCACAAAGCTTAATACCGCTTCTTTTTCTTCAAATCCTGTATCTCCTCCACTGTAGATACACAGACTCATCATCCCGCCGCTTTTCAGGATATCAAGCCCTTTGCCAATTGCCGTGACACTTGTCTCCGGCTTCGTCGCGACAGCATGATCCCCGCCCGGCAGATAGCCGAAGTTAAAGCATACTGCATCGGCTGAGTTTTCTCCCAGATACCGGTCCATATTTTGGTGTCTGTCTCTGACCAGACGGAGGTTCCCCTCATGTAAACCGTCTTTAAATCCGTGTTTTAAGAGCAGGCTCCGGGTAGACCTGAGTGCCTGTTCCTGAATGTCAAACGCCCATACAGTGCCGTTCTTTCCTGCCATTTCACAAAAGAACAGTGTATCATTCCCGTTTCCCATCGTTGCGTCCACATAGACGCCGCCGGGCTTTATCTGTGATTTTATGATCGAATGGCACCAGTATGTGATCTGCGATTGTTGCATCATTATTTTCCTCCTATGGCCGGTATTTCCGATACACATAGAATGACAGGAGCACGGTCAGAGTATCCGCCGTGATCTGCGACCAGACAATTCCGTACATCCCGAAGATTCCGTTCAGGATGAAAAGCATAGGGATATTGAACACCAGCCAGCGCATTACACCAAGAAACAGTGCCTTATCCCCTTTTCCAAATGCCTGAAAGAGATACACTGTAAAAAAGCTTAAGAACATCAACGGCGTAGCGAGCACGCGTATCCTGAGAAAATCTGTCGCCATCGCGACAGTCTGCCCCTCCTCGATAAAAAAACGAATAAGATATACCGCAAAGATTTCATAGAGAACAATGCTCACTCCTGCGATGACCAAGCCGAGTTTTCGAGAAAGACGGATCGTATCGTTCATTCTCTTTTTATTTTTTGCCGCAAAGTTGTATGCCACCAGCGGCATCATTCCCTGGCAGATACCGACACCCACATTCAGCGGCAGACGTTCTACCTTCAGTACAATCCCGACAGCCGCCAGAGCGAAATCATTATAAGACACCATCAGCTTGTCCACAACAATATAGTCCAGATCAAAGAGAAATGTTGTTACAGCCGACGGAATTCCTACCTTGAAAACCGCAAGCATACTTCCCTTTTCCGGCAGTCCGTTCTTTAAGCCGAAAGTAATCACTGATTCTTTCCCCATCCTCGCTGTTACGATAAAGAAATAAACGCATGCTATACAGTTTGACAGGCAGGTAGCAATACCTGCACCCATCACCTCATATCCTTTGGGAAGAATCACAAACATAAAAAGCGGATCAAGCACAATATTGAGAAGGCCGCCAAGAGTGATGCCGATCCCGGCTTCCTTTGAATATCCGATACTGCGGATGAGATTGGACATCACATTTGACAGTACTGTCGGTATCCCGCCGACAACGATCACAAAGAAGGAATATTGTCTGGCAAAAACAAGTGTATTCTCTCCTGCCCCCAGCAGCATCAGAACCGGATCCATAAACACGCCCATGATAAGAGCGAATAAGGCGGAAATCCCAATTGCAAGATACAACGCAAAAGTACCCGCTTTTCTTGCTTCATCCTCCCTCTTTTCTCCGAGAAGTCTGGACACGAGAGCACCGCCGCCAATCCCGGCAAGGCCGGCAAGACAGAGGGTGATATTAAATACAGGCAGGATCAAAGACGCTCCTGCCACCATATAAGGATTGTTTGTCCTTCCCACATAAAACGTATCTGCCATATTGTAGATCAGCACAATAATCTGGCTGATAATAGTCGGCACCACCATGGCCCGCAGGGCAGAGCCGACGGGCATATTTTCGAATACGTCATTACTTTTATGATTCTGTTGTATGTGTTCCAATTCCCCCACGCTCTTTTCTTCTAAACATTCATTAAACCACTCTCGTCGTCCATTTTGAGCAGTCCCATACCTCCTGCACTACATCCCGGTAGAACTCCGGCTCATGGCAGATAAGCAGCACAGTTCCCCTGTACTCATCAATTGCTCTTTTCAGCGCTTCTTTAGCGTCCACATCCAGATGATTTGTCGGCTCGTCCAGCATAAGCACGTTTGTCTCTTTGTTGATCAGCTTGCAAAGGCGCACTTTTGCCTGCTCGCCGCCGCTTAACACTCTTACCTGACTCTCGATATGCTTCGTCGTAAGTCCGCATTTTGCCAGGGCGGAGCGCACCTCATACTGGGTAAAGGAAGGAAATTGGTTCCAGATTTCCTCAATGCAGGTAGCGCTGTTCTTTCCGTCCCCTTCCTGCTCAAAATACCCCACTGAAATATTCTGTCCCAGCTCGCAGGTTCCGGAGATCGGCTTCACAAGACCAAGGATGCTGCGGATAAGAGTAGTTTTCCCGATCCCATTCGCTCCGGTGAGAGCGATCTTCTGCCCCCGTTCCAGAAACAGGTTCAACGGTTTTGACAAAGGCTCGTCATAACCGATCACAAAATCTTCTGTTTCAAAAATATATTTTCCCGGCGTCTTCCCCATTTTGAAATGGAACTCCGGCTTCGGGCGCTCTTCTGCCAGCTCAATCACATCCATCTTATCTAACTTCTTCTGTCTGGACATCGCCATATTTCTTGTGGATACTCTTGCCTTGTTACGGGCGACAAAGTCTTTTAGCCGGCTGATCTCCTGCTGCTGTCTCTTATACGCCGCTTCAAGCTGTGACTTCTTCACCTCATACACTCTCATGAAATCATCATAATTCCCCACATAGCGGTCCAGCTTCTGGTTCTCCATGTGGTAGATCAGGTTCACCACTTCATTTAAAAATGGAATATCATGAGAGATAAGGATAAATGCACTTTCATATTCTGTCAAATACCTTTTCAGCCAGTTAATATGTTCCTCATCCAGATAGTTGGTGGGCTCGTCAAGAAGCAGAATATCAGGCTTTTCGAGAAGCAGCTTGCCGAGCAGAATCCTTGTCCTCTGCCCGCCGCTTAAGTCCGTCACATCGCGCTCAAGTCCCAGATCTGCCAGTCCAAGCGCGGCAGCGACTTCTTCCACCCTGGAATCGATCACATAGAAATCATGCAGTGTCAGCATGTCCTGTATGGTTCCGAGCTCTTCCATGAGACAGTCCATCTCCTCGGGTTCTGCTTCCCCAAGGCTTTCACAGATATTGTTCATCCTCTCTTCCATCTCAAAAAGACAGGCGAAAGCAGATTTCAGCACATCCCGCACTGTCATCCCTTTTTCAAGAACCGTGTGCTGATCCAGATAACCCACGCGGACATTTTTTGCCCACTCGATCTTTCCTTCATCGGGCTGCATTTTCCCTGTCACTATATTGAAAAATGTGGACTTTCCCTCACCGTTTGCGCCGACCAGACCTATGTGCTCCCCGCGCAGCAGCCGGAAAGACACATCATCAAAGATCGCACGGCCGCCAAAACCGTGGGAGAGATGTTCAACATTTAAAATACTCATCCTTCTGTTCCCTCCGCATTTCTTCCCTGAAGTCTCTGATAGTAGAATCTCATCTTTCCTACAAGTATCGTCAGATACCTAAGCACTGGCTCTGTAGCGATGGCGAATATAACGAAGAGCATCACACATTCCATCGTCATGCCCGTGATTGCAAACAGATCTTTCAGGAAGATGCTGCAGAATAAAAGCCCTGCGATACATCCGCCAAGAATCGCCGCACGGATCTTGTTCATCGGTGCACTGATCTTATACAGGATCATAAATCCTACAATGGCAAGGAGCATTGTGGCCGCAGTGGAGATATCCGTCGAGTCCACGCCGAATGTACGCCCGAAGATGACAAGCGCCCCCACGGCAAGTGCGTCTGTCAGAGCTGCGGGAAGAGCCTTTAAGAACACATTTGTCAGGAAATGTCCTTTGATAATATTCTTGTTCGGCTCCAGAGCAAGGAAAAACGCAGGTACGCCGATAGTAAACATGCTGATAAGCGATATTTGTGAAGGTTCCAGCGGATATGTGAACATAAATACCACAGAGATCACACTGAGCAGAAATGAGAATATGTTCTTCACAAGAAAAAGGCTTGCGGAACGCTGGATATTGTTGACCACTCTTCTTCCTTCCAGCACGACCTGTGGCATACAGGAGAAGTCCGACTCCAGCAGCACGAGCTGTGACGCCTGTGCCGCCGCGTCACTGCCGGATGCCATGGCAATACTGCAGTCCGCGTCTTTCAAGGCCAGTACATCATTGACACCGTCCCCGGTCATTGCCACTGTATGTCCGGCTTCTTTTAAAATACGCACGAATTTCCGCTTCTGATTCGGGGTAACCCTGCCGAACACAGTATTTCGAAGTACTGCTTTTCGCAGATCACTTTCATTGTCAAGCTCAGAGGCATCCACATATTTCTCAGCATTTTTGATTCCTGCCTGCCTTGCCACATTTGACACAGTAACCGGATTGTCTCCTGAGATTACTTTTACTTCCACGCCCTGCTCGGCAAAATACTCAAATGTCTCCTTTGCCGCTTCACGGATCGGATTGGCAAGGAGCACAAAGCCCAGCGGTGTGATGGCGTGATCCAGAGGTTTTCCGTCGATCTCCCCATCATATGTGCCGAACACGAGCACACGGGCTCCCGTGGACGCGTGTTCCGTGATCTCCTCCGCATAATCGCCATAGTTTTCTTTCAGGACAAACTCCGGGGCGCCCAGCACATACGCTCCATCCTCAAAGGTGACACTGCTGTATTTGGTCGCTGAGGAAAATCCCGTCTTGGACACCGCCGTCTTGCCTGATGCCGTTGTGAAATACTCTTTCACCGCCGCCATGGTGATATTATCCCTTGTCATTGCCGACGCAAAATCACCGATCATGATGCGAAGCGGCTCCATTCCTTCCTTGTCATACTCACCCGTCTCGATCACATCCATGACTTTCATGGTATTTTCCGTGATCGTTCCTGTCTTGTCCACACAGAGCACATCCACTCGTGCCAGCGTCTCAATGCATTTCATATCATGAAGGAGCACTTTCTTCTGTGCAAGGCGTACGGAACTTACGGCAAGCGCCACACTGGCGAGAAGATACAGTCCCTCCGGGATCATGCCGATGACTGCCGCGATCATAGAGGTCACGCTGTCACGGAACCCGTCATGCTGGAAGAAAAAGGCCTGTGAGAACAGCACCAGCCCGATAGGGATGATGGCAATACCCACGCATTTTACTAATTTGTCGAGAGAACGGATCATCTCTGACTGCTCCCCGTCCTGCATCTCCTTCGCCTGAAGCGTCAGCTTGGAGATATAGGAGTCTGCTCCTACTTTATCCAGTCTTGCATGGCACTGTCCGGACACGATAAAACTGCCGGACATAAGCCTGTCGCCTCTCCGTTTCGTGATCTCATCGGCTTCCCCTGTCAGCAGAGATTCATTGACCTGTACCTCTCCCGCCGATACAACAGCGTCTGCACAGACCTGATTTCCCGCCTTAAAGATCACGATATCGTCAAGCACTAAGTTCTCGGCGTCGATAACCGAACGCTTCCCATCGCGGACTACCGCCGCGTGAGGGGCATTGAGCATAGTCAGCCTGTCTAATACCTGCTTTGCCCGGATCTCCTGCACGATGCCGATCAGAGTGTTCGCAATGATGACCGGCAGAAATGTCAAGTCACGGAAGGACCCTACAAGGCAAAGCAAAACTGCCAATATGACAAAGATCAGGTTAAAATATGTAAATACATTCTCCCGCACGATCTCTTTTGTCGTCTTGGACGGAGGCTCCACTGCACGGTTCGTCCAGCCGTGCAGCCGGTGTTCCTGAACCTGCTGGCTTATAAGTCCCTGCCTGTAATCCGGCTCATAGCGCGTGGTGGGAAGCCTCCTGTCTTTTCTTTGTTCTGTCTGTTGTACTCTTCTCCCTGGCATTTCTGCTTAAGTCCCTTCTTGTGCATATCTTCTGTGTATTCTCTGCATATTGCCTACATGCATTAAGCATCCCCATGCATACATTTTTTATTATAAATGATTTATTCCGTTACATCCAGAGCTTTTCCATTCAATATCTGCATGAACTCATCTCCTGTGATTGTCTCCTTCTCATAGAGGTATTTTGCCAGTTCATGGAGCTTGGCTTTGTTTTCTTCCAAAAGCTTCATCGCCTTGTCATACCCTGCCTTCACTGTCTCCACTACCATAAGGTCGATCTCTTTCGCCGTTGCAGGCGAGCAGCTCAAACTGCTGTCTCCGCCGAGATACGGATTCGACTGTGTCTCCAGCGCCACCATGCCGAATTTCTCACTCATTCCGAAACGGGTGATCATGGCCCGTGCCAGCTTCGTTGCCTGTTCGATGTCATTAGACGCCCCGGTAGTTACAGAATCGAAGATCAGCTTCTCCGCGCATCTTCCTCCGGTCAGTGTGGCGATCTTATTTGTCAGCTCATCCTGGCTCATCAGGTTTCGCTCTTCCTCGTCTACCTGCATCGTATACCCCAGAGCCCCTGATGTGCGGGGAATGATGGTGATCTTGGTCACCGGGGCGGAGTTTGTCTGCAGAGCCGCCACAAGTGCGTGTCCGATCTCATGATAGGACACGATCAGACGCTCTTTTGTAGAAAGGACCTGATTCTTCTTCTGATAACCCGCGATCACGGTCTCAATACTTTCTTCCAGGTCTGCCTGAGTGACAAATTTCCGGTTCTCCCGCACTGCTCTTAATGCCGCTTCATTGACCATGTTTGCAAGCTCAGCGCCCGATGCTCCCGAAGCGGCTCTTGCAATCGCGTTAAAGTCTACATTATCACTTAAGCGT
>ERZ1643249.2567-NODE-2567-length-16793-cov-24.759947_pt1 | contig 16793 bp, 18 predicted proteins | sample MGYA00579263_ERZ1643249 | MGnify/ENA primary metagenome ERZ1643249 (study PRJEB29033, sample SAMEA4952264) | chicken gut metagenome | biome: Broiler Chicken; feature: Gastrointestinal Tract; material: Caecum | place: Ireland | collected 2018 | study: Broiler...
TATTATCTCATGGATAGAGAAAACTAGCACGGTACTAGTGGTTTACCGTGTACGCTCTGTCATTCGGCTATAATGGTTTAAGAAACCATGAAATGTTTCGGAAAATGCACCGATTTCACAGATGGGATTTTGGCACTGAAAATCATGTACTCTTATATCCAAAAAAACACGCTTCCCGAGAATCGGCAGATCCTGAACTGTCCGGTGATGGGTAGCATGCAGCTTACGCAGTTCTTCACCACATTTTGGACAGCAAAAAGATTTTGATCTGGAGAGCATATGTAGTCTTATTTCATCAGAATCTTCTTCAATTGAAACTATTTCAAGCTCATCTGGATAAAATCGTTGTAAATCAAGTGAAGAATTTGTAGGCATTTCAAGATTCCTTCTTTCATTTTAATTATATTAATTTTATCAGGTATGAGGCTCAAAATCTATACTTTATACCAAAATATGCGGAAGAACCCTTCCGCACAAGAATATTCATGATAGATTGGAGTTTTTCACTCCAAGGTGCCAGCTCTGCAAGCTGTTTATCGGTCATATCTTTGCTTGGCCGGTGCTCCAGCAGAAATTTAAGATATCTGTAAATGTTCAGCCCGTGCGCTTTTGCCATCTCAACCATTGTGTAGACTACCGCACTGGCATTCGCTCCCTCTACGGAATTGCTGAACAGCCAGTTCTTCCGACCTACTGCGAATGGACGGATTGCATTCTCACTGAGATTGTTGGTTAAGCTGCAGCGTCCGTCTTCCAGATAGGTCTCTGCCGTATCACGCCGGTTGAGAACATAATTCACCGCTTTATCCATCCGGGTGTTCCGGACTGGCTTCTGCTGATCGAGCCACGACCAGAAAGCCTCCAGAACAGGTTTTTCCTTCTCGAGACGCAGCTGCTTCCGCTTTTCATAATCACCGGGATACTTTTTGTTAATGGAGTCCTCAATGGCGAATAACCGGTTGCAGTACTGGACTCCCTGCACTGCCGGCTGGCTGTAGTCATACTGTTTCCCTTTGGGAACGGCATCGATAAAGTATCGACGGATATGTGTCTTATCTCAGAACTGGAATAAGACACATTATCCCAGAAGTATTATTATTCCAGAAGAAATGCAGATCTCAGCTTAAAACCTGATGGTACATGTCGTTTTCTCGAATAACAATAGCGTATAATTAACCTCACAGATTATTATAAGGAGGTCAATTATGGCAGAGAAAACGTTAAACTTTCACAAGCTGTCTGATTGTGTCATCAATCAGCTCAAAAAGCAGAATTACATGGATTCCACATTGATGGTTTACAGGCGGATTTACAACAGAATCTACTCGTTGATGAAAAAACTTGGTATAGAAACATATACTCCTGAAATTGGACGTCAGTTTCTAGATTCAGTAAACGTATGCAGATCGACTTTTAGTGCGTATACCTGTGCGGTACGGAGGCTCAATGATTATATCGATGACATACCTTACAGATGTCATCATGGAAGCCAGTTGGAAAAAGTCCCTGAAGATTTTTCGAATATACTGAATGAGTATCTTAATGAATGTTCAAACACAGGGAACAAATCACCAACTATTCTCGCCAAAAAGAAAACTTGTGTACGATTTCTGAATTACATAAAACAGATTGGATGTAATGATATTGGTGATCTTAACGCAGGGAAGATATCCCAGGCACTACTTATATATGATAACAAAGATAATTATGCGAGAATACGCCAGTTTCTGCGGTATCTTTATGATAGTGGGTTAATCAAAACAGATTTTTCTGGGATCGTGCCCCATTATAAAAGACGTAGCGTTTTACCTACCACTTATACTCCTTGCATCTGTGATGCTGTATGCTGTTCCGGAATATGATCCGGGATAATGTCAATGGGGACCACGTCCTGTTTCGGGCGGGGGACCTCAAGATGACCGTAATTCGCTGCCGGGAACTGATTCGCTGCCGCTTTCCGGCAACGGCTAACCCAGTTGTAAAAGGTGCTTACTGCGATATCGTTCTTGCGACACCAGTCGGCATCTGTCATGCCGCTCTGGCGGCATTCATTGATAAGCCTGATCTGTTCCGCCATCGGAACACGGGCTTTGCGAGTACCTGCCATAACCTATCCTCCATAATTGTAGTGAAATAGTCTAAATATCTATCGACTACAATTATAGGCAAAACTTGAGGATAAGGAAATCCGCAGGAATATTTGGCGCTTACTTTATAAAGATAAGAAATGACTTTCTATAGAAATATATACTAATAGAAAAAGACTTATTAACACAAATAAATAAATTACAATTGAAAAAAATACAATAGTATACTATAATATGACTATATTAAAAATAATAGCTTGAATTTAATCTGTTTATAAAAAGAGAAAGGAGGTACTTGAATGGCGGTTATAGACAGAATTAAATATGATGGTATGACAAATACCAAACCTTGGCTTATTTATAAATATCCATTGGAAAATCTTGTATTGGGATCGCATCTGATAGTTGGACAGGGCCAGGAAGCTTTATTTGTTAAAGGTGGGAAAGCCTGCGATTTATTTGTACCGGGAACTTATATTTTGACAACCGGAAATCTTCCGTTACTGATGAAACTAACAAATATAGCTTTTGGCGGTAAGACGCCCTTTACTGCGGAAGTTTATTATATCAATAAGACTGTTAATCTCCGAATGAAGTGGGGAACCTCAACACCCATCCTATTAGAAGATCCTAAATATCATTTGATTTTAAAAGTACGAGCTCGAGGACAGTACGGAATAAGAATTGAAAACTCCCGGCTATTTATAGCTTACATAATAGGAGTAGTACCCAATGGTACTATCCAAGATTATTCTGGAATCTGGGAAGACTTTAATGGATTGATCAATGCGAAAATCAAATCTGTAACTGCACAATATATGATAAAAAAGAAAATTTCATTTTTAGAAATTTCCATGTATTTGTCAGAATTGTCAGATAAATTCAATGACGAGATTAATAAAGAATTCGAAAGATTTGGAATAGAGATAGTTAATTTTTATTGTGAATCTATCGAACCTCGGCCAGAAGATTATGAGGAACTCCGCAAAAGAAAACAAGAGCAGGTCTGCTAATCCGAAGATAATGGAGACTTTAGGTAGGGTGTAAAAGAATGTCAAACAGAAAGAAGAAAAAAAGAAGGGGAATTATTTATTTTGCACCGCCTGTTATGGTAATTGTTATTGGCATTATAGTATATTTGATTGTATTACCATCTTATGGTCAGGGGAGTATTAAGATTTGTGATTTATTGATGCTTAATCCAAGAGATATGATAAATACAATTTTAGGTGTCGAAATCATCCAGACTGCTAATTCAGTGGCAATAGATAAAATTCGGGTACTGGATTGGATTTTTATCATTACATTTATAGTTTCATTATATTTTCCGGGATTTTATTTACATTTCCGAACATCAGTACCAAATGAAAATGCTTCTGTAGAGAAAAAAGATGCATGCCTGCTCATACAAAAAGCCAATATTGTCTTAAAGGGAATAAAAAGACAAAGAAAGGGCAAGGAACTAGATAATCTTCTATATGACGCAAAATGTTTGGAAGAAAAACTGGCTGTAGAGAGTGATTTTGGCTATGGAGATAATAGAGTCATTGAATGCGAAGAAAGCATTGAAAAAGAACTTCAGATTTTTTTGAACGGTGTATCGGCTATAGAGACCGGAAATTATAAAAAGAATGTCCAGGAATTAGAGAAAATAGTTGTGGATATTAATGCATTATTGAAACAGAGGAATGAACTGAAAAAAAGATAAGTTTTAAAAGAAAGAAGGGAAGACTTATGCCGCATAAAGTACTTAGTCTGGAATGTGAAGGCTGCGGAGCTCCGGTACGAATCGGCCAGACAAGATGTGAATACTGTGGAAGACCAGTTGTTATTACTACCTTTAATAGTGTCTATGATATGGAGATGCCCCAGTTAAATAAATTTGTAGAGGGATATAAGCAAGAATTGGAAAAAGCCCCTAATAATAGAGCGTATAATCATGGCGTAGGATCTTGCTATTTTCTGCTGGGGCTTAAAGATAAAGCATTAACAGCTTTCGAAAAGGCAATGGAGGATAATTTTGACAGATCAGAAACATTTATCAACGCTGCAATCTGCCTTTTAGATGGTCGAAAAGCTTGTACAATAAAGGATCGTAGAATTATAAATAAAATAGAAAGGTATATACAGGCGGCACTGAAAATAGAAGAACTTGGGATATATTATTATTTCTGGGCTTATATTAAATACGACTATTATAGTAAAAAATATCTAAATACAAAACCTGATTGGAAGGAACTTTTAGACAAGGCGAATAGGGCAGGGGTTTCTCAAGCGGATAAAAAGCGACTTTTTGAACTGTTAGGTGTTGAAAAACCCTCATGTTTATAATGAAATTCAAAAAGTAAACTGAAGAAAAGGAGAAAGAAAAATGGGAATACTGAAAAATAACAATGTATATAATCAAAAAATAGTTATAGAAAGTTTAAAAAATGGAAAAACACAAGAACAGAAAAGTGTTATTGATTTTTTTCTTGCAGAAAGAGGGTGCCTATCTGAATCAACTATGACCTTAGCAGAGTATCAGACTCTGATTGCAAACAGATTGAGTCGTTTGAAACTGAAAGAGCGGGCATTGGCCAAAATTGCGCTGGATGAGAGTGAAATCGAGGAAATTCCTCCAATCATAATGAATGGATATGCATTTAATGATGTATCAGACGATAACAATGTATGGGTCAGAGTTGAAGATGGTGTTGCAGTGGCATCAAGATATGCGGTATCGTTTATTTTCTTTAGCAGCACACAGATTTATACATATACATATAAATTTGATATGTCTAGTGACGATACCTGGGAAACTACACAGGACTTTTTCTACCAGGATATTACCTGCTTTTTAACACAGGAAAGAAAAGTTGAACAAATTAATAAGTATCTGACCGGATGCTTTAAGCAAGGAGAAGCTGCGGAGAAACATGTTTATGTAGTAAATACATTGGAGATAAAAGCTCCTAATACAAGTTATAGTTTTTCTATGCATAAGAATGAAACATTAGAGCAGAGCATTCAGGCCGCTAAGGCAATGCTCAGAGAAAGAAAGTTTGTTAAGTAACCAAATGGATTTTGAATATGACATAAAAGGAGCTCCCGTAATTTACAGCAGCGGTCACAAAAGACCTCATAATCCACTCAGAAGACCTAAAATTAGGTATCGAAATATGATCTTATCTGTGATAGGTTGTATAATTTTAACTATATCTTTGGCAGTGATAAGTAATGTACTTTGGAAAGACATGCAATTGAAGTATAGACTATTGATATGCATTGGTACTATATGTCTTTATATGATGGCAATATCTAAACGGGCCATTATTTGGCTTATTCATTTTTATCAAAATAAAGCTTCGGATAGAACCAGGCTGAGGTGTGTGTTTGAGCCCAGCTGTTCAGAGTATATGATTATTGCAGTGGAAAAGTATGGAACCATCAGGGGGGTGATCAAGGGGGTTAAAAGATTATATAGGTGTCATCCCCCGAATGGAGGAGAAGATTATCCATAAATCAAAGCATTTTTGAAGAGACAAATATTTTGATCCGGGGAAAAGAGTGAGAAGTACTATGAAGAAATGTCCACTATGTGAAAGAGTATATGAAAATGAGACATTTTGTCCTCATTGCAACCTCCCATTAATAGACCTGAACAAAGAGGAAGATACATTCGAGAGCATGGTAATCAAAAGAGCGGATAAACAAGTTGCTCAAGATAAAACAAAAGATAAAAAGTTTATTGTAGGAGGAATTGTATTAATCCTGGCATTATTTATGTTACCGTTGATATTATATATATCCCAACAGGACTTTTTTAAGGATAAAGAAACTAAAAAAACTGTATATACTTCAGAATCCAGAGAGACTATATCTGAGCAGAAAAATATGGAAACGGATTTATCCGATGTCAGCATTAATGCTTATGATAATGATACCGTCCAAGTATCCGGTCATATAGAAGAATATAGAGGAAATTTATGGTTTGTTTTTAATGAACTACAAAACATATATCTTTTCGATAAATATATGAACAAAGCAGTAGTTGAGGAAGGCGTAGGACAGGCTATAGTTGAAAACGAATCTGGGAATGAACTGAATAGGTACATAGGAAGGAATATGACAGTTAATTGTAGTATCAGCAAAGAAGATGAAAATGTTATTCTTTCTCTTCAAGGGATTCTTGACGCTGAAGAAATACAGGATAATACAGGTATCCATGCGTACCAAGTGGTAATAGAAGACTGTACATGGGAGGAAGCTCGTCAACGATGCATAGACGCAGGCGGCTATCTGGTTCGGATTAACTCAGAAGAAGAATTCGATTATATTACAAATTTGCTGAATAGCAGAGGTTATAGTGATTATCATTTTTATCTTGGAGGCAGACGGGAGCTTAGTGATACAGAATATTATTGGGTAAATGAGGAGAACCAATTTTTAGAAGGTTGCCTGAATAGTGCAGAAAGCTGGGCAATGCCTCATTGGTACAATAATGAGCCGAGCTTTCAGGATACAGGCTCTGATGCCCCGTCAGCAATATCAGAAGATGTTATGAACTTGTTTTTTGTATCTGAAAGCTGGTATTTAAATGATTCATCTTCCGATTTGCCAGGTGATTACCCCAGCTTATTAAGTGGAAAAGTAGGGTATATTGTGGAGACAGAATAGCAATATAGGAGATAGAAGTGAGAAATTTTTTTTAAAATATTAATAAAAGGTTCTTCTATGACAAGATTGGTTCATAGAAGGGCCTTTTATTATGGAAAGATTAAAACAACTTGATTAAAGGTGAGTTGTTTGTCTGGATACCCAAGACAACCAGATTTCTTTGGTTGAACCCATCTTTGATCCATCGTATAATGTTTTTAACATTTTTTTCGCAGGAACAGGGCAGCGGAAACCACAGTATCCGTCTGTAGATAAGCGGACGACGCCAGCTTAAGAAAGTGCAGGGAGAAAATAGAAGATGAACAATTTAGATACGCTCTATGATATTTTGAGAAAGGATCCGGAGCTTGTGAATAAAGAGGGAGAGCTGTTAAAGAATGCGGTCTATGAGAAGGCAATGAAAATGGATGCCGGCCTTTTGCGTCTGCTTTATTCTGAAAAGTTTACAAGAGACATGTTTTTTACGGATGTGGACGGGATAGCTGTGTTTGACAAGGTTAAATTTGGCTGGTTATTGGACAGTAAGGATTTTCTTCCGGACAGTTATACCATGTTTAGAAACCAGATCATGCTGACAGACGGCAATCGTAATTCTATAAGGGGAAATAATGAAGTCGTATTGTCTTTTCCCTACAAGGACTGTCTTCTGGAGATGGATTCTACAAAGGAAACAGAGACCAGAAGAGAGGTGTTTTATAATGAAGTGCTGATGAAATCGGAGATTGATACCCTTCTTGAGCCAAAGTGTTTGGCAAATATCAGGAAAATTTCGGAGGAAGGCGAGGAGGAGGTTTCTGAATTTGGGGATCAGGACAATCTGATCATCAAAGGCAACAACCTGCTGGCTATGTATAGTCTTCTTCCCAGGTATAGAGAAGGGATCAAGTGCATGTACTGGGATATTCTTTATAATCGTGAGAAAGATTATGTTCCCTATAACGACAGTTTTAAACATTCCTCATGGCTTACTATGATGAAAAACCGTCTGACAGTTGCCAGAGAATTATTAAAGCCTGAGGGCGCCATTTTTTTGCAGTGCGATGATACGGAAATGGCATATTTGAAGGTTCTTTGCGATGAGATTTTCAGAAGAGAAAACTATGTGAACACGATTTCTGTTACCATGAAGAACGCTGCAGGAGCCTCCGGCGGGGGCGAGGATAAAAGATTTAAGAAAAATATTGAATATATCCTGATCTATGCCAAGGATTATGACTGCCTGGAACCTTTTTCCAGTGTATTTGACTATGTGGAAATAGGGGATTTAATACAGGCTTATAAGGAAGAGAACAGAAGCTGGAAATATACCACTGTTTTAGTGGATGCCGGAAAAGGAGAGTATGTAGGTTCAACTGTGGATGGAGATGGAAATGAGATCCAGGTATTTCGAAGGATAGGCCCTGTCTATAAATCTGTCAGCCGGATCGCAAAGGAAGAAGGCATTGCCGAGGAAGAAGTGTATGCTAAATATGGAAGGCAAGTGTTCAGAACCACCAATTCCCAGTCTTCTATACGGACAAGGATCATGGATTATAGAAAAGAGAAGGGCATAGAAGAAGAACTGCTTTCTATTCAATATGTGCCAAAGACAGGCCAGCATAAGGGCCGGGTCTATGAACAATTTTATAAGGGAGCCTCCTGCAACCTCCTGGTATGGCTGAAAGACAGCAGTGAGGAAATAGATGGAAAATTGTACAAAAAAGTGATCCAGGGGACTTTGTGGGATTTTGTAGGGGAAACGAAAAATCTTACAAAAGAGGGTAAGGTAAAATTAGAGAATGGGAAAAAACCTGAGAAATTGGTAGGAAAGATATTAGGCTGCTGTATGAAGAAAGGAGATATTGTCCTTGACGCCTATCTTGGCTCCGGAACTACAGCGGCTGCAGCCCACAAGAAGGGATTCCAGTATATCGGGCTGGAGCAGCTGGATCGGCATATTGAACTGACAAAAACAAGGCTGCGGAACGTGATCGCCGGAGATCCTTCCGGGATTTCCGCAGAGGAAGGATGGAAAGGCGGGGGTTCTTATATTTATTGTGAGCTGGCGGATAACAGCCAGAAACTGATCGCAAAGATCCAACATTGTGAGGAGTCGGAACTCCAGTCTGTTTATACGGAACTGCAGGAGTCGGAATTTATCTCTTATCAGGCGGATCTCGATGCCCTCAAAAATCATGCCCATGAATTTGAAAATTTAGGGGAAGGGGATAAACGGAAGTTTCTGATATCCATTATTGATAAAAATACCCTTTATATAAATTATGAGGATATGAACGACGCTGACTATGGTATTGACGAAAAGACAAAAGCCTTTAATGACAGTTTTTACAGGAGAGGAGAAGGCTGATGGCAGGAAGGGCTGAGAAAACACTGGCGGAAGGGCTTGCTGCAATGGGAATGGATTTCCCTGAAGTTCCTTTGTATATAAAACATAATCTGTCTCCAAGGTTTCAGATCCGGGAATACCAGGAAGAGGCTTTTCAGTACAGTATTTATTACATAGAGCATATGGCCGGAGGCAGGCAGATTCATCTGCTCTATCATATGGCTACAGGATCAGGAAAAACCTATATCATGGCGGGGATGATCCTGTATTATTATAAGCATGGCTACCGGAACTTTTTGTTTTTTGTAGATCAGAAACCTATTGTAGAGAAAACAAAGGAGAACTTCATAAATAAGACCTTTGGGAAATATTTATTCCCAGAGAAGATCGTTATGGACGGAAAGATTGTGGAGATGAAAACTGTTGAAAACTTCCAGGATTGTGATAAGGAAGCAGTAAATATTAAATTTACCACGGTGCAGCAACTCCATGAAGACTTGAACAGAGTCCGGGAGAATTCCACCACGATCCAGGACTATGAAGCCAGAAAAACAGTATTCATTGCAGACGAAGCCCATCATCTCAATGCAGGTACGAAAAAGAGCAAAGAGGAAAAGAAAACGGAAGAATCCTGGGAAAACTCTGTAGACAGGATCTTTAAAGCCAATAAAGAGAATGTAATGCTGGAATTCACGGCCACTTGCGACTTAAAGAATGAAAATATTTATGAGAAATACAGAGACAAGATCATTTATGATTATCCCCTGTTAAAATACAGAGAGGAGGGCTATACGAAAGAATTCCTGAATCTGCAGTCTGCCTTCAGTCCCCTTGAAAGAACCATACAGGCCATGCTGCTGAGCCAGTACCGGTTAAAGCTGTTTGAACTCCATGGGCGGAGGGTAAAGCCGGTCATCTTGCTGAAATCAAGGACCGTTGCAGAGAGCCGGGAGTTTTTTCAAATATTTGCCGACTATATGGCCGACACTTTTGGCCCTGAAGATATTGAAAAGATCCGCAGAAATGCCGCCGGCATTGTAAAAAGGATGTTTGGATTTTTTAAGGAAAGGGAGATCTCAGACCAGGATCTTGCGGCAGAGCTTAGACAGGCTTTTTCTGCGGAACATTTGATCTTCATAGACAGCAGAGACAAAAACCTGAGTGAGAAACAAAAGAAAGTCAATGACCTGGAAAATCGATATAATCCATACCGGATGATCTTTACTGTAGATATGCTTTCAGAAGGGTGGGATGTATTGAATCTTTTTGATATTGTCCGTCTGTATGATACTCGTCAGAGGAAAACTAACATCTCCAAAACTACAATCCAGGAAGCCCAGCTTATCGGAAGAGGGGTCAGATACTGTCCTTTTAAACTGGAAGAATCCCAGGATGCTTTCAAGAGAAAGTACGATGAGGAACCGGAAAATGAGATGAGAGTCTGCGAAACCCTTTACTATCACAGCAGACAGGACAGCAGTTATATCCAGGAACTCCGCCAGGCATTAAAAGAAATCGGATTTGAGCCAAAAGAGGCTGTAAATTTTACAACTGGGGTAAAAGAAAAGTTTAAAAACAAAGATCCCCATAAAAAGGGCAGGGTCTTTGAGAATAAACAGATAAAAGTAAACCTGTCCTCCAGTGCAAAAGACTTTTCCAAAGCTGAAGAGAGGGTGATAAAGATCTCTGAGTATGCCGCCGGACATTATCCTGTAGTCTATAAGGCTTTAAGACAATACCCGGTCTTCAGGTTCAACAGATTATCCGGGTATTACCCGCACCTTAGCGGTATAAAGGAATTTATTACATCTGAAAAATATGCGGGACAGTTCCGGCTGCATATTGTGACAGATGGAGCGCCTACAAATCTGGATTATTATGAGGCTTTCCTTTATTTCTTTGGAGAGTTGGCGGAGAAGATACAAAATGGTTAAATTTTGGGCGATAAAGGGAGAAGAACTGAAGAAAAATATGGCAGAATATACGAAAAGAAGTCCTGCGGTGGAAGAATGTCAGGAATAGGACAAATTTTATGACCGAGGGCTGGAACGGCAAAGGATGTGACATTCCCGATGGCCCGCCCAATCGCCGGACAAATCGTGATCACGGTTCTTCTTTGACAAGAGTTCGTCCATCGCCAGCAGCGCCACGACTTGTTCCAGCAATTCGATTTTCATGCCGCGTTTGATCGCCCGCTTGTAGTCCTTCTTAAAGCCGGCTGTGTACTTGACAGTGTACTTTGTTTTCCTCATTTTGTCAGGTCGGCAAACAACTCGTCAAGGTCAGTGTAACCCTTTACAGACGGGTCTTTTGCAATCCTTTCCGCTTCCAGCATGGCAGCAATTGTTTCCTTGTTGGGCTGTTCCAGCTTCATTTCAAAGGGAATGCCGCCTTCACGGAGCGACTGACGCACAAAGATGTTGAACGCCGTAGATAAATCCATGCCGAGTTCCGCAAACAAGGCGTCGGCCTGTGCCTTCAAATCCGCGTCCATGCGGATACTGATGTTTGTAGTATTTCCAGCCATATCATCAACCCCTTTCTATTGGTACTTTTAGTATATGATATTTGCACGAAGAAACAATGCTTTGCACGAATATTTAGCGGAAAATTTGTAATTATTCTTGTCGCAGTCGGAAATGGCAGATGCACCCGTCGGACCGGAGCCAGAGGTCCATATCTTCCGAGACTGCGGCAACTGCGTCTGGTAGATGAGTGCTGCAACTATGATAGTGGAAGCAGCATCGCGCTGGACGGCAAGGAAGAATGTGCGGACGTATGAAGCGTATATGGTAAGCATTAGATGTAATTCCTTTTTACAGAGAAGAAAACTGTAATTGAGAGCAACAGAGAAAATTTTTATGGAGAGATTATAAAAGAAAACTTTGGCTATGCAGTGAGAAAAGATGGAAAGAAAAAGATTTAATTTTTAATTAATATCAAGTATAATATCCATGTGGAGAGTAGATGATACGGTATAGAAATATGAACAAACTGTGAACATGCCAAAAAATAGCCGGAAATCCCTCTATTTCAGAATATTCAGGCAAATACCTGCAAAAATAAGGCTGGAAAGCCAGTGTTTATGCGGGGTTTCAGAGGGTACCGTAGAAATGAAAAGAGCCCGTTTAGGGCGTTGACACACATCCAGTAAAGTTTTTGAATCCATAAATGTCCTCGTAGAAATGAAAAGAGCCCGCTTAGGGCGTTGACACAACTTTGAGCGGTTATCATCTTGGCTAAGATAGATATGGTAGAAATGAAAAGTCCGCTTCCCCCATTAACACGCCCCTACACCCCCTGAGATAACCAACTCAACCAGCAACATAGAACCCCAAAAATTCATTTCTCTCACTAAAACCGAGAAGATACTTCTCTACCTATACATCTGCTATACCGAGGTGAAGAATACTCTATGCCAGGATATGTACTGCATCTCACCGCAGCCAGGATGTTTCTGGACCGGCTGCCTGGTGAGCATCCTTTTTGTAAGGATAAGATTTTAATGAATGATTTTTATATCGGCAATCTTCTGCCGGATACGGTGAAGGATAAGAGCCGTTCTCATTTCAGGGATCCTATGTTTTGGGATCGGATGATGGAATGGCCCCATCCTAAAAAATTTGCCAGAAAGTACCGGGAGCATATGGATGAGGCTGTGTACCAGGGGTTCTGGCTTCATTTGTATGTAGATAAACGGTTTTTCCGGGATTATATCCCGAAGGTAGCCGCTTTTTATGACAGCAATGGCCGGATAACGGATAAAAGAGAGGATGTTAAAAAAGTATTTCTGAAGAAACGGCGTGAGAGTGTAACAGTGGATCAATATCTGTCAGAGGAGTATTATTATGGGGACTATACCAGGATGAACAACTGGCTTTGGGAAAGATTCCATCTGCCGGAGGATCTGGAGCCGGGAGAGGATCCCGGGATACAGGAGGCGGATTATTCTGCTGTGGGAAGGATCCTGGGAGAGCTGGAAGAGTATAGAAAAGTTCCTATAGATGCGGTTAAGCAGCTGAAGGTGTTTGACGCCGGGGAGTTGGTTGATTTTCTGGAAGATATTGTGACGGAAGCAATGAAGCAAGGCTTTGATGAATAGAAGGGATATAACCTTGAAAATTATAGAAACATTTATCCAGGGAAAAGAGAATGATCCGGATACCTGTGAGGATGGAATCTTTATCGGCGAAAACATAGCGGCGGTCCTTGACGGAGTGACGGCAAAGGGAACCTGCCTGTGGAAGGGCCGGAAAAGCGGCTGTTTTGGAAAGAACCTGCTTTTGAAGTACCTGGAGACGTGCCGGGATACAGAAACGCCGGAGGAGTTTTTCTCCGGCCTTGACCTCCAGCTGGGACAGGCCATTGAAGAGAGGACTGATGAAATAGGGCCGGAAGACTTTCCAAGGGTATCGGTGATCGTGTATAATGAACGATGGAGAGAAATATGGTCATACGGGGACTGCCAGTGCCGTATCCATGACAAAGTATATGACCATGCTAAGAAGATTGACAAAATGAACGGAGAACTGAGAGCTTTCTATTTGGAATATTTTCTTTCCCAGGGCTGGAATATGGAGGAATTGGAAGAAGAGGATCCGGGAAGAAAAGCTATTGAAAAAAATCTGATCATGCAGCTGGCCTTTGAGAACAAGCCGGGAAAGTTCAGCTATCCAGTCCTGAGCGGTCAGGGGATCCGGCCGTCTATGATAAAGCGCTATCGGGTAAATCCGGGAGATGACTTCGTCCTGGCCAGCGACGGTTATCCGGCGCTGAAAGGAAGCTGGCAGGAAAGTGAGAAGGCGCTGCAGGATCTTCTGGAACAGGATCCTATGTGTTTTCGGCTTTATCTGTCTACGAAGGGCGTAAAGCCTGGAAACATAAGCTTTGATGACCGGGCGTACTGCAGGATACTGGCGGAGTAAGGCCAGAGAGACGGGAAGAAGAAAACTTCCGGAAAATACTGGAAGACAGGAAAAAGAGAATAAGTGATTAACCAGGGCGGCAGGAGGAAATACTATACCCAGGACATGAAGAGTTGGAGGCAGAGATATGGGAAATATACTTTTTTTGATCATAGACATGCAGAATGGATTTATCAATGGTTACACCAAGGATCTTCCGGAGAAAATACTGGAGTTTCAGAATAAGATCAGGGATTCTGTGATCACAGCGGGAACCCGCTATGTGAATCATAAAGGAACGGCCTGTTACGTTTTTGAAAACTGGAAGAGCTGTATGGAGGGAACTGAAGAGGCGGAGATCGTTCCGGAACTTCGGGGATGTATGTCCCAGGTATTTGATAAGGACAAGTACAGCTGCTGGAATGAGGAGATGAAACAGTTCATCCGTGACAATGGAGTAGAAAAAATCTATTTTGCCGGGGTCAATACAGGATGCTGCGTGCTGAACAGTGTGCTGGACTGTTATAATGACGTGGTGGACTGTACGGTTATTGAAGATCTCTGCGGATCCACATCAGGGATCAAAGAGCATGAAGCAGCCCTGACAGTGTTAAGAAGCTGTATTACCCAGGAAAGGGTTATTTCTTCGGAACAGGCGGAAATAGAGATCTGTCTGAATAACGCTTAAGTTTAAAAAAGCTGATGCCGGAGCGAGCGAATGTGTGAAATTCGGTCCCGCTTGGTAGTTGGCTTTTTATTTTTCTAGAAAAAATTTTATGTATTGCGATTCATAATTGACTTAAGAAGTACTCTATGCTATAGTTTTATTATAAAAAGACGATGAGGAGGATATGGGATGCAAAAAATACTAAAGTATACATGGCGGGAATTAAGAAAAACATTATCGGCAGAACAGACCTTTTATCTTGTTTTGGCATTCATTTTCTGGAAGTATCAGGCGGAAAGGAAAAAAAGCGACAATAAAGGGTTTAACCGGGAAGCTTTTGAGAAGGCGTTCGCTCAATATCCAAAACAAGTGCCTGAAGAAGCGGTCCGGAGTTTGGCAGAAAAGATAGATTGGAATTCGGAAAAAAGCAATCTGGACATCAAGAGTTCTATGAACAGATTAGGGGAATGGATAGAATCCCTTTTTCATAATCCGGTGAAATTAACGTCTGAATGTTCAGATAACAAAGAGATGTACCAGGAATTCGGACCTGCTCTCCAGAGGGTACTCCTGCTTTTAAATGAAACGGTAACTTTGGCTTCCGAGGAAGGCGTATATCCGGCAACTCCAGCAAGCGCACAGAAACTTATCGCGGAGCTTTTCAAGGGACAGCCGATCCTGAAGGCGGCGGATCTGTGCTGCGGCACAGGGCTGCCAGGATTGAATATTCTGGATGCAATCTCCGGAAAGTGGGAGGAAATAGAGTATTATGGCGCTGACAGAGACGATATTTTATGCAGCATTGCCAAGATCCTATTGTGGGAGACTGGTATCCCGAAAGGAAAGATCGAATGCAGAAACCTTTTGGACCCACCGGAAGGCCCCGGGGAAGGCTTTGATTTTGTCTTTATGGATGTGCCAAGGGGAAGAAACAGAGGGGAATTCTGGGCGAGAGAGGATGTACGGCTGGAGCAGTTTAACAGAAAAACAGTATATTCGGACTGGATATTCATTAAAGAAGCTCTGTATCAGCTCAATGAGAATGGACGGGCGGCTGTTCTGGTGACGCCGGGAGCTTTGATCCGGGCGAATGAAAAAAGGCTCCGGGAACAGATCTTCCTGAATGACTGGTTGGAATGCGTCATTACTCTTCCTGCCGGCTTATATCCGGGAACCTCTACCGGGACAGAACTTATGCTTTTTTGTAAGAAAAAACAGCCTGCCCGGCAGAACAAAATACTTCTGGCAGATATCAGCCAGTATTCTATCAAGAGGCATAACAATATCTCAGAAATTACTCATGAAGGGATCGAAGCGGCCGTCAAATGTCTGAGGGAATACAGAGAGATACCAGATATATGCACAACCCTGACAAAAAGGAATATTAACCTTGAAACCTATTCCTTTAAACCTATGCAGTACATCCGGTATGGATCCCAGCGGCAGGGCGGAGAGACCTTCGCTCTGGGGGATATCAGTGAGATCATCCGGGGAAGCCAGACGCTGCCGAAAGAAATTTCCCCGGAAGAAGGAGATGCCCTTATTATCAATATCCGGGACATCCAGGATGAACGGGTTCACTATCAGACTGCAGACAAAATCAGCTGTTTACACCCGGCCTGCAAAGAAAAGTTCCGGATCAGGGAAGATGATATCCTCCTTACATCCAAAGGCGCAGTAATAAAATCGGCCATTGTGGAAACACCGCCTCCCGAGGCCTTTGCAAGCGGGAATATTACCATATTGCGGACAAACAGGGAAAAATATGATCCATATGTGCTGTTCGAGTACCTAAACTCTTCCCAGGGGATGCTGGAACTGGAAAAAATCCAGTCAGGAACCACTATAAGAATTCTGAACAATACAAATTTAAAGAGTTTCCAGGTCCCGGCATATGATAAAAGCTTAATGGAAAAAATCGGAAGCAGATTAAAAAGAAATCGAAAAACATACTTTCAGAAACTGAAAAATCTGAAAGAAGATTATAATAAAGAACGGAATATTTTGAACGGACTTTTAAAAGAGGAGGGAGAACATGAAACAAAAGAGTAATAAAACATTTATGATACTTTCAGCCTTAGGTATCCTGTTTGTTGTATAATGGTCTCATAAATTAAGACACTTTTTCGGACAATTTTTAATGAATCTGA
>ERZ1643249.2568-NODE-2568-length-16793-cov-10.116561_pt1 | contig 16793 bp, 21 predicted proteins | sample MGYA00579263_ERZ1643249 | MGnify/ENA primary metagenome ERZ1643249 (study PRJEB29033, sample SAMEA4952264) | chicken gut metagenome | biome: Broiler Chicken; feature: Gastrointestinal Tract; material: Caecum | place: Ireland | collected 2018 | study: Broiler...
AACTTTTTAATAATAAATATTTAAACATTCTTACTACATCTTCACAGGTTCTTCCCATTGTAGATGAATATTTATCTTTTAATTCTTCATATACAAATGAAAAATCAACCATATCATTTAATTGCTTCCAAAAATTATCTGGTTTAATTACAATATTGTATAATTCTGAATATTTACTGAAATTTAATTCTAATTGATTTTTTTGTTTTAACATTATATATCACCATTATTTCTTATATATATAGTATATCAAAATAAAAAGACTACTGATATAGTTTACAGTAATCTTTGTATACTTTTTCAGCAGTCTCCATTCCTGCCCTTTATTTTTTCTTATTATTAATATGAATTGGATCTACATGAATGACTGTTAAGAATATTTCTGGTATCTTTTTTGTTATTTCTTTTTCTAAGTGATTCGCAATTTTATGACTTTCAAAAGTTGTTAGGTTACCATCTACTTCAATTGTAAAAAATATTTGATATTGATATCCTACTGGTGCTGAATGAAAGTCCTTCATCCCTTGTACTATATCATGGTCTTTTACGATATCGTATACTTTTTCTTTTGTTTTATTATCTATCGATTTATCCATTAGTACATCATAACTTTCTTTAAATATACCTATTCCTGTTATGATAATCCAAATGGAGATGCCTATACCTACAACACCATCTACAAAATAAATTCCTTGACTACCTAACAGTATAGCTATTAAGTTTAGAGTTGTTACAATACAGTCATTTCTATGATCTTTACAATTTGCTTTCATTAGTAGATTATTATATTTCTTGGCAATATTTCTAGTATAAAGATATAGGGCTAGTTTGGTGATTATTGTTATGATACAGATAATTACTAGCCAGATAGAAAATGTAAATTCTTCTCTTTTTATTAGGGCATTTACAGAATCCGTTGCAACTGTTAGCCCCATTACAATCATGGCTATACTAATTAATAAAGAATATATATATTCGGCTTTTCCATGGCCTAGATTATGATCTTCATCTGAGGGTATAGATGCTATTTTATTACCAATTAATGTCATTAGTGAGGAAAAGATATCACCAGCACTATTTGTTGCATCCGCAATCATCGCTTGACTTTGCGTGATAATACCGATTGCTCCTTTTAATATTAAGAGAATAATATTACCAATAATTCCTAAAACACCAGCTTTTTTGGCTGAGTTAAATCTATCCATTTTATCTTCCCTTCTTTTGAATTATTTGTACCATTATACTACCTTTTTAACTTTTTTTCTAGACTATACTTTTCGATATATTTTTGTTCCTTCTTTGTTTAAGGTTTTGTATATAGAACTATTTCTATACATTTTATCATCTGTTACTTCTTTTTCTACTTTTATAAAATCAGGAAGTGTGATTTCTCCTTTATTTGATGATGGTTCTATTTCTAATATTTGTAGTCCGTGTTTAAAGATATCTAGTCTAAAATATTGATTTTTATATTCAAAACAGTATCTAGTTTTTTGGACTGGCGTTTCTTCCAATAAATTTCCATAATACTCTTCTTCGCTAATTAGTCTTCTTGTTGTGATTCTTTCATTGTTAATAGCGGTATCTATTTTGGTAATTAAAGTGTATTTTTCCTCATCTTCTTTTCCTGTTTTTCTATAGATGTATTCAATATTACCACTTTCTATCATGTATTGTTCTATAGATAGTTTTACTAATTTTATTTCTTCTATCTTAGAAAGATCAATTTCCTCTACTAGATATTTTCTTTGTACCTGAGTTGGATATGGTTTTGCTAGTGTACCGTAAATTTCTCTTATTACTTGATTTATTTTCTCATTAAATGAGTTTTCATTACCGATAATTTTAAGGTTTTCATGACCAAGCCAGCCTTCTAGTGTTTTCTTATCTTTTTGTCTTGCCTCTTCTACTGTTTCTGTTCTTGCACTATTATTATCTAAAGTATAGAATTCTTCTTTTCCTAGGGCTGCTGTTCTTAGATGAAGAGTTAGGTTATAACGATTCATAAGGTCTAACTCTTTTACTTTAAATTCTTTCAGTAATTGTTGCCATTCTTTTTTTGTTACATAGGCTTTATCATCTAATAGGCCTCTATCACATAAAATAATTACTGGCTTGTTACTTTGATTTGCGACTTCATCTGCGATACCTTCTAATGCTAATTGTAGTTTTATTACTTGTTTTTGAAATTCTATGGTGTCTATTGCAAAATTTCCAAAGGGTCTTATTCCACTATTAATTAAAATGGTTGCTGCTTCTGGAACAATTAATACTAAATATCCTTTTTCCGTAAATTCTTTTTCTATTTCTTGAATAGCTGTCGTTTTTCCGGCACAAGGGCCTCCGGTTAAGGCAATCTTTTTTATTTGATTGATCATTTGTTTTTTCTCCTTCTAATATATACTTTCTTATGAAAACATTCTCCACAAAGTGGTACATATTTTACACGGCTATTTTCTCCATCGATTGCGATATCTTCTCCTTCCATAGTAAATTCACCGTCTACTAGTCTTGCATTAAATACTGCTTCAGAGCCACAGGCACATAGTGCATTTGTTTCAATCTTTTTTACTTCATCTGCCATGGCAAATAATCTTGCGGTTCCTTCAAAATAGTCTGTTTTAAAATTACCTCTTAATCCAAAACAAGTAACGCCAATATTCATTCTTTTATTGATTTGCCATATTTCTTCTACTTGTTTTGAATCTAGGAATTGAGCTTCATCTACTATAATATGAGTACAATTAAAGATTTTTTCTAAGTTTTCTCCTGATAGTAATGTCTCTCCTGGTTGCAGTAAGATATCTACCTTTCTTCGTTCCTTTTGGCGATTGACAATTGAATCATCTCCCTTGGTATCTTTTGCAGATTTTATGACTAATACTTGTTGATTATTCTTTTCTAAGACGTATAGCATTTGAAATATTCTGGTTGTTTTTCCACCTTCCATACTTCCATAATAAAATGTTAATTTTTCTTTCATTTTACTCCTCTTTTTCTTTAAACTTATAAATTTTAGCTTTTTTCTTTCCCGCAAATATTTTTTCTTCGTCGGTTGGAATAATCATATCCATGTTTAGTATTTTTTTTCTAAAGTTTCTCCTGTCTAGTTTTTTTTCTAAAATGCTTTCATAGACTTTTTGTAATTCTGGTAGAGTAAATCCGTTCGGGAAAAATACTTTTAATAAGTCAGTTTTTAAAATTTCCTCTTTTAGTTTTTTGATGGCATCCGTAATGATTTCGTTATGATCATAGGCAAGATGTGGAACTTCATCAATGCTAAACCATTCGGCATTACTAGTTTTCAGCGTCGATTTTGCAATTTCTACTTTGCTAGCATCGATTATTCCTATGTATGTTACAGCAACCATTCTCATTACTGGTGAACGGTTCTTTTTACCAAAGACGTTTGCTAGTTTTACTTCGATATGTTCTAGTCCAGTCTTTTCATAGATTTCTCGATTTAGTCCATCTTCTAAATCTTCATCATTATAAAGTGCTCCTCCTGTTAAGGCCCAGTGGCCTTGATAAGGATTGTTTTTTCTTTTTACTAACAGAATCTTTAATTTTCCCTTATCAATCGTGAAAATAGAGGCTATTACATGTATACCTTGATGTGCATACTTAGGATTATTTACTTCCATGATTTGTTACTCCTTTCTACAACTTAATTATATGCGTATTATTAGACGCTTGTCAATTTTTTTCATAAAAAAAGAAAAGTAATTTTACTTTCTTTTGTCGTTTTACCTTTCATTTCTCATAATCACATGTTTTTACATTTTACTTTACATGAAATTGTTACTATATTCTGGATGTTTTTCCATCCAATGCTTTGCATAAGAACAGCTTGCAGTTGCTTTTTTCTTTTCCTTTTGTAGTTTCTTAAATAAATATTCCATTAGATTTCCTGCAATATGTCTTCCTTGATAATCTGGATCTACATAAGTATGATAAATATCTATTGTATTTTCATCTATTTTTTCATATTCTACTACACCGATTTCTTCTCCATTTATTTCATAGATAATTTTATTTTCTTTTTCTATCATTTTCTTGTTCCTCCCTTTTTAACTTTTCCTTTAATAAATTATCTAGAGTGATATTTTGACTATTTTCTGTAAAGCCCTGTAAGTAGTCAGTCCACCTTTTTTCATCTAGTTCTGTGATGCCTGATTCTAGTAAATCTGCTACCATATTTTTATCTTTTATTTTCTCACCAGGCCAGTCATTTAATTTTATTAATTTTTTATTTTCTTGTTTTGTAAATTGTCGGAAGCTAGGGTCAATCAGTAAATGTTGCATTCCTACTGCTGTTCTATATTCTGCAATTAATACCACATGATCTACGTTAATCAATTCATTTAAATCTATCCAGTAGTTTCTTATTCCATTTTGATTTAGGTTTTCTTGTATCTCACTTGCTAAAAATTTGCAAAATCCATCTAAATCCGGTGTTACCTTTTTCACTTCGTCTACTGCTTTTTTAGTTATTCCTTGTATTAATTCTTTTGTCTTTTCATTTTGTTGTAGTCTAATATTTAAAATTGAATTATAGAAATCATCAATATTATTCATAGTTTTCTCCTTTTAGATACTGCTTGTTTTTATTTTTCTCTAGTGATTTTTTGATGTCATCATGATAATAAATGTTTTCTGTGAATGTATATCCTAAGATTATAGAATTAATCGTTTTTTACATTTATCACTATATTTTAATATTAATATCAATCTTTTTTTCTAGATACTTTTCTATTTTTAGTATATCATACTTACTTCTTTTTTTACGAAAAAAACACAAACTATTATTTTGTGCTTTTCTAATTTTAAGTTTTATTAATAACTTATTACTTTCTTTTTCATGACTGACTTTTCTTTTCTTGGCTGATTTTCTATTATGTGATTTGCAATTAATAATGCTTCTTGTTTATAATTCGTATTATACTCATCTAAACCAATTTCTCTTTGTAATTCTTTATTAATTCTTGTTCTGTTTTGATAAGATATATTAATACAACTGTGAAATGTTTTTAATCCTACATCATAGCCGTTTCTTGCTATATCAAAGTAAAACTGTGAATAGTTATTATTTATAGCTATTATTAACTCTCGATAATTTTCTTCAGAAGTAGCTTCTTGTAATTGTTCTATTGCTTGTACGATAACATCTTTATAAAAATATGTTCCTGTTTCTTCTAAAGAATATCCTAATTCTTCTAATATTTTTAATGTTTCTACTTCTTTTTTTTCTCTTTGACTTAGCTTTTCTATTGGCATCATTTTCTTTTTATAATCCTTATATTTAGATGCCATTTCATCATATGATAAGGGTAAGGTATTAACCAAATATATACCAGTATCGGTTTCTAAATCATTTTGCATTTTATTCTCTCTCCTTTATTTTACTTTATGCTTTGCAAAATAAAAAAGCACAAAGTCTACTGCTATTGCTTAGCGACTCCGTACTTACTGCTTTGTTCGTGTAGGTTTTATCCCGAGATAGCTCACAAAATTGTTTATATCTCCTCGCTTGCTTTCTAATTGTATTATATTTTTTTGTAAAAGTCAAATCTCATTTATTAAAAATTCATTCCTATTTTTTCCATTACTTTTCCAATACTATCATGAATTACTAAGTCACATATAGTATCATATTGTGTTTTTTCTTTATTAATTAAAACTAAGTGTTTTCCTTTAAAATAATTGATTAATCCAGCTGCTGGATATACATTTAGAGATGTTCCAGCAATAATTAATGTGTCTGCATTAGATATTTCTTTTATTGCTTTTTTTAATATTTCATCGTCTAATGGTTCTTCATATAGTACCACTTCTGGTTTTATTAGTCCTCCGCAACTACATTTTGGAATACCTAGGGATGAAAAAATATACTCTGCATTATAAAATCTATGGCACTTCATACAATAGTTTCTAAGTACAGATCCATGTAACTCTAATACATTTTTTGATCCTGCCATTTGATGAAAACCATCAATATTCTGGGTAATGATTGCTTTTAATAATCCTTTTTCTTCTAACTTTGCTAATACAATGTGAGCAATATTGGGTGTATAATTTAAACTATTTAATTTATCTTTATAGAATTTATAAAACTCTTCTGTGTTTTCTAAAAAGAAATGATGAGATAATATTTCTTCTGGCGGATATATGTATTTTTCATGGTACAGTCCATCTTTACTTCTAAAGTCTTTTAAACCACTTTCCGTCGATACTCCTGCTCCACCAAAAAAGACAATATAATTTGACTCTTTTATGATAGTTTCTAACTCTTTTATTTTATCCATTTTATTTTATCACTTCTATTTCTTTTTTATAGCAACCTTTCCTTTATATGGCTTTTCTATGTTAAACTCTCTATTATGTAATACGTTATAGGAAATTTTCATTTCTTCTATAATTTTCTTTACTTGCGATGGTTTTAAATTTCTTGGATCTGATCCGTGAATCATTAAAATCATTTTATCTTCTAAAGTAATTACTCCTAAAAGATTTCTTCCATCTAATAAATGTCTTGACGTTGTATAGCTTTCTTCATATTTTAAGGCGATTACACCTTCTACAAAAGGATAATAATCACAGCTGGTATTTCCTAATTTTATACTTTCTTGAAGAGCATCTCTTAATACGTACTCTTCTCTTGCAAACCAAAGTTCAGGAATATTTTCATCTATTATTTCTTTTGAAACAGGGATATCTAATTCTTCTAATTGTTGTTTTAGCATTTCCTTTTTAAAAGATACTTCATGATATTGTAGTCCTCTTTCCTCTAGATAATTTCTTATTTGTTCTGCAGAAGCTTCTCCATCTTTTTGAAGTAATATTAAAGCATCATTATCTTTGCCAACATAATATAACTCTGTATCGAATTGTCTGCCTACTGTTTGGCCATTTAATTGAAAATTACTATTTAAATTCGTAAAAAGAATTAAATCTCCTTGATCTGTTTTAATATTTTCTAACGCTGTATATAGTTCCTCTGGATGCTTTTGAATTGCCCAGACATCTAATGTTTTATTCATCTTATCACTTCTTTTCAACTCTTGTTTCGTCATGGTTTATTATTATATTCTGTTTTCTAAGATTAGTCTACTATTTTTTTGGATTGGTTCATTTCTAAAAACGAACTATATTCTTCTATTGTATTAAAGTTTACTTTACATTGTAGAACAATATCATCTACTCCCTCTAAGTCTCCGTATTTTTGATAGATTGTTGCAAACATATGTTGTTTTACTAGCTGTTTCTTTTCTTCTAAGGTATCCCAGTAATTAATTTCATCTACTCTTTGTAGGCATACTGCTATTTGTAGTAGCTTTATTTGGTCTTTAAAGTAATCATACTTTCCCTTTCTTTTTAATTCTTCTTTTAATTCATCTGCTACCTTAAAAATATCCGTTATTCTATCATTTTCTTTATAATTTTTAGAAGATAATCCATCACTTATATCTCTTCTATAAAAATAGTTTGGAGTTGGCACTTCTACTATTGTATCTGCTTCTAGAAACCTAGTAAAACTAAATGCAATATCTTCCCAGAGACAGTCTTCTAAAAACTTATAATCTTTCACTGTATCTTTTCTAAATAATTTATTGCATGCTGTTGGACTTTCAGCATATATTGCTTCTTCGTTATCTATCGGATGTATTACCTTAGGAGATGATTTTCCTAAAAAACCAAGGTCTTTTGTTCTATATTCATTTCCTTTTACAAATAAGATTCCGGTTGTTATTAATTCTGGTTCATTATACCTTTTAGCCACTTCATACAATTCTTCATACATATTTGGATTTACATAATCATCACTATCTACAAAGGTAATGTATTCTCCGGTTGCCAGTGATATTCCAATGTTTCTGGTTTTGCTTACGCCTTGATTTTGTTCATTTCTATATACCCTAATATTAGAATAGTTTTTAGCATAGCTCTCTACTATTTCTAGACTATGATCTGTCGATTTATCATCTATTACAATAATTTCTAAGTCCTTTTCTGTTTGCTCTACTAATGAATCCAAGCAATCTTTTAATTTTTGTTCTGAGTTATATACTGGTACTATTATACTTATTTTAGGCATTTTTTAAATATTATTGAAATAGTTTAGCATTGCTTCATTCATTCTTTTACTACAATTTAAGTCTGGTCTTATTACATTAAAGCAATGGTATAATTTTCCTTTCCCTTTCTTTTTGCAGTAAAAACTTTGATGAGGATGATTTTTTTCAGTTAAGAACTGATCAAAGTCTTTGCAATTGGGATAGCAAACATCTTCTTCTGCACTCATTATAAAAACTGCTGGCATCTCATTATTCCATAATTCTTTTATATTTGTATATTTTTCTACTTCTTCGCAACCAGTTAGTATTAGCCTTCTATTTTCTTTGTTAAATGGTTTCATAAATGGAGGAAACATATCAATTCCTGCTTGTGTTCCCGTTAATCCTAAAGCTTTTATTCTAGCATTTGGTACTTCTACTTCATAAGTATTTCTCATTTCTTCATTATTCCAAAGCAAGCTAATCAATAATACTAACACAGATCCTGATGAGTCTCCTGTTAAAAAGAACTCTTCCTTTTGGTAATTTTCAACAATTTTTGTAATTCCAGCCATACAATCTTGTACTTGTTTTTTTAAATTACCCTCTGGTGCATAATGATAATTTAGTGTTGCTACTTGGTAATGATATTTTGCTAAAAAAGCTCCGTAATACTTATTTACTGATTTATCTCCTCCACAGAAAGCACCTCCATGAATATTAATGATTAATGGTAGTGCTTTTGGATTTATTTCTTTTTTTTCATATATGTAGTCATATGTACATAAATTGCCATTTCCTTCTTTATATGGAATATTTTCCTCTATTACGATTTCGCTATCAAAGGTCATATTTTTTTGCTTTTTATCTACATCTTTTAATTGATTGTTATAAATTTTTAATACTAATTTATTTATTAAACTCATTTTTCTCTCTCCTTTTTATCTTTTAATAATAAATATCAAATATTACCTTTAATATTGGTTCTGTAAACCCTATTTTTTCTAAGTCTTCTTTTCTAGATTGTACTATCTTATCAAAGACTTCCTTTTTTTCTTCTCTTGTACCAAAATGAATTTTACTATGACAGTTAGGACATAGTGCTACTATATTTTGAATACAATCTAGGTTAATCGATGGAAAATTTCTCTGGGCTGATATTGGTACTAAATGATGGCCTTCTAAGAAATTGGGAAATATAGATGTTTTAAACGTTTTGTGATTTTTATCATTTTCACAGCAACATTTCACTTGATAGAATCTTGTTGTTTTTAATTTAGGATCGGTTGGTATTCTACCTTTTTCATGATATGACTCATCATAAGCTGTATAAAAATCAAAGTTTTTATTTTCTTCAAACATCTTTTGCAATTCTTCTTCTGTGTAATATCCTATTCCTTTATTTATTTCTATACTTTCTAGTCCATCCAATTCGTGTTCTGCTTGTAAGTCTTCATTTTTATGTGCTTGAAGTAAGATATCTACTTCTTCTGCTAGACGATACCCTTCTTCTGTTAAGGTATATTTATAAGGTGTTGTCTTTGTTCTATTAAAAAGTATTTTATTATTTTTTCTATCATAATTTGATACTAAAATATTTCTTATTGTCTGGTCTATAATATCTTGTTTTGAAGATAAGTTCTTTTGATCCATCAAGTCAACTATTGTATATTCTTGATAGATTAATTTAAACTTTTTTCGCACTTCTGCTGATGTAATTTTTTCATTTTCTCTTACAATGTAACATAAATATTTTCTAATTTCTTCTTCATTGGATTTAAATAATTGATATTTACCATGTTTGTCTATTACAAAGAAAGCATTTCTATTTTCATTTCTTTTACTATCATCTATTGCGTTACTTTCTAAAATCTTTTTATAATCGTCATATGATATCTTTAATTGTTTCTTGACCCAGTTATATACTTCTTCACTCTTTAAATCTTTGGGACCTTGTCTTCCTTCTTTATTAATAATTTCAATTATTTTTTTTACATCCATACCATCGCCTACTTTTCTACTATAAATAAATATTCTTTTACATAAAGTGACCTATCTTTTAGATTTCTTGATGCTCTATACACATTATACTTTTTTTCTAAGACAGTTACTTTTCCTATTTTCTTTAACATATCCGTCATTTCTTTTTTGGTAATGAAACCATCTGAGTTATAGGAAATTAACAAATATTTGGCATTTAAGTTTTTACATAGGTCTTCCATAGCTGTTAATGCTTCTTTTCGTTTATTGTAGTTGGAACGATTCCAATTATCTGGTATTCCTGATACTTTACTGATTTTTTTTGGTTCTTTATAATCATTTACTACATTTAACATAAAATAGTTTGAGCCATAAGGATGTTGATTATAAGGCGGATCCATGTATACTACATCTATATCCTTTAATTCTTTTGCTAGAGTATTTGCATCTTTTTGATAATTGATTACTTTACATTCATAATTACTAAATATAGGGAAAGGAATATTAATATCGGCAGTAATACGACTTAGAGCATTTTGACCTTCTCCGCCGAATTGACCTTTTCCTTTTTTATTTTTATAAAAGCCTTTAAATACTCCCGCTGTGTTATTTTTTATTGATACTTCTGATAATAAAGGTGCAATAAAATATGGTTTTACTTCTTCTGGAAAACTTTCTATTATTTTTCTACAAGTATCAATATATTCTGCATTACGTGTTGTAAAAAAGACTCTTTCCCCTTCTTTTATATTATTTGAGTCTTTTGGGGCATATAATTTAGAGATAAAACCTGGTTCTAGTTTTTCATTTAGTTTTTCTTGTAATAAATTATAATAACTTACTAATTGATCCATATTTAATTCACTTTTATTTGATAAATAGCATTTATTAATAGTTAGAGAATAACTTTCTAGGTCGTTAGTAATTAATGTATTTGCATATCTTTTTAAATATCTAGCTACAATTCCTGATCCTGAGAAAATATCTACAATATTTAATTTCTCCTTTTTTTCTTTATTTTTTATTAATTCTATCGCTTCTCCAATAAATTCTAATAAAGATCTTTTATTTCCTATATATGTAATAATTTGATTTGTTAAAAATTCTTCATTTTCATATTCTATTTTTTTTCTAGTCATAACTTTCTCCTGCCTTTACCTGTATAATATTATACCATATCTTTCTTCCCAGACAGAACAAAATCATCTGTTTCTAACAATTCGTTGTTCTTTTTTATAACATTTAAGTTATCATCTGAATATTTTTAGTTTCTTTTTTTCTGTTTATTTTATTCTTTATAAATTATGGCAAAAAAAAGCACTGCTTATGCAGTACTTTTGTTATTAATTATGTAATCTTCTGTAAGTTAATGCTGTTCCAGTAACTCCAACGATTGCTAATAGACTAAGTAATGAGATTCCATCACTTGTTTCAGGATTTTCAGTATTATCTTCTACTCTGTCTTGTTCTGTTGGAGGAGTAGTTGGTTCATCTGGTTCTTCTGTTGGTGCTGGTTTATAATCGTTAGCGTCAAGAGCATCATAATTTTGACCTTCTGGAGTGTTTTCTGCTTTTAAGAATAATTGAACTTGTCCTTTTACATTTTCATAAGCAGCAACTTGTACACCATTGTATTCAATATTTACTGTTGCAACTTCTTCATCTGTAAGTCCATCAGTCCATAATGTAGGAGTTAAATCAGTTTCAGTTGTATTTACGATTGTTCCATTAATTGTTAATGAAGGTAGTCTTGGGTCATCTTGTCCATCTGTTACTTCAATTCCTCCAAATCCATTTCCACTAACATCAATTGTTCCTTCTAATGTTACATTTGCACCATTTGCACTAAGACCAACGTTACCACCAGTTAGTGTAATGTTGCTTAATGTAACATCTGTGTGCCAAGCTAAAATTACGTAGATACCATCACCATTTGATGTATCACTTCCCCAGGTAGTGTTATCTCCACCATTTTTGAAACTACCCGTATAAGTAATCTTGTGTCCATTACCATTAATATTTTTTGTTGTTGTGATTACTCCTCTTTCTGTGATTTCAATATCGTCTGTTAATTCAATATTTGTAACATTTTCATCTTTAATAGCTGCCAAAAATTCTTCACCAGTACTAACTTGTTTAATATCCGTTTCTGCAGCATCAACGCTAACCATTGGTACAAATGCAAATGCACCAACTAGAACCATCATCATGATTTTCTTTAAACTTCTCATTTCTCTCTTCCTTCCTTTCCAATTTTTCAGATAGGTCTCCTATCGTTATATTTAGTAATCATAGAAGTTTACTTTTTTTCACATAAATTACACATTTTTTTCTACTAATTTCTGGTCTCTTTTTTGATTAACTTAGCGTGCATAACGATTCTGTTGCCAAAATTGTCTTTACAGGTTGACAGTGTTAACACTTTATCTCCTATACTTACTGTTCCAGAAAAGTCCACTTCGCTTCGTCCTTTAATGGTATTTAAAAACTCTTGGTAACTTTCATCGGTTGGAAAACTAGGTGTAATATAGTAGCTCTCTTTTGGGATAGTATAAACACTAAAAACTTGCCACATTGTGTTTTCTGTTGGTGTTGATAATCTTATAATATGATTTTCTTTATTGGTATACCAAGAACTGTTTAATATATTTTTTAAGCTTCCAAACATGGTTCCATTATAACGACTATGAGCATAAATAATTGTATTTTGATTAAATTCCACAGCATTATTTCGATAATCCATATAGACCCAGCCTGCTTTATTTTCTGTTTTATCGAAAGCATGATTTAAGTAGTAGTCATTGTTAGTTGTTTGTACAATGGGATAATTAATATTTGTTCCTTGTACTTGAATCCAGCCTACTGTATCAGAATTTTTGGCTAATAAATCATTAAAATCAACTTCTAGTAGATTCATCTTAATATAACCCCAGTAATCATCCGCTTTATCTTCTGGAGGATTTATTTGTTCTGTATTATCATTATCTTCTTTTTCTTTTACCTTTGTATCATCAACTACTTTTTCTTGTATTTTATCAATCTCTTTATTATCATTTAACCAAAAATAAATTCCAATACTACCAACTCATAATATGCTTAGAAAGAAGATAAAAAGAACTACAATTACCCATTTTCGAAATCTTAATTTTTTCTTTTTTCTTTTTCGATATTCTTCTCTTGTTGGTAGTTTATCACTCATAGTATCACCTATTTTTTATTAAAGCTTAAAAAGAAAAAGAATAAAAGAGGTGATTAAAAAGATTCTTTTATTCTGTTTCTTCGCTAAAAATTTATTTGTTATTTTTGGTATATATTAAAGTAGCATCATGATTTGTTGAGTCTTGATTGCAATGTAAATCTCTCATTCTTTTTACATATTGATATGAATATTCTGGTTCTTGAAATACTTTATCTCTTAATGCTTGTTTGTAGATTTTTCTGTCATCATCTTCATTTTCAATATCGTAGAGATACCCTGCTATGATTTTACCATTTTCACTTAATCTTTGTGATAAATTTTCTATTAATCCTTTGTAGCTTTGCAGAGTATCATTAGGATACATATAATGTGCATAAATAATAAGATTAGATAAAGTTATAAAATCCTGTTCTTCTTCTACTGACTCTGTAAAATTTCTGATATCTACATTTTTAAAACTAAAGTTCATTTTTTCTCTATTATTTACAATATAGTTATAATTTTCTACTGACAAATAGTTTAGCGCTTGATATAGAGCTTGATTATTTTCTTCGTCGGTATCTTTAAATAAATTTGTTCGTATTTTTACTGGTTCATACTTTTTAAATAATTCTTCCCAAAATGATTTACTATCTCCGGATAAATATTTTGATATTTCTTGAAATATATCTTTATCAAATACTTTATAATTATTTTTACAAAAACTAGGATAGTCATGCCATCTAAAAAAATCTAAATATTCTTTTGGATTTTTTAAAACTGCAAAAGATGCTAGTTTTAAATTACCATAATGTCCAGTTAATGGATTTGTGTCTACTCCTATTATTTTTTTAGGTTTTTTTAGAAAAAGTTCTAATATATGATCAGAGCTTCCTTGTATTGTTGTACATTTTTTATTTTCTAAATCATATGGATTTAAGTATTCTTTCATGTTGATTGTTGTGAAAGGCCAAAGTCTATAAAATTGCCAGTAATACTCTACATATTTTTCTTTTTCTTCTATCAATGCATAAGCAAGTTGTAAATCTTGTTCTAATTTTGTCATACTATCACCTTTAATTTTTTTATTATACTATAGACTTTTTTAAAACAAAAAAAATATTACCTAATTACTCATTTGTCAATATTCTGATAAGTAGCATCATCACATTTGACACTTTAATCTGTACTTTTTTCATGATTATTTATATATTTTAGCCAATTCTATTTTTATCAATCTTTTTTAGCTTCTTTTGATTAAATTCTTCTGTATATTTTTGAAAATTTGGATAAGATAATTCTAACATAATATTTAATAATTCTTTTTCATACTCTTGATATGTTTCAAAAAACGTTTGCACAATTGGTAAATGATTTTTTTCTTTTACATCAAATTCTATAGTCGATACTATCTTTCTTATGGTTTCTTCAGGTACCTTATCTATTAACGGAATTAATCCAAACATGTATTCTTGGTATGTTTTTATTTCTGATTGTTCATTTTTTTCTTGTTCTTCTTTGAAATATGGAGTTTCCGAATGTAATATTCCTGGTACTTCTACCATTTCTTTAAAATTTTTTATTCTTTCTTCTGTGATTTCTACAGGGGGATTTTGATACGATTGGTGTAAATAATTTTGGCTTGTTTCTTCTATTAAGTCTTGAAAACGTCTTAAATAGGCTTCGTCATCTATTATGCTTTTATCTGTAAAATAACTTTCTGATATTAACTTCGATTGATCGATAGAGTGTTGTGGTAGTATACCTAGAGATAATAAAACGATATCTGTTGCGGCTGATGCCTCATTATCAAAAAGATACACTTTTCTATCTCCTAATTTTTTTAGAGTACTAGAATCTAATTTCTGGTATACTGAGTCTTTTATTATAAAAATTGCATCTTCTCCTATTTTCATCTCTTTTTCGTGCAAATCAAAAAAAGTATCTACTGGATTTAGTATCACTAACCTAGGATCTTCTATTTTGTTTTTTAATGGCTCTAGTATGATAAAATCTCCATCATCAAAAATATGTTTTGGTCCTAAAAAATTATAGATATTTGATGCTAACCCGTTAATTGAAAAATGCTTGGTATATCTGTAATAATAAGTTGCTAGTTTATTATTTCCAAATGCACCTTCTTCAACAGGTCCTCCTAAATCCATATTTTCATAATCACCTATTTTATGTTCTGTCCAACCAATAATATATTTAAAGGGATTATCAATATATCGAAGACAATTTCTATAATCTAGAGGAAAGTAAGTCATATTTTTAGGGAGGTATTTTTCCTTTGTAATACGAATTAGATATAGGTCATCTATTGTTAAAGGATTATGATATGAGTTTTTTAAGAAAATGATATATTCTTTTAATCTTTCTATATCTTCGCTAGAATAAGTGAGCTTATAAGTATTCTTTTTTATTGTTGTTATATATTGATTAATGAATTCCATTTTATTCTCCTTTTATATTTTACAAATTGATAATTTTTTGTTATATACCGTTTTAATGCTTATTAGTTTAATTCTTTTTACTCTTTATGTCAAGAAAAAACACTAAATTATATTTTTAGTGTTAAAAAAATTATTACCTAACATTATTTATTCTTTATTTTTTTTTACTAATAACATTAGTCCTAATAAAATAATAAATATAATAACAAAGCATATAATTATTCTAAATAATACTACTCTTGTTATAGGGCTACCAAAATCATACCAACTCATTATTTCAAATAGAAAAAATGTTATTAACAACGATAATATTGTAAGTACTATCACGGGTAAGGTTTTTTTCATTATTTTCTTACTCCTTTTCATTAATTTATACAAACCTATTTTAATCCTTTTTAAATACTAAAATTGCTTTTGCTGTTCCTGTAATTGACATAGTAACTAATTCATAACCATCTTGTAACATTTCATTGGCTTTTTTCTCTATTTTTTTGGCCATTTCATCTGCTTTTGGAGAATATTCTATAACAGCTGTTTTATACATTTTCTATTCCACCTTTCTTATTTTTTATTCTTGATACTACTATTGGAGATACAAATGTGGTAATGACAACTAAAATCCATAAATTACTCGTTAAAAAGTTATACGAACCTAATAAATCTTTGATTCCTCCACCTTCACTAATATACATAAATAAATCAAATAGATTCGTTAAAATAAACCAAATTATTCCAAATATAAAATAATCTGTTTGTTTACAATTTTTGATTTTTGGTATTAACAAGTATGCTACCACAAATATACATATACTTAGAATAATTCCACTTAATGGTAATGCAATATCTCCTAATTTAATCAATATATTTTCTCTTAATCCACCATTTATAATTGCTAGTGGAATAATTAAAAACCATATTCCTGTTGCTTGAATATATTTATTCAACATAATCATCTCCATAAATTGTCATTTATAGTTAATTAAAGTGTTTGTTTAAAAAAAACTATTGTCGTCAATATAAAGAAAATACAATAGAAAACAGATGCTCTTATTTCCTTTTTATCTCTTGTGTATTTATATTTATTATAACTATATGTCATACGATATACAAACCAAATCATGGCAA
>ERZ1643249.2569-NODE-2569-length-16791-cov-13.453693_pt1 | contig 16791 bp, 22 predicted proteins | sample MGYA00579263_ERZ1643249 | MGnify/ENA primary metagenome ERZ1643249 (study PRJEB29033, sample SAMEA4952264) | chicken gut metagenome | biome: Broiler Chicken; feature: Gastrointestinal Tract; material: Caecum | place: Ireland | collected 2018 | study: Broiler...
CACCCTATTTCCCCAAACTCAAATAAGCGCTTCTCTATTTGGCTCAACCCAAATAAACCCAGCCCTATTTGACCTAGCTCAATAAAGTGCGGTCTAAAATGCCATGTGCAGTTAGTTCGGACTAACAACAAAACTTCTGTTCGATTAGTTTAAGCCCTCCATTCTATTTTTCCTAGCTTTTCACGATTTCTAATGTATTCCGGGGTGTACCATCCCGATACATTCCACCATACGTTAAACACCTTATAAAAAGGCACTTTTCCGTCAATATCAAATATTACATTACCATCTTCATTTATATAAACCTCTCTATTATGAATTATCTTCGTTTTCATTTAATACTTCCTCCTGTAGCCTTTTCAAATATACAATATCTCTGTTTATTTCTCTCAAACTTGCTAATATAAATTCCTCCGCATCTCCGCTAATATCTTCGCAAAGTACATTCAAATACACGTTTCTTTGCCTTTCCAGTTCGTTTAGTTCCGTATTGATTGCTCGAATAATTTTTAGTTGCTTATTCCTTTCCATCCGTTTTCACCTCTAAAATTTCACAATCAGCTTTTAGTAACATTGTAACCACAGCCGCCCAAAACTCTGTACTGGTTTCGCACTTGGTTTCTTTTTCGTTCCTGCTGTACTTAATGATAATCATAATTTCAACATCCTTTCTATTTTATCCCAGAATTTTTCGGAGATATGATTTCCAATAAAACCTACACCGCCCAACACAAGCAACCACCCTGCAAAAATCATCATTTCAACCATTTTTATTTCCTCCTATTGATTTCTCGATAAATGATTTCAGGTCTATTAAATCGTCTATTACTGTATCTAGTACAGCTAGAGCAATACTTGCTTCGCATCCATTGAAGATTTCAAAAAATTTATTTTCGAAATTCCCTAGTTCCTTATGGATTTCTATGGCCCTAATAAAGTCTTGTTTTTTCATTTTATTCACTCCTTAATTTTAAATCCCATATAATCCGAAAATTCTTTCCATAGTGCTTTTGCGTCATTCCCATGATTGCAAGCGCAATCTCCTAGTATTCGTTTGATTGTCATATCACCTCCATATTTTATGACATATTCGTTTACTGTTTTAAATTCTGTACCCATTTCGTAACCCCTTTCTTTTATTGTACCCCTATTATACGCCTTTTGCTGTAGCTTGTCAATAGGGAAAGCCCAGGAAATTTTAAAAATTTCCCAGGCTTCCCGGTAGTTAAGGAATACTTGTACTCTAGTAGTTAGCCCACAGGCCCGGACGATAAGTAACAGTTTTGTTCAACGTAGATAATTTCCAGGTTAGGGGGCGCAATAGCAAGTGTGAAGCCAATTCTGCAAGTAAGGGTTGTTAGGTAATTGTAATTACCATACTTGCAATCATGTTATTTGAATCGCTTCCGCTATAAGTGAGCATAATTGCTTTTGCTGTTTCATCACTTCCGATTCTGAGTGTGCCACTTCCATTATAAATTGTCTGTTCTGAGTTATTCCCAATAACTCTTACGTTTGCTTCTGTAGGCGCTCCAACGTTTTCATATGTGCCATCGCTGTAAAGTTTTACAAGTTCAAGTTGCATAGGTGTACTACTTCCCTTTGAAAGAGTTGTATTATTACCGGTTAATGCATAGCCTGTAATTGTTTTATTTTCAGGATAAAATTCATACAATTTACTATCTTTATCATAGAAAATATTTATACCTCTAAAGTTTTGGGCGTTTCTATGCATATATGCATTAATGAAAAATCCACCATCAGCATTTACAGGGAAAGGGCTAATAAAATTAATAAACATATTTTGAGTAAGATTACTATTTGTCATTTTGCTATTAACAATTACTTTAAAATCCCCGCTTGCCGTTTGTACGGTAATATTTTCACAATAGATAGAGCCTTTATCGCTTGTTTGTTTGATAAATTCATAATTATTATTAGTTTTAGCAAATGAAACCGTTACATTTTTTAGAGTAATCCAAAGATGACTACAATCAATTAAAGAGAAAATTGTGTTATTAAATTTAATGTTTTTAATGTCAAATACTGTATAGGTGCTTGCGGCAGCACCACCGCTTAAAAACATTCCGAAACCGTCGTTTACTAGATTTTCGATTGTAAAAATTGTTTTCATTTGAGGAGGATTGCTTTTGAAAATTGCCCCAGTGCTTGCTATGCCGCTATTAAGTTTCATATCAATGCCATTAATACTTACAATAACTTCTGTTTTATTAGGATTTCCAGAATAATTAAATAAGTCATAATCGTTTGCGGTGCTTTCCATATCAAAAATAAATTTACAGTCTTTAATTGTAAGGTCATTTGTAATAGAAAAAAGAGTAGATGTGTCACTAGTCATTGATTTAAAATTGAATTCACATTCATTAAAAATAGCAATTACTGTATTTCTTGCACCGATTTGAGTACCAATGAATTTACAGTTTTTAAAAAAACATTTATGTTCTGTTTTGCAATTCATATATCCGATTGCAGAATTATCGTTGGTGCTTTCAAATGTCACATTATAATATTTTCCTGTAGGGAGTTGGATATTACCGGCACACTTAAAATGAATACTATCTTCTATAATTACATCGTTATTATCAGTAGCGTTAGTTGCATAAACTGTTGAGGGTTTAATATTATATTCTTTCTTGTTAAAGTTAATTTTGACTGTACTAGGGGTATCGCTTGTTGAATAAATAAGATTTAAAATTCCGCTATTTTGTTCAGCGCTGTTATCGTTTTTCCACCATGAAAAATTAACTTCTTCCATGATAATATTATTTTTACAGGGAACAATAGCACCGTCAAAAATAGGATTATCACCGAAAATAAATCCACCATTAAAGCTTGCTTTTATCCAGTTATTAATATCAGGCTCAGTTACAGGTTTAGAATAGTAAATAATTGCACCAGGTTCAAAAACAATAGTAGTATTTACACTAATATTACCATTAATTTTATAAATTCCTTTTTTAAGTACAATAAATCCTGGTTCAGTTAGTGCATTAAAAGCATTAGTATTATCTGTAACTCCATCATTTTTCAATTCAAGGTTATCTTCCCACCAAATAGAATTTTTGATAGTATCAATATCAGTTTTGTTTTGATTAGTGTCTGTTTCTATATTATTAACTTTGTTTGACAAGTTATCAACCACTGAATTACCGCTTCCAGTCAATGCCCAGTAATCCGTATTGCTAGTAGGTGTACCAGCAGGAACGGGCTTTTTAGAAGTGTACCCATTCCCATCTGTTCCAAGTACAATAGACAATGGTTCATATTCTGTATTTTCGTCCCATGCCCCCATATATTTAGGAACATACCTCATACCAATATAAATGTTTTGCGGATTCATAATAGATTTACCCCTTTCTGAATTTAATTAATTTTATTTCACTTGATTTTCCATCAAGCAAAAAACAAATAGGATAAGAATAAGGAAAATTATAATAAAGTTCTTTTATTGTACTTTTGGTTATAAGGACATTAAAAATATTCATTTTCACCACTCCAATACCAAATGCCCTTCCAATTCTTCCCCATAATCAACGGTTGAAAAGGTTATAAAATCCCAGGTATTAGGAATATAAGCGGCAAAATACCCGTTAGCAGTTAAGCCGAAAGAAACATAAGACACAATCCCCTTTACCATGTTTTGCAAGTTCTGGTCAATGTATGCTTGCAAACTATCGATATAAAGGTCTGCATATTTACCGTCCCTAATATCGTTGAGTAGGTTTTGCATTTGGTCAAGTTGTTTTGTAACAGTTTCTTTCAGTGTAGAAAAATCTTGTTCAACTTGTTCTTGACGCAATCCAAGTTTATCCAGATTTTCTTGGAAAGATTCCTGCGTTTCAAACATTTTTACTATATATTCCGTCAACTTGCAAAGAACCTCATAATATGACAAAGATTCATCATATACAAGGGGTAGTACCTTTTGGCACCAGAAATGAAAATCGCTACAAATGTTATAACTCATTTTATAAACCTCCCTTAATAAATCATCATAAATAAATCTTTTAAAGCATTGATTACTTGTACATCAATATTTATAATGCTGTTACGGTAACTTTGCGCAATTTCCCAGGGGGTGCGGCTTCCAGTGATACCTTTTCTTTGTATTGTGTGCTGTTCGGTTGTCTGAGAATTTCCTTGGCTTTTGCTGTTGGTTTTATTTGTACCTTGATTTTGCGTGTTGCTGTTGCTAGTTGCATCCTCATTTGTGCCGGTAGTTCCGTAAAATAGATTATTTTGGTTACCCTCAACTTGTGCTTGCGGGTAATTGCTATTTAATTGTTGTGTGTTGTCCGTTGCGGTTGTTGTCGTGGTGTCTGTGCTTTCCCCGTTTACTTCTGTACTGGTGTTGTCGGCCCCTGTCAAAGTGCGCTGTAATGTTTCTGTTACGTCCATGTCGTAAGCACTACTAAATTTGTCCGTAGTGGTCAAGTACACATCATTATAATACGGCATGATTTCATTTAAGCGTTGATTTAAATACAGTTTCCACAACCCTACAGTTTCAAAACCGATTTCGTTTGAAAAGTAATGCAATAAAATTTTATATTCCAGGGTTTTACGGTAGCTTTCTAGCCACATAGGAAAATCAAAGTCAAAAATTTTAGGGGCGGCTTCCTTAATCCTGTCTGTAATTGGTTTTCCCGCTGTGCTGTTGTATTCAATTATTGTCCTCAGTTGGGTTGTATACTTCGCCATCGTTTTCCCCTCCCTTCATGTTTGGCGCATTTACGGTTGTTTGCACATCAGATTTAAAGCGAACATCTACATTAAGCCCAAAAATAGAGTTAATTTGGTTACACGCTTCTTTTCTGCTATCAAGAAAAGCGTTTCTTTGCGCTTCAACTGCGCCGTAATTGCTGGCTACTTCATCAGCTACTAGCCTTTCCTTTTTATCTTGATTACTATTTTCAATTCCCAGGAAGGTTAAGTATTCGTTCATTAAATCATGTTTTAGTACATTTAATTTATCTGCCACATAAGGGGCCGTTGTGTCAAGCACGTTTATTTTAGATTCCGTCAACATATCCGGGTCACCATAAATAAAAGGCTCGTTTCCATCATACTGCATGAAAAGGTTTTGCATGGTAAGGCGTTGGCTTTGTGGGGTTAAAATTACTTTAGGTGTTTTCTGTCCTTTAATATTTACGTCAATAGCCCTCTGAATTTCATAAAGACGGGACGCATAAAGGCGGGTAGTCATTTCTGTTGGAGTGTGTAAGTAATTGTTCCAAATTATTACACTGTTTATCGGGCTTAACTGTGCGGTATATGTCCCGTTGCTTGTATATACTTGGCGTACAAGTGGTATGTCATATACATTTAATTGTCCTCCAAGGTTAGAGTTTAAGGCTAAATAACCTAGTGTTTCATCCTTGAAAAAGGTTAGTTGCCCACGCTCAAATAATGCCCTTTCAAGAAAGCGAATGTCTACAGTATCAGGCATATTAAGCCATTCAAATCTTGATAGGGCGATTGCTTTTAGCCTAAAGTAGAAATCATTAAATGTATAGTTGTTTAATTCTGCGCTTGCCCAAATTCGCCGGGGCATACCTGGCAGACCGGCGGGGCGTTTTTTCTTGCCCATTGTTTAACCTCCCTGCGGGGCATTATTTAGGCTATAATTTCCGATATAATCACCATGCCAAAACCTAACACCATTATTAAAAATGCTTTCGAGTTTCCGGGCTACATCGTTATTAAAATTGCCACTAATTAAAATGCCCTGCGTTTTAATGTAATTCCAAAACGGCCTATTATTTAAATAAAGCATTGGGGATTCTGTTCGTTTATGGCTATATCCGAACATATCGAAATATCCGTCTATTGCTCTTGCGTAACTCTGCCTAATGCTCATATCTTGAAAACCGAAATCTTTAAGGCCAAACTGAAAAAGTGCGCCGTTGGCGTTTTCGCCGTGCGCCTGGGGTGGTAGGCTTTTTGTAGCGTTTTGCTTTGCCATTGTTTGGGCAATGCCTAAAATGCCACTTGCTACGCCGCCAACATTAAGAGATAACGCACTTCCCAGCACTCCTAGGCCCTGGGACATATAACCAAGGTCAACCCCAGAAAAATCCATACCAAAGGCTGAAACCGTGCCCTGCTGGGCAACCCAGGCTTTATAGGTGTCGGATACCCAGGAGCATTGAGGAAAACCGGACAACGTCAAACCATAGTCAACATTATTTAAAGTACCTATTGAAGTTCCGTCCATACCATTATAATTAGTAGGAATAATTTTTACAGTAGGGTTTATTTCCATAGAACAACATATTTCAAATTTTACTTGCCTAGGGCTTGTTGTGGGATATAGTGGGCGGCTTGAAAACCATTCATAGTGATAATCAGCACTGTTTCCCATAAAGTTGGTTACGTGTAAAAACTTATAAGGATATGTCAATAGCTTTTTGTTTTTGGGTGTGTATCCATCTAACGTTAAACTTGTTACATTATAGGTATATACATCATCTGCCGCACTACTTGTAGAAGGGGTATTACTTTTACTACGCACAAAATTAGAGGGCATTTGGAATATTGCTACAATACCATCTAATTTATTAGCTTCTGTAGCGGATGAAATAAAGTCGTTTACTTCGCTTGCACTGTCAAAAGAAATAATGTTTAATCCGCTATACTGCCCGTTGAAATAACCTCCTGTTGTATCTACTAATGTACTGTTCATGGTACAGGCTACGCAGATTGTATAATCGTCGAATTTATCTGTTTGTTTTGCGTCATTTATAATATACTCGCCTAACTCTAATCCCTCGTCAAGAATATTGCTTCCTGGACTGTCTGTTAATTCATGGCACCTTTCAATAAAGCATTGATGCAAGTTCCAGTTAAATTGATATGTTTGTATTACATCCAATTCAAAATTTATGCGTGTTACTCCTGGGTTTACCATTTCACATGAAGTTATAAAAGCATAGTACCATTTACCGCTATACATATCTGCATTTTTCATCATCAGATAGTTATAGCTATTAAAGTGTTCTATTGTGTTGGGTAACAATATGAATCCGTCACTAATTTTAAACGGTGTTACATTCGTGTAATGGTCTACACTTTCGTTTGCTTTCCCCGTAAAAAATGAAGTTTGGGCACCGATACTATCAAATAAATAGGTGTCCTGGTAATTATTTGAAAGTTCAATGCCCATTAAAGTGTAAACTTCATTTTGCGGGGTATAGGGCGGGTTGGTAAAACTTCCCGGCATACCTATTCCCCTCCTTTGTTTAAGAAGCGCTAACAGTTACGGTAGCAGTATTAGATTTTCCGGTATTAAATACACTAGTTGCTTTTACAGTAATCGTTGTTGCGCTCTCATCCTGTGCAATGTAAAGCCGCCCCTGCCCGTCAATGCGGGTGTTGGCGCTCTTCTGGCCCGAAATGCTCCAAGTTACCCCAGTAGACGCAAAACCGGCATTAGTTACCGTGGCGGTAAACTGGGTGCTTGTGCCTTTACCCATGGTCAGCGCAGAGGGAGTAACAGCCACAGCAGAAACGGCGGGTGTTTCATCCGTGAAAATGACGGCATTTGCAAACGGGGAAGTGCTAAAAGTTTTCCACTGATGAAGCCAGTAATTCCAGTAAAGGCCCTCGCCGTTATACTGCTCGGTCATATTCTGGAAGTTGTCGAAAATCATAAAGAAATCTCGGTCAACACAAACACAAGGCACATCCGCAAAAAGGGAAGTAGTCAATGCTGTGTACTGAGTTCCTAGCAGTTCCTGCAACCGGGCGGTTTCGCTTGTGGTAAAAGTAAACTGGTCAATGATAACAGTATGCCCCATAAGGGTAACTTTATCAATATTAAAGGCACGGGCCAGGGTTTCCACGTCAACAATACTAGAGAAATCAGCCGTCATAATGAAATACTGGTCACCTTTGGGAGTGTGGTTATAAACCCCCGCCTGGTTATAATCAGCACTCAAAAACTGCAACTTCTCAGAAGTAGCTTTCAGAGTAGTAACCACGCTGTTTGAATTGGCGGCGGTAGGTTGTGCAATGGTCACGGGGTGGAAAGCGCCGTGTTCCATGGCATAGCACAACATATATTTCATTACAAGGTATTCATCATAGTTAGCGGACGTGTAAAGGGCTTCCGTAATCTTCCCAATTAAATCGGAAATACCCTCAAAGGACAAAAACGCCTGGCGCAACTGGTCATTGCTAACCGTAGTCTTGTAAAATTTCTGATAGTTCATAGTATGAAAAGCGCTGCGAACATCGGGAATTTTACGCTTGAAAACCTCATTTTCTGCGGTTTCCGGGTCAAAGTCCTGGGCCTGTACAATATTCACAAACAGTTCTTCGATGGTTTCACCGTATTCGAGTAAACCACGCTTGAAACCTGCCCAGGGGTTGCTGTACATCTTGGAGTTAATAATAACTCGCCCAATACGGTTTACCAGGGCAGAAAGGAAAGCATTTGCCAAAGGCTGGAATGTGGTGATAACGTCACCAATCTGGCGCAGAGTTCCCAGGGCCATTTCGCGGGTTGCAACAGTACCATCAGAAAGTACCTGTCCCTCGTTAATGGCGGCGGGCACCTGGTCAGCAAACGTACCGCCTACCTCGCTTCGGATGCTGTTTACAACATCTGCGGCGCTTGCAGTCAAATTTTTCTTTTCAGGAATACTAGGCATTATTTTTACCTCCTTTTAATTAGTTTAGGAAAACAACTCATCAATGGTTTTCCCCTCATCATCGTTTTTAATGTCTTCGTTCTGGTCTGCTTTTACCTGCTCCGGGGTGGTTTTCCCGTTGGTATCGCTTTCGCCGTTGTCACCCTCACCGCCAGTAAAGAACCGGCTGATATAACGGGATTTCAATTCATTGTACTTTCCCTCCCAATCCTCACCGTGGGCCGGGTCTGGCGTTACGGGTGGGAGAGCGGTAAAATTGAATTCGTCCGCTTCATCGTCCCAGGGTTCCCCGTAACCGTGAAGAATCCCATCTCTTTCGCTGATATTGTCACGCAGTACGGCAAGGCTTTCTTCCATATCCTCGCCAAAACCTGCTTTGTCCCAAATATCAGCTAAAATCGCATTAAGGGCTTTTCCTGTTTTCATACGGCTTTCACCTCCTGTTTTTATTGTATCATATCAGCGTAGAAAATGCAACCAGGGATTTCGCAAATAATAAATAAAATTACGGGATGAAGGATAAGTTGGCGGCTCTGGTTCCGGGGGTTCTGGCCCTGGGCCTGGGCCGTAGGAAATCGGCAAATAAATAAAACCTTGTACATATGCGCCAGGGTCTGCCCATGATGGAACATACCCATTTTCCGGGTATAGTGTTTCTATCCAAAAATAGGTAGATTTCCAACCGGAGTTAGAGGTAACTATACTGCCATCCTCGTTTATTTGTTCAACTACCGCAACATGGCCCCCTATGTCATAATAGGTACAAATAATAGCACCTAATGCAGGTTCACTCCCTGGGTATGCTCCTGTTTCGTATACCCCCATTTCCTGGGCCGTGGGAAACCAAGAATTACCGTCCCCCAAAGGTAAATCAGGCGGTTCGCCTAACAATTCATACCACCGGCCCCAGCAATAGGCGGTGCAGTTGGGCATACCATAACCAGATTGATAAAATGGGTTCTCATCATACCACATGGGGTTGCCTTCTATCCCATCACTGTCTAAACGTGGCACATAAATTTGGGATGATGATAAAAAATTATACCAGTTTCTAGCGTTTTGTCTGCGCTCATCTTCTGCGGCAACCCCTGCCCGTTCATAGTTATATAGAAAACAACTTGCTAAATACTCCGGGCTTTCATGGCTTGAAACAAATTCATTAAAAGTTTCTGGGTATTCATCTGTTGTAATCCATACAACTTCTATTTCCGGGTGTTGCCATTCTTCTTGTATTTTAGCACATTGCCCATCACCGCTAGTTAGTTCGTATCCATGAGAAGTTAACCAATTTGTAATACGTGTGCCCGGTGTCCATCCTACAAGCCCATATCCCAAAACACTAGGCTGGGAAGGGTCTAGGTTTTGCCAAATACCGGGGTTTATAGTTGATTCCCTTTGCATATTCCCCAGCATACCCGCAACAGCGTTTAATGTCCATCCAAGAGAGCCGAAATAATTCCACACTAAACGGGCGTTATTTTCCATCTCCGATTGTGACAAATAGCGGTTCCCGTAAATCCATTCTAGTTGTACACCGCCACCTGCTAGGGCGTTCCAATCCTCTACAGTACCATTAAAATAGTCAAGGTCTATGGGGGTATCCGTATATTGCCACACAGACCATGTGTTCCAGTTACTAAAACTAGGTTCATCAACTCCCCAATGCGCAACCCATAGACCAAAACCGGCGTTTGCAATAGGGGCATATTTGCTTTGCGTTGCTTGGTTAGCCTGAATATATAATAAAGCGTGTACTCCTGTCTTATCCAAAATATAATTTAAAAATTCCTCAATCCATGAAATAGGGTAAGACAAACTGTTTTGTTCCCAGTCTAACGCAATCACACATTGCCCAATATATGGCGAAATATATTGCAACATACTGGCGGCTTCCTGTGCGCCTGTATTGCCTAAATCTGGCCTTGCGTAATGGTAAAATCCGAAAGGCGTGTTAGTAGATAAAGCGCTTTGTACGTGCCTTTCCATTCCTTCATCTTGATAATTTATACCTTCACTAGATTTTATAATTACAAAATCATATCCAGAAAAATCCATTGTGGCCTGGAAAGTCGAAACGTCACACCCATGTAACGCCATTGCTATACCCCCTTTAATGTAGTATAAAATAATGGTAAAGGCGTTTCACGTGAAACGCCTTATCCCTTTACAATTTGTTTTTAATCATCCTGTTATAGTTGTATACCGTCTGGGCCACTTCCTGCCGGGTAATCAGGTCAGCAGGGCGGAATTTATCCGGGTTCCCTTCCTCATCCCCGTTCATCACGCCGTTAGCCATACACCAGGAAATAGCAATCTTTGCCCAGTCTGCCGCCGGTGCATTTTCCAATTTAGAAAAATAGCTTTTAATTGCGTTGTCTGCTTCCTCTTTTGCAATTTTGCGCACGGTTGCTTCATCCATGTCTTTTTCCTCCAATCCGCAGTATTTTTTCCATTGTGCCGTACCACCGTTAAAATAATCAAGGTCAAGGGGGCTTCCCTGGTATTGCCAAATAGCCCAGTTTTTCCAGTTACTATAAGTCGGCTGTTCCACTCCCCAGTGTGCAACCCACAAGCCAAAATCAGCATTAGCAATAGGGGCATACTTGGATAGTTTCGCCTGGCTTGCCTGGATATAAAGCAACGGCTTAACGCCAGTTTGTTTATACACATATTCAAGCCACTTCAAAGCCCAGTCCGGGGAATAGCTGAGAGCCGTTCCCTCCCAGTCAAGAGCCATTACACAGTGCCCAACTTGCCCGGAAATAAAAGACAAGAAACTTTTCGCTTCTTGCTCTGGGCTGTTCCCGAGTTCTGGCCTTGCATAATGGTAAAATCCATAATTTTTAGTATCCTGTGGTGTGGGGTCGGTCGTTCCAAAAAGCCCAGTTAAATGCCTGTCAAGTCCTGGGTCTTTCCAGTTATTGCCCTCGCTTGCCTTTATCAAAACAAAATCATAACTATTATAATCTACTCTGTTTTGATAGCTAGAAATATCTACGCCATTAAGCACTTGTCCGCACCTCGCTTTCTGCATCAAGTTTTGCAATCAACTTTTCAATAACAATAGTATTATTGTTAATTGCTGCAATAACCTGGTTCATTTCCTGTTTATGCGCTTCTCTTTCTTCTGCGATTTCTTCCCGGTTTTTGTCCGTAATGTATTTTACATACCCAGCCATTAGACCACACATAACAATAGGGAAGCCCACGCTCTGAATTAAAGTAATAATTGCATTTGCGTCCATGGTGTTCACCTCCCTTCTCTCCTTTCTCTTTTGCTATCTTTATTCTACACTATTATTAAATCCTTGTCAACCTTTTATTGTGAAGGTGGTTTCCTTTAGCACTGTCCCGCCAGCTACTACACTCGCCAAAAGTTTCCCCTGGAATTCTGAACCGGGTACAAAATTTTCCCAGGTTACATATTTATGGCAACTAGAGGGCATCCCGGCGCACGTAACTTTCATTGGGGCATAATAGAGCCTATCCTTGAATGTTTCATGTGAAACATGATATTTTACTTTTGGTCTCGGATTTGTGGTAAAATGGGGGAGAGGTTCTTTTATATATTCAATATAACTTTTAGCCCTTAAAAATCTAGCCCTTTTAAAGTGGCTTTCTACTTTCCAGGCTCCTAACCTATAATCATCTATATCTATTCCCTGCGGCATTTCTTCGCCAATTAAGTGTAAGCTGTCTGTATCTGCATATATAAATCTTTTATAATTCTTTTGTGCATTGCGTATGACATCCGCTCTTGCATATGCTGTTATAAACGCCGCAACGGGTAAATATAACGGCTTTCTTTCCTCAATTTCTCCTAGCTTATATTTCACTAAATTAGATTCTTCATCAAAATAAGGGATTTTACTTTGGCATTCTGGCGTTGTAGCAAATTTCCCATATAACGCATTAAGCATTAGTTTCGCAAGCGTTCTCATACCTTTGTTACCTGTCCTTGTGGATTCCTCTTTTACTTTATACCATTTATCTATATATTCATCAAATATCCCCACTTTAGCGGAGAATTTCCAGCCACTAATATATTCTATTGATAATATATCATAATGCTCTAAAAATAATTCAAGGTCAACGCTAGTCAAGCATAGAGAAATTTCATCCCCGTTCGATGATGTTACATATTCCGTAGGCAAAAAACCAAAGCGCCCGCCTTTTATTTGCAATGTCGGTAAATGATTCTTCTTTAATTCAAAATTTGCAACAAACATTTGAATATATAACGGGTATAAATCATCTTGCATATATTTTCCCTCATAAAATATACCCTCTCCAAACGGCAATTTTTCAAAGCGCATCACAGAAGGATACATTGAATTTTTATCTAGTACAATTCCTTCTTTTATGTTCTTGCCCTGATATAATGGGTTACAATAAGTGAAACCTCCCTTATATGCTTGCCTTATATCTTTATCATACTTTGGCGGGGGAAAGATTTTTTCAAATTTCCGTGGTAATGTCTGCTTAAAATCGTATAAAGCATTTGAGCCTTGTGTAATTCTGGTTAGGTTCTGACTAAATAGCACCTTTAATGCGTCTGATACTATTTTGCAGTCACGGTAAATATAACTTTGTTCCTCTTTTGTTATCTCCCAGCCAATAGGGCGGGGGTAACTATAATCAATTTCCCCCTTTTCTACTTCTAGCCCGAAACTTTTTGCAATAACCGCAACCTTAAACGGTATAATTTTAAGGCTATCATAAATTGTAGTTCTCTGGCCCTCTCTAAAACTTATTTCAATACTATAAAATTGGTTCATGTCCGATATTAAAGTATTAAACTCGCCTGGATTCAATTTCTTTCTATTAGTTGTGTGCTTGAAATTGTGTCTAAATAACCAGTCAATTATAAAAGAACCGTCAAATTTTAAGTTGTGAAAATAAAAAACTGCGTTACCCATGGTATTAGCAAAATTCAAGAAAAATTCTATGTCATTACCTAAATAAAATTCTTCATTTTCCATGGAATAAATGCCAGCGGCCCACACTCTGCAATCTTCTTCCTGCGTTGTGGTTTCAAAATCCGCTACATATTTAAGCAGTTTTTTACCCATTGTCTTTTAAATACTCCCATTTATCTAGCATATATTCAACACGTTCGTTTGGGGAAAGGTCAAGTCTATATACAAACTCCATACCTAATACGGGGTCTGCGCTCATGCCCTCCATCAGTTCATCTACCGTTAAGCTGTTGACAAGTTTTCTTAATTCCTTATAGTTTGTTGCGGCGTTTAGTTCTCTAGCCATTGCCTTTAAATAATTCTGTTTTAATGCGGCGTTCATGTTTTCCCGGTAATTTACATTTGCTTGTTTCTGTGCGCTTTTCCAATATTTAAGATAATTTTCCCGCCCTCCCGTATAAGTTGCGGTAAAATCCGTGCGGGGCGCTAGATTATTCGCTTCCACAGTGCCCATAGTTCCACGAGTTGTGGAAGGGTTTAGCTTCTTTAATGCCCTTGCCCTGTCTGCGTTTATGCGCCTATTAGCATAGATAGCTTCCTTTCGTTCCCATTGTGTAATACGCAACCCATAATTATTTTTATATGGACGTTCTGCACCTGGTCTTAAATATCGTCCATAAACTCCCATAACTCTATTATATTCAGCCCTGCTAGAAATTGTTTTCTTTAATTCCCCATAGGTGATTTTAGGGGGCTGTGGCGTTACTGGGCTTTCAAATTCACGGCGTTTTCTATTGAAATCTTTTACTAATTGCTTTAGTTTGTCTGCGTCCTTTTGCGTCCATGTCTTAAATGGTAATTTAGCCATTTATTACACCTCCATAAAGACAAGAAAGGGGAAGGGGTTTAGCCCCTCCCCCGTTCTTGGGAATATATGCTAGATTCTTTTAATCGTGATTGAGGTTGCCCCCAAAGTCTACAGCATCCAAAGAAAGCATTTTTCTTTCTTTAATGGTACGCTGAATTACTTTAACCTTAACAGGGGCTTTCCAGGTTTCGGGAGTGCCAATAATAGCACAAAGGTTTTTAAGGCTATTATACACACCCTTGGAAATGGTGACGTAAGTTGTACCATCGTCAGAAATAAGGACAATGCGGGGGCAGACCTGCACTTCCCCAGTTTCCTGGTTAGGCAACTCTACAGGCTGAATAAAAATGTGACGAATAGTAACAATCTCGTTGATATGGTCGCCAAGACTTTCGTCAGGGTTATTCATAGCCTTATAGAGCAACAAGGCGGTATCCTCAGATTCTGCCAAAAGAGAGGTATAAGGCGCTCCGCTTTCGTTTGCAGTTACGTTATACAAAGTCAGACCATTTTCCATTGTTCATTTCTCCTTTCTTATTCATCGGTTTTGTCAGAAACGGCATACTGGGCGATAATCTCATCGGGAATATTTTCCACTTTTTCAAAAACGGCATACTGGGCGATAATCTCATCGGGAATATTTGCCACAGCATGGGTTTTACTCTGCTTAATGACGGTAAAACCTGGGTTTTCCTTGACTACCTTTGCAGGGGAGAGGTGGCCCACATTTGTTACAGTGTGTACTTCCTCCACGCTTGCGCCATTCAGCTTTCCGATAATAGAGTTGGTCACAGGGATTTTCACTTTCATTTTCTGATACTCCTTTATTTAATATTTCTGAAACGATACTGAATTCAGCTTTCTACACTGTCCGTCTGCTGTTCCTGTTCCGTTTCAACGTAATTATTATACAGCTTTTCAGGGAGATTGTCAAGCCTTTTTTCAAAATTTTTAAAATGGTTTACAATCAAATTATCTTTCTCAGGTTGCAATATGTCAAGCACACTACACCCCAAAGCATCCGCTATTTTGCACAGCTTGCGCAACTTCGCACCATTGATATTATTTGCCCCTTGTTCATAATTCTGCAAAACACGTAATGACACACCCGCCCTATCGGCAAGTTCTGCCTGGGTGTACCCTCTAAAAATGCGAATCTTTGCTAAATTTGAAACCAAGTGCGGCACCTCCTTTCCCCTATAGTATACACCTTTTCCTGGGTCTTGACAACCCCCACTTTTTATAGTATAATAAAGAAAAGGCAAGGATTCCGAAACTTTAGGGTAGTGTTCGGCTTTACTGGGATGTCAAGGGTTGATTCCCTCCCAGGGGCTACGCCGTGACGGGCGCAACACCCCAACGGGATTCTTGCCTAAACTTTTATAGAGGTGTATAGATTGTACTGGGATATAAATAAAATATTGCCATATCAACGTAACTTCAATTTAATAAACGGCGAAAGAAGTATAGGCAAAACTTATACCACCCAAAAATGGGTGGTTAATAGGTGTATAAAGAATCACCAGCAATTCATTTATATTGTACGCACACAGGAAGAAAAGAAAAATGGAGTTTTTGCCCTGGGTTTTGAAAAAGTGTTGCTTAACGAGTTTCCCGATTATTCTTTTAAGTTTTCAACTGAAACTTGTTCTTGTGAAGGTGAAACAATAGGGCATTGCATTGCATTAAGTGAATCACATAAAATTAAAAAGAGAAGTTTCCCGCTAGTATACTATATTATATTTGATGAATATATGCTAGAATCTGGAAGCCGTTCCCAGTATGTTAGCGGGTGGGATGAGCCAGACTTATTTTTAAGCATTTATCATACTGTTGACAGAGAGGAAGATAGGGTAAAATGTTTTCTTTTAGGTAACAACACCAGCTTTTACAACCCGTATCATATGCACCCGGCTTTTAATGTGCAACCTGTGCATAAAGGCGAAATCTGGACAAGCGAGAACGTACTTTATCAATGGGCTGTAAGCGATAACGAATTAAAGAAGAAAAAGCAAGGGTCTAAATTTCTGAATATGATTGAAGGAACAAAATACGGGAAGTTTGCTAAAGAGGGTGATTATATTGAAGATAATACTTCTTTCTTGGGCAAGCATAGCGGAAACAGTATTTATATTATGACTCTGGAAACTAATGGAATGAGTTTTGGTGTATATAATGATGTTAAGCAGGGAGTTGTAGTTATATCTGACCATGTAGACCCGAGTTGTCCGTTTAGATATGCTATTACATTGGATGACCACACAGAAAATACTATGCTAACAAAAATGAAAGATTCTCATATACTTTGGTTAAGCAAGGCTTTTAAAAT
>ERZ1643249.2572-NODE-2572-length-16779-cov-8.782767_pt1 | contig 16779 bp, 12 predicted proteins | sample MGYA00579263_ERZ1643249 | MGnify/ENA primary metagenome ERZ1643249 (study PRJEB29033, sample SAMEA4952264) | chicken gut metagenome | biome: Broiler Chicken; feature: Gastrointestinal Tract; material: Caecum | place: Ireland | collected 2018 | study: Broiler...
CTGCAAGTTCAATATGTCCCATTCTTTCACGTCTTACTTTTGATTTTGTTACTTCTACACCACATCTATCACAAACTATTCCTTTATATCTTACTCTTTTATATTTTCCACAATGACATTCCCAGTCTTTTGTAGGTCCGAATATTTTTTCACAAAATAGACCATCTTTTTCTGGTTTTAATGTTCTATAGTTAATTGTCTCAGGTTTTTTTACTTCCCCTTTAGACCATTCCCTTATCTTTTCATCTGATGCTAATCCGATTCTTATCTTATCAAATATCTCTAATTCATCTTGTTTTTTATTTTCTTCCATTAGAATCCTCCTTCACCATTTTCTATATAGTAATTTCTTCGAGGTTTGGACGAGCAATGCTCGCCCCTACATTGTGTTGGTAAGCAATGCCGCCCCTACATTGTGTTGGTGAGCAATGTAGCCCCTACATTACCTAATTTGCAAAATATACACTGCTCGAACAATTCCCTTCTGTCATTTTGCAAATTTGTAATGTAAATATTTAATTAATTTTTATTCTTCGTATGAGTCATCATCATTTTCCATGTTATCTTCTGCAAGTTCATTATCGAAAATGTCTAAATCGTCATCTTCTTCATCTATAATTTCCTCTTCTTCTAATAACATGCTTTCATCTAATGGTTCATTTAACTCATCATCTTCTATCATTTCTTCTTCTGTTACTAATGGTTTATTATCATCTAGGTTAAAATCTATTCCGTCATCTATATTTTCTGTAAGTTCAAGTTCTTGGTCATCTTCTGAATATAAACGTACATCTAATCCTATACTTTGTAGTTCTTTTATCAGTACTTTAAATCCTTCTGGAACTCCCGGTTCTGGAATATTTTCACCTTTTACTATTGCTTCATAAGTTTTTACTCTTCCTACAACATCATCTGATTTGATTGTTAACATTTCTTGTAATGTGTAGGCTGCTCCATATGCTTCTAATGCCCAAACTTCCATTTCTCCAAATCTTTGTCCACCAAATTGTGCTTTACCTCCTAGAGGTTGTTGTGTTACTAATGAGTAAGGTCCTGTTGAACGAGCATGTATTTTATCATCAACTAAGTGGTGAAGTTTTAGCATGTACATAACACCAACTGTAATTGGTTTATCAAATGGCTCTCCTGTTCTTCCATCATAAAGGATTGTTTTACCATCTGCTGTTAATCCAGATTCTATTAATAATTTTTCTATATCTTCTTCTGTTGCGCCATCAAATACTGGTGTTGCAACTTTCATTCCAAGTAGTCTTGCTGCTGCTCCTAAATGTACTTCTAAAACTTGACCTAAGTTCATACGTGAAGGCACACCTAATGGGTTTAATACAACATCTACTGGTGTTCCATCTGGCATAAATGGCATATCTTCTACTGGTAATATTCTTGAAACAACACCTTTGTTTCCATGACGTCCTGCCATTTTATCTCCAACTGATATTTTTCTTTTTTGTGCTATATATACTCTTATTACTTGGTTTACTCCTGGCCCTAATTCATCTGAATTATCTCTTGTAAAGATTTTTACATCAACTATTGTTCCTGCTTCTCCATGTGGTACTCTTAATGATGTATCTCTTACTTCTCTAGCTTTTTCTCCAAAGATTGCTCTTAAAAGTTTTTCTTCAGATGTAAGCTCTGTTTCTCCTTTTGGAGTTACTTTACCAACTAATATATCTCCTGGTCTTACTTCTGCACCTATTCTGATAATTCCTCTATCGTCTAAGTCTCTTAAACTGTCTTCACCTATGTTTGGAATATCTCTTGTAATTTCTTCTGCACCTAATTTTGTATCTCTACATTCGCAATCATATTCTTCAATGTGTATTGATGTATACACATCTTCTTTTACTAATCTTTCACTTAATAATATAGCATCTTCGTAATTGTAACCTTCCCATGTTGTAAATGCTATAAGAACATTTTTACCAAGTGCCATTTCTCCATTTTGTGTTGATGGTCCATCAGCAATTACATCATTTGCGTTTACAATTTCACCTTTTCTTACTATAGGTTTTTGATTAATACATGTTCCTCCATTTGTTCTTTTGAATTTGCGTAGTTTGTATGTATCAATACCTGATTTTGTTTTTATAGTGATTTCATCACCTGTTACTTTTTGAACTGTTCCACCTGTTTTTGCTACAACTGTTGTTCCAGAGTCTTTTGCTGCTCTGTATTCTATTCCTGTTCCTACTATTGGTGAATCTGTAATCATTAGAGGAACCGCTTGACGTTGCATGTTTGCACCCATTAATGCACGGTTTGCATCATCATGTTCTAAGAATGGTATCATAGCTGCACCAACTGAAACTAATTGTTTTGGTGATACATCTATATAATCAACTTTATCTGCTTCTACTTCTATAATTTCATCTAAGTATCTAACTTTTATCTTCTTATTTATAAATCTTCCATCTTTATCCATAGGTTCTGTTGCTTGTGCTATTGCATGGTTGTCTTCTTCATCTGCTGTCATATAGATTACTTCATCAGTAACGCGATGTGTTACTGGGTCTATTTTTCTATATGGTGTTTCTACAAATCCATATTCATTTATTATAGCAAATGTTGAAAGTGCTGATATAAGTCCTATGTTTGGTCCTTCTGGAGATTCTATTGGACATAATCTTCCATAGTGAGTATAGTGAACGTCACGTACTTCAAATCCTGCTCTTTCTCTTGATAGACCTCCTGGTCCTAATGCTGAAATTCTTCTTTTATGTGTCAATTCTGATAATGGGTTTGTTTGATCCATAAATTGTGATAATTGTGAACTTCCGAAGAATTCTCTAATTGATGATGTTATTGGTTTTGTGTTTATTAATGTCTGTGGTGTTACAATGTCTAGGTCTTGTATTGTCATTCTTTCTCTTACTACTCTTTCTAGTCTTGTTAAACCAATTCTAAATTGATTTTGTAATAATTCACCTACACATCTTATACGTCTGTTTCCTAGGTGGTCTATATCATCAACTGAACCTAATCCATATTGTAAATTTAATAAATAGTTTATTGATGCTATCATATCTTCTGTTACAATATTTTTTGGTACTAATTCTTCTTTTCTTTCATTTATAACTTTAATTAAATCTTTTTCTTCTGTTGTTTCCAATATATTTTTTAGAACTTCATAGTTGACTTTTTCTTTTATGTTTATTTCGTCACTATTTACATATGCTTTCAAATCAACTGTGCCATTTCCTATAATTCTTACTTTTTTATCATTTACTTTAACATCAACTATATTAATGCCTGCATTTTGAATTTCTTCTGCTTTTTCTTTTGAAATCACAGTATCTTTTTCTACTATAACTTCTCCTGTTTCAGTATTTAATATATCATCAAAGGCAACTTTATTTGTTATTCTTGAACTCAAATCTAATTTTTTATTATATTTATATCTTCCTACTTTTGCCAAATCATATCTTCTTGGGTCAAAGAATAGATTATTAAATAAATTTCTTGCTGCATCAACTGTTGGAAGTTCTCCTGGTCTTAATTTTTTGTATATTTCTATAAGAGCTTCTTCACTTGTTGTAGTTGTATCTTTTACTAATGTTGCAATTATTTTATCTTCTTCACCAAAAAGAGCTGTAATTTGTTCATCTGTAGCTAATCCAATTGCTCTTAATAATGTTGTAACTGGTAGTTTTCTTGTTCTATCTATTCTTACATAAAAAACATCATTGCCATCTGTTTCGTACTCAAGCCAAGCGCCTCTAATTGGCATAACTGTAGCCTTGTACAATTTTTTACCTGTTTTATCATAATCTGATTCATAATAACATCCTGGTGACCTTACTAACTGGCTAACAACAACTCTTTCAGCGCCATTAATTACAAAAGTTCCGCTATCTGTCATTAATGGAAAATCTCCAAGATAAATTTCTTGTTCTTTAATTTCTCCTGTTTCTCTGTTTATTAGTCTTACTTTAACATGCAGTCTTGTTGAATATGTAGTATCTCTTTCTTTTGCTTCTTCTAATGAATATTTTGTTTCTTTTTCCATGTAATAATCAAAGAATTCTAAAACTAGATTTCCTGTGTAGTCTTCTATAGGTGAAATATCTCTTAAAACTTCTCCTAATCCTTCGCTTACAAACCAATCATAAGAATCTTTTTGAACTTGAATAAGATTTGGTATATCAATAAAATCTCCTATTCTAGCAAATGTTTTTCTTGTTGTTTTTTCATAATTTAAGTCAGTTAGCAAAACAAATCAACTCCCCTTTTTTAAAATAATGAATAATTAATAATGAATAGTGAATAATGAAAAATTTTCATTATTAATTATATTTTCTTTGAGCAGTTTGGTTAAATTTTAAAAGTTTTCTAATTTCTAACCTCTAACTTCTAACCTCTATATATTATCGAAAGTCCCTCTTAATTATAAGTGTATTATTAATTTAAAACTATTCTGCTCTCAATATTTTTAAATTAATACCTTAACTTATAATTAATTCCTCTTTCTTAACATTTACAAGTTAAATAATGGTAATTTTTACAAACGCAACAAAAAAGTGTAGTATATATTGCTATATTTAGCTATTTAAAGCCATTTCTACACTTTTTATTTAGTTATTTTTTTATTAACTTTTAATTACTCTTTTCACTTTTACAAAATCACCATTTCTAATTAAATAGTTTACATATTTTTTATTTTTACAAAAAATATGTGCTTTACTATAATACCATAAGTATGGACACGTTGTCAAGGGGTTTTGTAAATTTTTTATTATTTCAAATGGATTTTAATTTTCTGTATTTTCTTCTTTTTTTTTTTTTTTTGACACCTCAATTAATATACCTATTGCCATTGTTATTATGCCTCCACATATATACATTGTTTTACTTGTTTTAGCTGCTGCTATTTCTCCTCCTCTTAAAGAAGCTTCTATCATTGCATTATATGCATCTCCTCCTACATATTCTTCTATTGAACTAAAATAGAATTTTTTGCTTGGTATGTCATAATTTAATCCTACTATTAGTAAAATTAATCCTGCTATTACTACAATAGCTGCTACAAATATAATATTTTTCCTATCCATTTTTTCACCTCACTATTATTTTAATTTGAAAATTCCCGCCTTTATTTTTATGCCTTCGTTTTTAAATTTTATTTCATGTTCTGTTTCTATGTTATCCCAAAAGTCTGGTTCTTCATTTAAGTTATATGTTATCTTTATTGTTTCAAATCCAGATTCTTCAAAATATTCTAAGCTTTCTTTGAATAATCCATTATCATCTGTTTTAAAGTATATTTCTCCATTTTGTTTTAAAAATTGTTTGTACTTTTCTAGTTGCCTAACATGTGTTAATCTTCTCTTTTTATGTCTTGGTTTTGGCCAAGGATTGCAAAAGTTTATATATATTCTTTCAATATCATCACTTTTATCTAATATATTATTAATAGCTTCTACATCATATCTTGTTAGTAATATGTTTGTAATATTTTTACTTCCAAACTCTTCTTGTATATTTCTATTTGCTACTCCTAAGATTGTATCAATTAGGTCTATTGCTATATAATTTATTCCTGGATTTTTTAGTCCTGCTTTTTTTACAAAATATCCTTTTCCACATCCTAGTTCTAAATGTATTGAATTATTATTGTTAAACTTTTCTCTCCATTTACCCTTAATTTCTTCTGGATTTTTTATATAAATTTCGCTTGCATCTAACTCTTCTCTTGCCCAAGGCTTATTTCTAATTCTCATTTCTATCCCTTTTATAATTAATATTTACACATATATTATAATTTACATTTTATATTTTTTCAATTGCTTTTTTAATATTTTTATAGTATATTATTATTAATTTGAAAGTGAGGGTTTTATGAGTTTAGATGAAGTTATTAAAATAGCTAAAGATGTACGTAAAAATGCATATGTTCCATATTCTAATTATTCTGTTGGTGCAGCTTTAGTTTGTAAAAATGGTAATGTTTATTCTGGATGTAACATTGAGAATGATGGCATAATGTCTATTTGTGCTGAAAGAGTTGCTTTCACAAAAGCACTTTCAGAGGGAGAACGAGATTTTGATTATATTGTTATTTGTGGTGGAAGTAATTTAGAAACTCTTGAAAATTGCACTCCTTGCGGGTATTGTCGACAATTTATGAATGAATTTGTTGATAAGGATTTTAAAATTTTCTTAATTAATTCTAGCGATGATGCTGAAATTTACCATATAGATGATTTATTACCACATTCTTTTAAATTGTAGCCAAAAATGTTACCATTCAGGCTAAATTAATTAATAGCACTTTCTAGCCCAACGCAGGAGTTTTATATTTAGAATAATTGAGGATCCCCGAAAAACTTCGTAGGCGTCTCCGTCGTGGGCTCAATTTATTCTAAATATAAAATCTCCGACGAGATTGGGCGGACTTTATGATTGTAATTCTGAATGATAACCAAAAAATAAACATTTTTTCTATTTTTTATTGACTTTTTCTACAAAATATCAGATAATAAATATGTTCTTATTGCAGAAATTCATTTAAGAACATATTTTATTTTTAGGATGTGATTTTTATGTCAAAAGCTCAAGTAGTTTTAGGTACATTTTACGGAGACGAAGGAAAAGGTAAGATTATTGATTACCTATCAAAAGATGCTGATATAGCAGTTAGGTGTTCTGGCGGAAGCAATGCTGGTCATTCTATTGAGGTTGACGGTAAAAAATTTGCTTTTCATTTAATACCTTCTGGTATATTTCACAAAGGTACTTTAGCAGTTATTGGAAATGGTGTGGTTGTAGACCCTAAATGTTTAATTGACGAAATGAATGAATTAGAAGCTAGCGGTGGTTCTACCGAAAATTTATATATTAGTGAAAAAGCCCATATCGTTTTCCCTTATCATATTGAAATGGATAGACTTTTGGAAGAAAATCGTGGTAATGGCAAAATTGGTACTACAATAAGAGGAATTGGTCCTGCATATTGTGATAAATACGAAAGATCTGGTATTAGAGCAGAAGATTTAATTAGCGATAGATTTGAAGAACTTTTGACAGTTAATATAAACAACAAAAATAAAATTTTTGAAATGTATGGTCATCCTACAATTGATTTGAAAAAAACTCTAGAAGATTATAAAAAGTATGCTGAAATTTTAAGACCACACATTACAGATACAATAACATTATTACATAAGGCTTTAGAAGATGGAAAGAAAATTTTATGCGAAGGTGCACAAGCTTCATTATTAGATATTGATTTTGGTAGTTATCCATTTGTTACCTCTTCAAATCCTTCAATTGGTGGAGTATGTACAGGTACAGGTTTAGCTGCTAAAGACATTGGTGAAGTTTATGGTGTTTTAAAAGCTTATTCTTCTCGTGTTGGTAGTGGTCCTTATGTTACTGAACAAAACAATGAAATTGGAGATACTATAAGAGAATTAGGTCATGAGTATGGAGTAACTACAAAGAGACCTAGAAGATGTGGTTGGCTTGATTTAGTAGCATTAAAATATACTGTTAGATTAAATGGTATTACAGGTCTAGCTATTAACCATGTTGATACTATTGGAAAACTTCCAAATTTCAAATTATGTGTTGCTTATAATCATAATGGAAAAGTTACAACTGATTTTTCAACAAATGTAGATTTCTTAACTAATTGTACTCCTATTTATGAAGAATTTGAAGGTAATTTCGGTGATATTAGTAAATGTAAAACAAGAGCAGAATTACCTGAAAATGCTAGAAAATATTTAGATAGAATTGAAGAACTTATTGGTGTTCCAATTAAATTTATCGGAACTGGTGCAGGAAGAGAAGCTATGATAGTTGAATAGAACTTTTAAAAGTGGGATTCCATTTCTGGTATCCCATTTTTTAATTTATAAAGTATATTTTTTATTATTCAAACACCTTCCTATAATAATCATAATCTAATATCATTGTAGACATTTTATATTTTTGGTATATTATTTCGCTTATTTCTTCAGCATAGTTATCGGCTACTTCTACTCCTTCATTTGGTGTAAAGACTCCTGTTACTGAGTTATATCTCCCTTTTTCTGTTATGAAACTTCTATCTGAGAATATTACTATTTGTTCTTTGTTGTTTGATAATATATCATTTCCCATTAATAATCTTGAGTCATATTCTACTCCAAATAAGTTTAGTACTGTTGGTAATACATCTAAGCTTGAACATACTTCTTCTACTTTTACAGGTTCTTCCATACTTGCACTCCATATTAATAATGGTGTGTGATGTTTTTCAAATCTTTCATCTCGTTCGTATGTAGATAATTCGTTTAGCTCTTCTAATGTTAAACCATATGGATAATGATCTGGACTTATTACTATTACTGTATCTTCAAGTTTACCCGCTACTTCCAACTCTTTTATTAATTCTCCTATTGCCTTATCTAGTTCTACTTGTGTTGCTAAATATGCTTTTGCTTCATGTGAATATGGTAAATCTTTCACTTGGTTCCAGTTTCTACTTGCCATACAGTTTCCGATTGGTTGTATAATTTAAATGTCCACTTACTGTCATATAGTATGCTAGGAATTTATCATTATTTATATAGTCTTGCACTGTTACATCTATCATTTCATAATCGCTATTCGGCCATAATTTTGTATTCATTCTATCTTCTAGTCCTGTGCCTGTTGCTAAATATGAATTATATCCCATTGTTTCTAAATATTCGTCTCTATGGTAATATGTTGCTGTATGATTATGATAACTATAACTTGAATATCCTAGTTTTTCAAAAACATTTGCATAGGAATATGGTATATAATGGTCCTTTATTCTATAAATGCTCCAAACTCCTTCTTTTGGTATTAATGATGTGTCTGTCATATATTCTCCATCTGCTGTGCTTACTGGAAATAATGGTGTGTAGAAATTGTTAAATTGAAATCCCTCACTATACAATCTATACAGATTTGGTGTTACATCTTCTCTTATTGCAACATCACTTAGAGCTTCTGCCACAAACACAATTAAGTTTTTGCCTTTAAACATTCCTGTATGTTCATTTTGTTCTGATGGTATTTGGTTTGCAAAGTACTGATGCATTGTTTTTATATTTTCATCTGGTTCATTTGCAATTAATGTATCAAAATCTATTTCTACGATATTATACTTTTTCTCTTCTTTAATTGCATTTTCTGGAATTGTTGCTACTTCAATTGCAACTTTTTCTTCAAATCCAAATATTAAACGCTTCAAGTCTAATTTCATTGCTGTATATAATCCCATTCTATTTGTTGCTACTTTTGGCACATGTATGTTATAATATAAATTTTTATTTGAATAAATACCTTCTGTTTGTATTGTATTAATGCATATTATGCCTGCTATATGTATTATTATCACACTAGCTATTTTTATAAGTATTTCTACTTTTGAATTTCTTTCAAATTTCAGAATTTTGGTTGCGTGTAATATTATGAGTAATATAAACGGTATAAAAATTAATAATACTCCTATCCAATTTTGACCTATTTTTTCAAGTATTGTTGTTATAAATTCTGTAACTTGTCCTCCATTAATAATTGAATAGAATGATATAATTGCTTCATAAATTTTATAATATATTAATTGTGCTCCTACTATAAAACATACTCCAAATGTTGATATATATGATATGACTATATTAACTTTTTTTGGTAATAATGATGTTATGATATTCAATCCTATTGCAAATGGCATAGATAATAGTATTATCCATAATGCATTAGTGGATATATCTCCAAACACAAGTGTAGAAAATAGTATTTCTTCATATATTATAAACATTATCCAATATATCAGTTCTTTTAAATTCTTCATTTTTTCTACCTTTCCCGACAAAATTCGACTGCTATGATTATATAGTATTTTTCTGTTTTTTGCAATGTTTTTTATTGACCAATTTCCAATTTAGTTATATAATAATTACTATTCTAAATATAAAATTCAAGGAGGTTTTATGCAAAAAAATTATTCTTTAAATACTGTAGAGAAATTTCGGTAGCATTAATGAGATGCTAGAACTTGCTGTAAAAGAAGCAGGCAATAAAATTGCTTTTAAATATAAAGTTGGAGATGAAATAAAAGAAATTACTTATAAAGATTTCCAAAATGATACTATTTATTTAGGTACTGCCCTACATTCACTTGGTATAACTAACAGTCATATTGCTGTTATTGGTGAAAATAGCTATGATTGGATTACTGTTTACTTAACAGTTTTAAAAAGTAATTCTGTTATTGTACCAGTTGACAAGGAACTTCCAATTGCTGATATTATTAATGTTCTAAAACATAGTGATAGCGAGCTTTTATTCTATTCTAAAAAATTTGATAAATGTATTGATGAAATTTCTAAAAACTTACCTAATATAAAGTATTTTATCGGTTTTGATAATAAAGATGATAATGAAAAAATTTTATCTTATACAAAATTAATGGAAACAGGTAAAAAATTATTTGAAGGTGGTAATAATTCTTATTCCTCTATTCAAAAAACAGATACTAATAAATTGAAAATGCTTGTTTATACTTCAGGAACTACAGGTATGGCAAAAGGAGTTATGCTTTCTGAGCATAATCTAGTAAGCTGTGTTTATTATGGTCTTCAAGTTTCTACTGTTTATACAACTTGTCTTTCTGTACTTCCATATCATCACACATATGAGGCAGTTGCTGGACTTTTAGTTGCTTTGCACCATCATTGTACTATTTGTATAAATGATAGTTTAAAAGCTGTTCTAAAAAATTTGCAATTATATAAACCAGATTATATTTATCTAGTTCCAGCATTTGTGGAAATTTTCTATAAAAGGATCTGGGCTAATGCTAAAGAAACTGGCAAAGATAAAGCTCTAAAGGTTATGATAAAAGTAAGTAATGGCTTAAGAAAAGTAGGTATTGATTTAAGGAAAAAGTTATTTAAATCTGTTCATCAAGCCTTTGGTGGCAATTTGATTAAAATAGTTTGTGGTGGCGCACCTATTAGACCAGAACTTGGACAATTTTTTAATGATATTGGTTTGAATTTAATAAATGGTTATGGTATTACAGAATGTTCTCCTCTAGTTAGTGCAAATAGGGATTATTTTAATGATTGCTCTACTGTTGGTGTAGTACTTCCTTGTTGTGATATTAAATTTGAAAATGTTACCCCAGATGGTGATGGAGAAATCTGTGTTAAAGGTGATATTGTAATGATGGGATATTATAAAAATCCTGAACTTACAAAGGAAGTATTAGTTGATGGTTGGTTTAAAACTGGTGACTATGGAAGATTTAATGATAAGCACCAATTAATAATCAATGGTAGAAAGAAAAATTTAATTGTTCTTGAAAATGGTAAAAATGTTTTTCCAGAAGAAATTGAAAATTATATTATGGGAATACCTTATGTTCAAGAAGTTGTTGTTGTTGGAATTAAGAATGATATAGGTAGCGAAACTGGTTTATGTGCAGAAGTTTTCTTAAATGCTGACAAAGTGAAAGAATTAAATATAACTGACTCTCAAGCAAAATTAAAAGAAGATATTTCTGAGGCTTGCAAGAATTTACCTGTTTACAAGCATATTAGTAAGATTGTAATTAGGGATAAGGAATTTGAAAAAACTACTACAAATAAAATTAAAAGATAAACTATGTTTGTTAAGGACAGATTTTTCGTCTGTCCTTATTATTTACCCTATTTTCATACTTAATCTTACCTTTTGTCTTTCTAAATCTATTCCTATTACTTTAACTTTTACTATGTCTCCCACTGCTACTATGTCTGATGGATTTTTTACATAGCTTTCACTCATTTCTGATATGTGTACTAGTCCGTCATGTTTTATTCCTATATCTATAAATGCTCCAAAATCTATTACATTTCTTACTGTTCCTGATAATATCATTCCCTCTGTTAAGTCCTCAATTTTTAACACATCTGTCCTTAATATTGGTTTTGGCATTTCTTCTCTTGGGTCTCTTCCTGGTTTTGATAAATCATCTATTATATCTTTTAATGTTAATTCTCCAATTTCCAATTCTTTTGATGTTTTTTCTATGTCTAGATTTGCCAATTTTGTTCTTATCTGTTCTAATTTTTCTTTATCTAATAAATCATTTTTATTATTACCTACTTTGTTTAATAGTTTTTCTGCTACTTCATAGCTTTCTGGGTGTACTCCAGTTGTTTCTAGAGGATTTTTGCCATCAAATATTCTTATAAATCCTGCACATTGTTCAAATGCACTTTTACCTAGTTTAGGCACTTTTAAAAGTTCTTTTCTTTCTTTTAATTTACCATTTTCATCTCTATATGTTACTATATTTTTTGCTATTGTTTTATTTATTCCAGATACATATGATAACAATGATGGTGTTGCTGTATTTACATCTACACCTACACTATTAACAGCATCTTCTACTACTCCTGTAAGATTTTCTGATAGTTTCTTTTGGTCAACATCATGTTGGTATTGCCCTACACCTATAGCTTTAGGATCTATTTTTACAAGTTCTGTAAGTGGGTCTTGAAGTCTTCTTGCTATTGATATTGCTCCTCTTATTGATACATTTATGTCTGGATATTCCTCAGTTGCGAGTTTTGAAGCAGAATATACTGAAGCTCCCGCTTCGCTTACTATTGTATAATAGACTTTTTGTGGGATTTCTTTTAACATATCAGAAACAAATTTTTCAGATTCTCTTGAAGCTGTTCCATTTCCGATTGCTATCATATTCACATTATGTTTTTTTATTAATTCTTTTAAAATCTTTTTTGCTCCTTCCACATCATTTTGTGGCTCTGTAGGGTATACTGTTGCTGTATCTAATACCTTTCCAGTATCATCTATTACTGCTATTTTACATCCAGTTCTATATGCTGGGTCAAATCCCATAACTGTAATATTTTTTATTGGAGCTCCAAGTAATAATTGTTTTGCATTTTTTCCAAATACTTTTATTGCTTGTTCTGAAGCTTTTTCTGTTAAGTCAGCTCGTATTTCTCTTTCTATTGATGGTTCTATTAATCTTTTATAGCTGTCTTGTATAGTCTCTTCTAATATTTCTGTAAATTGTGTTTCTTCTTTTATTATTTTTTTAGTTAAATAGCTATAAATCTTCTCATATGGTTTTTCTATTGTTACTTTCAAAAATTCTTCTTTTTCTCCTCTGTTTATTGCTAGAATTCTATGACTTGGAATTTTCTTAATTTCTTCTTGAAATTTATAATACATTTCATAGTTTGATTTCTCATTTTCCTTCGCATTTTTTGTAACGATTTTACCTTGCAAATAACATAGTCTTTTTATTTCTTTTCTATAATCAGCAACATCTGATATGTTTTCTGCTATAATATCTTTTGCTCCTTCTATTGCATCGTCGGCATCTTCTACACCATTTTCTTTGTTTATAAATTGTTTAGCAATTTCTTCAATTGGTGTTTTTTCTTTTTGAGCATATATAATATCTGCAAGTGGTTCTAGACCTTTTGCTTTTGCAATTGTTGCCCTAGTTTTTTTCTTTTGTTTGTATGGTCTATATATATCTTCTACTTCTGAAATAGTTATGGCATTTTCTAATGCTTGTACTATTTCATCTGTAAGTTTGCCTTGTTCTTCTATAATTCTTTTAACATCTGCTTTTCTAGTCTCTAAATTTCTTAAATATGTAAGTCTTTCGCCTAAATTTCTTAGAACTTCGTCACTTAATCCTCCTGTCACTTCCTTTCTATAACGAGCAATAAATGGGATTGTATTTCCTTCATCTATTAAATTTATAGTATTTTTTACTTGAATTTCTTTAATATTTAATTCTTTTGCAATTACTTCTGTAATTTTATCCATAATAGTTATCCTTCCTTTCAAAGATGATTTTATATGAAAATTTTATGAATTAGGCGATATATGTTGGTGCTGTTTTTGGTGCTGTACCTTTTATTTTTTCATGATAATATTTATATGTCATTGGTATATAGTCATTTTCCTTTTTTGCATCTACTACTCTTGCAATAAATATGTCATGTGTTTCAACATCAATTGTTTCTAAAAGTTCGCATATCATATATCCACATATATTTTCTTTTATAATTGGTAAATCATTTTTTTCTTCATATTGCATATTTTCAAATTTATTTACATCTTTTGAAGTATAAAAGCCAAATTTTCCAATTACTTGTGGTCTAGTTTCTTCTGATAAAATTGATAAGGCAAATTTCTTAGTTTCTTTAATTGCTTTATTTGTATAATTTTGTTTATTAACACTTATACTTATTATTGGATTTTCTGAAGTAATTTGTGTTGCTGTGTTTACAAAACATCCTACATTTCTATTTTCATATTTTGTTGATATTATATACATTCCATATGTTATATCTCTTAAAGCTAATATGTCCATCATCTACACTCCCCTTTTAATATATTTTTTTCATCTGTCTTAAATGTTCTTTTTGTTCATCATTTATTCTATATGATTCTATTGCTTTTTGTATTGATTTATTATATGTCCAATTATCTAGTTTGGCTTTTTCTAAATACTTTATTGTTCTATCATAATATTTTATTAAACAAATTGATATTGCCCAAGCTATTGCCATTTTTACATAGTAATTATCATTTTTTATTTTTTGGAATATTTCAAAATTTTTATCTAAATATTCTTCATCAATATAATAGTCTAATATTATAACAATGCCAAATCTTATTTCAAATTCTTTATCTGAATTCAAATATTTTTGTATAAAGTTCCACATTTTCTTTTTATACTTTTTAGTAATTTTTAGTCCTGCACAAAACACATCACATATTGCCCAGTTGTCTATTTTTGGTATAAAAGTTCTTGTGTATTTTAATACTTCTTCAATATTTTTGCTTAATCCTATTAACATTCCTTGTAACATTATTTCTTCATACAGTGCATCATCAATTTCTTTTAATAATTCATTTAATGAGTATTTTCTATTTAATTCTTTTGCGTAATTTCTAAGTACTGGTGTTCTTACGCCAACTATGTTTGTTGTTCCAGGGCACAATCTGGAATGAAAGTCTTTATATTTTTCATCTGCTAATTCATATATTCGTTTTTTTATATCTTGTTTTATTTCTATATTCATTTTACATTTTTCCTTTTTTAAAAAAGCATCCACAATTTATCCACTTTTTGTGGACAGATTGTGGATGTTTTTATATTATTTTAACTTTGATAATATACAAATACTATCTATTATATCTATAACTGCTGTAGCTAATAACAATATTCCACCTAGTACTGTTATCGTGACCATGGTGCTAAAAGGATTTACCAATATAATTATGCCCAATACTAATGTTATAATTGCTGATATCATTAATAATATCCAGCTTTTTTCATTTATGCTTCTTATACTTAAAGCTAATTGTAATTTTACTATACTTTTAATAATTATCCAGCTTCCTATGATTATTGGTATTATAGAAATCATAATTTTTTTATTTGTTAATATTAATATTGCTATAACTAGTGCAAGTGTTCCTTCTACAAGTGAATTACTAAAAGCTCTTTGTTCTTTATTTGTGAAAATGTATACAATAACACTAATTAAGCCATCTATTAATATCCCTATTCCCAATATTAACATTACTGTATTTAACATCGTTTCTGGCTCTATTATTAGTAATATTGCTATGACAGCCATAAGTATTGAACTAACTATAGTTCTTTTCTCATATCTTTTCATGTATTCTAGCAACATTTTATTTCCTCCTTATTTTACCTTTTATAATACTCAACTTACTATATATTTCTTTGCTTATATTAAACATAGTATTTATAAATGGATTGTACACAATATACATCTCGTTTATAAATTCCATAAATTCTGGATTAAATCCTTTTTTAAATTTATATACTCCATATTGTGGATCATTTTCACTTTTAAAGCCTGATACTCCTCTAAAGTCATACCAATCGCATTTGTTTTCTAATGCCCATTTAATCATTTCCCATTGTAATAAATAGTTTGGCATTAAATTTCTATGTTTATTTGAACTTCCACCATATAAATACCATACTTTATTTCCATATAATATTGGTAAAACAGCTGCTATTGGTTCCCCTTCATACTCTGCTATAATTAATCTTACATGTTTTGGTCCCATAGAATCATATATTTTTTGGAAATATTCTATCGGTCTTATAAAGAAGTCGTCTCTACTTCCTGTTGTTTTCATTATATTATAAAATATCTCTAAATCTTTTCTTGTGCCTACTCTTGTGGTTACACCTTTCCTTGTTGCTAGTCTTATATTATATCTTGTTTTTGATTCAAATGATTTTAATAATTCTTCTTCTGTTTTGTTTTTTACATTTAATCTAAATACATATTTAGGTTGTATTACTTGATTTATATTTTTTATTTTCTTTTTTGTTTTATATCCCAATTCTTTTATAATGTTTTGAAATTCTTCATCACTTTGCAATATATCTGGATCTAATCTAAATATAAATGCTTTATACTTTTTTGCAATTTCTGTTGCTTTTTCAGTTAATTCTTTTAGTGTTTGCTTATCATGTACATCACAAACAAAGCCTCTTGGTGCATACATAATATATCTATTAATAATTGGAACTTTTCTTAATAAAATGCTCATTGTTCCCTTTATTTTGTCATTGTTATCTTTTACTACTATAAATTCATTCTTCCATTCTGTTTTTACCTTTGCCCATTCTGGTGACTGCATAAAGTTAGTTTTTGGATGAGTTTGTAAAAAGTTTTTTATTTCTTCTTCATCTAATTTTGAATTCAT
>ERZ1643249.2577-NODE-2577-length-16775-cov-6.022847_pt1 | contig 16775 bp, 19 predicted proteins | sample MGYA00579263_ERZ1643249 | MGnify/ENA primary metagenome ERZ1643249 (study PRJEB29033, sample SAMEA4952264) | chicken gut metagenome | biome: Broiler Chicken; feature: Gastrointestinal Tract; material: Caecum | place: Ireland | collected 2018 | study: Broiler...
AACCCGAACAGATCGACGATGCGCAGACGCTCTTCCTCGCAAAGGACATTGCAAAGAAGATCGAGCAGGAACTTGAATATCCCGGTCAGATCAAAGTCAACGTCATCCGTGAATTCCGCGGTGTCGAATACGCAAAATAATAAAACATTTTTGGACCGCAGGGCAAAAGCCCTGCGGTCTTTTCCTGTCCGCAAAATAGTGTTTTCCCTTCGGCTCGCCGAGGGGCTTTTTTTGGGCGGAAATGCGTATGGCAAGCCGTACATTTTTTGTCATACGACGAAGGGGCGGGAAATATAAATAAGTATAGCTTTTCGGGAGGGACGAGCCGTGCTTGATTTTTTGACTGACAAGTTCAAAGACGCGATCCGAAATCTGAACGGCAATCTTCTCTACGAGGTCCGTATCCGAGCGAATAAGCCCACGCTTGTAAACTACGGCGGAAAATACTGTCTTCTCGGGCCGTTCGGGATCGCGGGCTCGGCGAGCGGAGCGCTGCGCGCCTGCTATGCCGACATCGAAGAGATCATCTACCGTGCGAGCGAGTTTTCCGTTTATTCGGTGACGGAACAGCTGCGGCAGGGATTTTTAACGGGTTCGGGCGGCGAGCGCATAGGCCTTTCAGGCATCTTTGTCTACGAAAGGGGGGACAGCTTCACTGTCAAAGAGGTCACATCGCTGAATGTGCGCGTCCCGCATGAGGTGCGCGGATGCAGTCTTCCCGTCTATAAGGCGTGTTTTTCGGGCGGTCTTTCCAGCGTGCTCATCCTCTCGGCGCCCGGGTGCGGCAAGACGACGATACTCCGTGATCTTGCGCGGCAGATCAGCGAAACGGGGCCGATCAACATCCTCATCGACGACGAGCGGAACGAGATCTCGGCGGCATATCGCGACTTTTCGCTGGATGTCGGCGCCTATTCGGACATAATCCGCTATTCCTACAAGCGCGAAGCGCTCGCCTGCGCGGTGCGCGCGATGCGGCCCGATCTGATCGTCACGGACGAACTGGCGGGGGAAGAGCTTGCGGAAGTGGCGCGTTGTATTCGCGCGGGGGTGTACGTCGTCGCGTCCGCACATGCACGGGACATTGCGAGCGCTTCGCAAATTCCGTTCCTGGGACAGGCGATACAGGAAAAGCTTTTCGACTATTATGTCGTTCTCGCGGCGGGGAAGATCGGGGAGATCGAAGGGATCTACGACAGGGAGCTGTGCGCATGCTGAAATTTTTGCTCTGTGCGGCGATCCTCGTGCTTTGCACGGCGTGTGCATTTCTCTTTACGCGCAAGTACAGGATGCGCAAGGATTTTTACTATAACTTTTTGCTCTTCAATACACGGCTCGCAAACGAGGTGAGTTACACGCGCATCCCGCTTCCTTCCTTTCTGGAAAAATATCGGTTCGACGGGGATTTTGCGAGAATGCTGGAAAAAAAGAAGAAGAGTGATTTTGCGGAGGGGACGGATGTGTTCTCTTACCTGAATCAGGACGAGAACAAGTTTTTGGGCGACTATTTCCGCATGATCGGTCGGAGCGACGCCGCGTCGCAGAAGGCGTACCTTCTCTCCGTCCGACAGGAACTTGAGGACAAAAAGAAGAAGTGCGAAGAACAGTACTCGAGTTACTTTTCTCTTTTTTTAAAACTCGGGTTTCTTGCGGGGCTCATTCTAGTCATTCTGATCGTCTGAGGAGGCGGGCATGGACATCGACATCATCTTCAAGATCGCCGCGGTCGGCATCGTCGTGACGATCGTCTGCCAGGTATTGAAAAAATCCGATCGGGACGACATTGCGACCATCGTCAGCCTTGCCGGGCTGGTCATCGTCCTCGCCGTCGTCATTGACATGGTGGCCGATCTGTTCGAGTCCGTCCGCAATATCTTTGACCTGTTCTGACGATGAGCGAACTGATAAAGATCATCGGCGTCGGGCTGGTAACGTGCGTCTGTGCGCTCTTGCTCAAAAACACGCGCCCCGAACTTTCTCTTGCGGTCACGGTTGCGGGCGTCGTGATCATGCTGATCTTCTCGCTGGACATCCTCTCGGCTTCTTTCGGATTCTTTTCGGAGATCGGCGAAAAGACGGGCATCGACAGCGCGTTGGTCAAGCTGCTTTTGAAGATCGTCGCGATCGGGTATCTCGTCGAGTTTGCCGCGGGGATCTTGGAAGATTTCGGAAGCAAGAGTCTTGCGGACAAGCTCGTCTTTGCGGGGAAGGTGGTCATCTTCACGATGTCCGTCCCCATTCTTCGCAGCCTCGTCGAGCTGATCGGCGGTTTTTTGGAGCTCGTATGAAAAAGAAGGTGTTTCTCATTCTTCTTGTCCTCGCGTTCACGTTTGCAGGCTTCTCTTTTACGACCGTGAGTGCGGCGGAGGAGGAGTCTGACGATCTGAACACGAATATAGAGGAGATACTCGGCGAGCTCGATCTTGAAGAGCTCGAGGAATACCTCGCCTCATTGACGCAGGAACAGCGCGACGCATTCGGGGCAAGCTTTTTCGAAAAGGTGCTTTCCGTCATAAACGGAGACTTTGCGCTCGATTATGACAACGTCTTTTCGGCGATCGCGGGATTGGTGTTCGAGAACGTGTCGGCTTTGCTCCCTTCCTTTTGCGTCATCTGTGCGATCGCGATACTTTGCGGGCTTTTGAATCAGTTCAAAAGCGCCTTTTCCGAAAAGGGCACCGCAAAACTCATCCATTTTGTCGGCTATTCTTCCATCCTCGTCGTTCTTCTCTCGACGCTCACGCAGGTCATCGGCGCCTGTTCGGACGGTGTGCTGTCCATGCAGACGCAGATGCAGGCGATCTTTCCCGTGCTCCTCACGCTGATCGCGACGAGTGGCGGCACCGTGTCGGTCGCTGTATATCAGCCCGCCGTGCTCTGTCTGAGCGAGATCATTGTATCGGTCGTGACTTCCGTCGTCTTTCCGCTTGCGACGCTCATCTGTGTTCTGAACATGGTAGGGCATCTGAGCAAGGAGATACGCCTTAAAAACTTCTGTGCGCTCTTTTCGGGGATCATAAAGTGGGTTCTCGGCATCTCTCTTGCGGCGTTTACCGTCTTTCTCACGGTACAGGGCATCACCTCTGCAACGTATGACGGGCTCTCTTTCAAGGCGGCAAAATATGCCATCAGCAATTCCGTGCCCATTATCGGCGGCTTTTTGGGAAGCGGCTTCGATCTCGTCATCGCAGGAAGCGTACTCATAAAGAATGCGGTCGGGTCTTGCGGTATCCTGCTTCTCGTGCTCGTCGTCGCCTCTCCGCTCTTTCAGCTTGTTGCTTACAATCTCTTTTTAAAGTTGAGTGCCGCCGTCACGGAACCGGTGGGGGATACGGGAATCTCCGATTTTCTCGGGTCGCTCTCCAAGACCGTCAATTTCTTTACGGCAGGGCTTCTTGCGGTGAGTTTTATGTATTTCATGACAATGCTGTTACTGATCTGTTCTTCCAACACGCTCTTCTGATGCAGGGCTATATTCTCGGCGTATGCGGCGCCGCGATCTTATCCGCATTGATCACGATACTCCTGCCTGAAGGAAGGACGGGCAAGTTCGTCACGGGCATTCTTCGGCTTTTCTGCCTGCTCGTACTTCTTCTGCCGCTCTTTTCGCTTGCGGAGAGTTTCAGCTTCACTTTAAACGGAAAGGTAGAGCCTGACAGGGCATTCCTCGAATACATGTGCGAAGAGCGTGCGCGGGAAGAGGAACAGGATTTCGAAGCGCTCGCGCTCGAAAAACTGGATGCGGAGGTGGACGTCACGCTCACGGCTGAAGTGGTCGAATGGGAATATGTTGTGTCGAAGGTGACCATAAAAATCATAAAAACCGGAATGAACGGAGAGGACGGGCATATATTTATTATAGAGCGTCTGGGTGAACTCTCCGATCAGTTTTTTCCGGGTGCGGAGGTCTTCTATGAATGAGACGAAGGCAACGGGGCTTGGCGAAAAGCTGAGATCGGGAAAGCTCTTTGAGATCGTCGCGATCGCGGCGCTCGCGCTCGTCGTTTTGCTTATCTTCGTGATGTCTTTCCAAAAGGAAGGGGAGGAGGACGCGCAGGACTATGCTTCCCTTCTCTCGGCGCGTCTGGAAAGCGTGCTCTCGTCCATCGAAGGGGCGGGAGAGGTGGACGTGTTTGTCCATGTCCGATCGGACGGCGAACGCGTCATCGCGATGCAGGAGAGCGTTTCGGCGGACGGGACGATTGTCAGCGAACCTGTGCTTGTCGGCGGCGACGTCGTCGTGCTTGAAGAGAAAAAACCGGAAATAACGGGCGTGCTCGTCGTCGCGGAGGGTGCAGCGGACCTCAGTGTCCGTTTCAACCTTCTCGAAGCGGTGGCATCCGTTTTAGATATCGACCAAAGCATAATAAAGGTGTACCAAGGCAGCGGAAAGTAGATCAGTAAATCAAGAAGGAGTAAAAGGATATGTCGAAAACCAAAAAGATCGTCATCATGTCGGGGCTCGTCTTGCTTCTCGCCGTGACCGCCGTTTTTAACTTTGTGCTGGCCGGCACGATCTCGAGCAATGCAGACAACGGCGTCACCACCGCAAACTATTTTGTGACTTACCGCAACGAGCGCACAACGGCACGCAACGAGGAGATCCTGCAACTCGATTCCATCATCGAGCAGGCGGAAGTGGGCAGCGAGGCGTATGAAGAGGCAATGGCTCTCAAACTCGAGATCGTCGGGATCATGGAGCGCGAACTTCTCCTGGAAACGTATATCAAATCGGTCGGCTATCAGGATGCAGTCGTGAGCATCGGGATGGACTCGGACAACGTCAATGTCTTTGTCAATGCGGGCGAGCTCGCTTACAATGACTTTCTCTCCATCTACAACATCCTGACCGAAGAGGCGGGCTGTGACCCTGCGAACGTAAATATTATGCCGATAAATTCGGAAAGTTAAAAAAAATACTGTTCAAATCGGAAAAAATGTGCTATAATACCAATGAGAAAACTTTTTGGAGAAAGAGGATGGCTATTTTCAAGAAAGTCCCCTCAGACGGACAGAAGGGAAAAGTATCTTACAACGCAGGCATCGTAAGCGGCATTGTCAATCTTGCGGTCTCCGAAGTGGAGGGCGTCGAGATGATCGCGGGCAAGCGCGGGCTCAAGCTGTATTTTGAAAAAGAGGGCATCTATGCCGATATCTCGGTAAAGGTCGATTACGGCTATACAGTCCCGGATGTCGCCTTCAAGATCCAGCAGACAGTCAAGCACAACGTCGAAGCGATGACCAAATACAAGGTCGCAAAGGTCGATGTGTTTGTTGTCGGCGTCGATTTCCCGCAGGAACACGCATTCGAACAAAACTGAATGGAGAAAACATCTTTCCCCTCGTTTTTTGCGAGGGGAAAATTTAAATTTTTTACAGGAACGGATTTATGAGAAACAAGGCCAGAGAGTGCGCATTCAAGATCATTTTTGCTTCCATGTTCCATCCGGAGGAAGACGAGTCTTTCCGCCGCGGCGTCTATAAGGCGTTCGGACTGGATGAAGAGGAGCGCGCCTATGCGGACAAGCTCCTTTCGCTCGTCGGAGAGCATCGTGAAGAACTCACCGAAGAACTCAACCGCTGTTCCATCGGCTTTTCGGACAAGCGCATGTTCCCCGCAGACAAGAGCCTTTTGCTCATGGCGATGGCGGAGATCCGCTACGCGGAGGACGTGCCGGACGTCGTTGCGATCGACGAGGCGGTGGGGCTCGCAAAGAAGTATTCAACGGAAAAGAGCGCGGGATATGTCAACGGCGTTCTTGCGGCATTTATCAGCGGAGGAAAAGAGGAATGAGCGTATTGATCGACGGGAAAAAACTTGCAGCAAACATTCGCGGCGAGATCCGCGAAAAAGTTGAGCAGTTTGAATCGGAGCGCGGCAGGCAGATCGGGCTTGCCGTCGTCCTTGTGGGTGAAGACCCCGCCTCGCAGGTCTATGTTCGGAACAAGATCAAGGCGTGCGAAGAGGTGGGCATCAAGTCCTTTTCCTATCAACTCCCCGCAGAGACGGACCAGGCTCAGCTTGAAGAGCTGATCGACGCGCTTGTCGCGGATGAGAAGGTGCACGGCATCCTCGTCCAGCTTCCGCTCCCCAAACATCTTGACGAGCGGAAGGCGCTTCGACGCATCCCTCCCGCAAAGGACGTGGACGGTTTTTGCGCGGAGAACGTCGGCAACCTCGCAATGAACCGCGAGACGATCGTCGCCTGCACGCCGTTCGGCGTTATGAAGATGCTCGAGCATTACGGGATCGACCCCAAGGGCAAGAGCGCGGTCGTTCTCGGCCGTTCGAACATCGTCGGGAAGCCGATGGCGATGCTTTTGCTCAATGCGGATGCGACTGTCACCGTGTGCCACAGCAAGACGCGCGATCTGAAAGCCGTCTGCGCGGCGGCGGACATCCTCGTCGTTGCGATCGGCCGCGCGAAATTCGTCACGGCGGACATGGTCAAAGAGGGAGCCGTCGTCATCGATGTCGGAATGGACAGGGACGAAAACGGAAAGCTCTGCGGCGACGTCGATTTTGACGCTGTCAAGGACAAGGCTTCGTATATCACGCCCGTGCCGGGCGGTGTCGGACCCATGACGATCACGATGTTGCTCTACAACACGTTGATCGCTGCACAGAGGAGTTAATTTGAGAGAAGAATTTAAAGAAACGCTTGACGCGTATCGCGTTCAATTCGATGAAGCGCTCGACGAGTATTGCAAAGATTGGCAGATCAAACCTGCGGTGCTGGGCGAGAGTATACGTTATTCCCTTGCGGCGGGCGGAAAGCGCCTGCGTCCCGTGCTCATGTTTGCGGTCGCAAAGATGTTGGGCGGGCGATTGCAGGACGTCTCTGGTTTTGCGGTCGCGCTCGAGATGATCCATACCTATTCGCTGATCCACGACGATCTCCCTGCAATGGACGACGACGACTTCCGCCGCGGACAGCCCTCCAATCACAAAAAATTCGGCGAAGGGCAGGCGATCCTCGCGGGAGACGCGCTCCTCAACGAGGCGTATTCTGTTTGCTTTGAAGAGAGCAAGAAGGGACGCACCTATCTCAATGCCGCCTGTGTCCTGTGCGCGAATGCGGGCGCTTCGGGCATGGTCGCGGGGCAGTCCGCCGATCTGTTTTACCAGGGGAAAGAGGCGGGCAGAGCGGAAGCGGAATTTATCATTCTCAACAAGACGGCGAAGATGATCATGTCCGCAGTCAGCATTCCCGCCTATGTGTACGGCGCGGACGAAAACATCATCGCCATTCTGACCGAATTCGGGAAAAACTTCGGCTTTCTGTTTCAGATCACGGACGATCTGCTGGACGTCACGGGTGATTTTGAAAAGCTCGGCAAGACGGTCGGCAAGGACAAGGAAGAGAACAAGCTCTCCGCCGTTCGGCTTCTCGGCGAGGAAAAGGCGCGCGAGCGCGCAGAGCATTATGCGCAGATCTGTTGCAAGCTCCTCAACGAGCTTCCCTATGAGAGCGAATTTTTACAGGAACTGACCGCGTACGTCCTTTCGAGGGAATCGTGATGCGGCTGGATAAATATCTCGCCGAGCGCTATTTTTCTTCTCGCACCAAGGCGGCACGCGCGCTCGCAGAGGGCAATGTCCTCGTGAACGGGAAAAAGGCGAAGGCTTCCGACGATGTGAAAGAAGGGGACGACATCCGCATCCGGCCCAGACAGGTGCAGTTTGTCTCCGAAGGCGGATATAAACTCAGAAAGGCGCTCGACGATTTTTCGGAGAGCGTCGTCGGCATCTATGCGGATTTCGGCGCCAGCACGGGCGGTTTTACCGATTGCCTGTTGCAGGCGGGTGCGGCGCGTGTCTATGCCATTGATGTGGGCGAGAGTCAGCTCGCGTCCGAGCTTGCAGCCGATGCGCGCGTCGTCGTCATGGACAGGACAAATGTGCGCTATCTCAAGAGAGGCGATCTTCCCGAACCGCCTGACGGCGTCGTCATCGACGTGAGCTTTATCTCCCTGACGCACGTTCTTCCCGCGGCGGCAGAGCTCCTTTCGGAGGGCGGAAAGGTGTTCGCCCTCATCAAGCCGCAGTTTGAATGCGAGGGGCGAGGGCTGGACAAACACGGCATCGTCAAAGAGGAAAAGACACGCCTTGACGCGGTCGGCAAAATCTACGATTTTGCCCGCCAACTCGGGCTTGGAATGCGTCGCATCACGAATGCGCCCCTCCGCGAGAAGAAGAACGTCGAATATGTCGCGCTCTTTGTCAAGGGCGGTGAGCCCGCCGCACCCAGAGAGGAGATGCTCCGCGCGGCAAAAGCGCTGAACTGAGGAAAATATGGAAAGATATACGGAGGCGCAGAAGAAATTTATTGCCCTGCGCGACAAGGGAAAACTCTCGGAAGAAGAACAAAGACAGGTCCGCGTCCTGCTCCTGCCGCGAGGAAACTTTCTCCCCGAAACGGAAGAAGAGTGCTTTTCGCTTGCCAAGGAGTATCTCGGCGAGGAGCTTTACATCGTCTTTCATGATTTCCTGCAAGAGGTCGCCCGCGCATATGATTACAGTGCGGAATGGAGCAGGGGCGACCGCGATGCCTCGCTCTATTGCAGGCTCAAGAGAGGCACAAAGACGCTCTGCGCCCTCGGGATTCTTCTCGATCATTTTGACATCGTATTCTATCTCGGCAAATCCGAGTGCGAGCGTTTCGAACGCGAGCGCGATCTCTTTCCGCGCGGCGGCGTGCAGTGGTCGTACGACATCGCTCCCGTGACGCACATCGGCAAGGCTGTGCGCCTGGACGGCTCCGATCTTTCCCTTCGCCCGTCCGTCTTTCGCCTTATGTCTTACAAAAAGAGCCCCGACAGGTCTCTTTAAGCAAACAAAATACCGACCCGCGCTGAATGGTCCCGCACGGGTCGGCTTTTGTTTTGTCGCGATTTAAACTCTTGCGCCGAATATGAGAGGGGCGTCTCCATTCATTTTGTCGGGCGAAGAAGCTTTTTTCTGTATTTGAAGAGAAGGATGAACGCGGTCAGATCGACCAAAAAGACGGTGCCGAGCAGGACGTAAAACCACGGCCCGTACGCGGCAAATTGGAAGATCGTTACCGAGCCGGAACCCGCAAATAAGAAGGATGTCAGGATCATTGTTGCGGCGATGATGTAGAAAAAAAGTATTGCCGACGTGACTGCGATCCCGACGATCCACAGGCCGCTCTTTGTTTCGAAGGGAGGTGTTTCCGTCTTCGCTGCGACGGAGCCGTCCGCATTTTTCGGAGCGGGGTCTGCGGGCTCGTTGAACAGCAGATATCCCGCGTCCGCATCCAGCACTTCACAGATAGAGCGCAGATTGTCGGCATTGGGTACCATCTCGTCGTTTTCCCAGCGGGAAACGGTCTGTCTCGACACGTTCAGGCGAAAGGCAAATTCCTCCTGGGAGAGATCCTTTTGCTTTCGCAGCTGCCTGATTTTTTCGCCTAGGGAATTCATGTGCATCTCCTTTTGCCGCAAGCCATACCGACCGCAGTCCTGCAAATATATTTCAGTCTTGTAATAATTATAGTATATCCTGAAGGCAATGTCAACAGGGAAAATTGTTCTAAAAGCGCACGATCGCGCCGGGTCGAGATTTGGCTAGGAATTTAAGATCGCCGCAGGGCGTCAACGGCGGAAAGGATCATTGGATTTTATAAAAAAGAAAAATGTAAAGCGGTTTGTAAAGCAAAGATGGCAGACAGCTGATGCGGTATGATGTACAATAGAGCAAAGAGCGCATCCCTCCGCCGCGCGGACAGAGGATTTTCTGTTCGGCAGTGGAACTGCGCCGATAGTAAAAGTTTCGCGGGAGAGCCGTGTTCAGGTTCGGCGGGCGAACAGAAAAGGAGCGAGAAGAGATGAACGGCACGAAAAAAAAGAAGGGCATCATCATCGCCGTTGTCCTGTTGTCAGCGGTTTTGCTTGCAGGCATTGCGGTCGCGGTCGTGTTCGGATTGCGCGCGGTGTGGAGAAAAGAGGTCGTTGAGGACATGTCCGTCCCATCCGCGTCGCAAAGCATTACGATCAAAATAAACAGCTACGGCGTTTCGGCGGGCGAGAAATATTCGGGGGAGAGGGTGATCAAGTATGATCCCGTAAGACAAGGACTTTGGCTGTATGTCTCGTACGACAACGGCTGTGTCTTTGCCTTCGACGACGTCGGCGTTCGCGTGTACGGCGATCCCGCATCCGAGGATGCTTTCATTGAGACGTTTGAATGCGGCGTGGATATTTTTTCGGAATATGGCGGCGTATGGGAAGACTTTGAGTCCTTCATCTTCGAGAGGCGCGATGAGGCGGTGGATGGGGTATGGAAACGGGGAGACGAATATTCCGTGACGCTCGACGGAGATTTTCTCATAGACAACGGCTTTCTCAATCTCTCCCGTGAGACGGGCATCGAATACCTCCATGCAAAAAAGAGATACGGCAGTTTTAAATGCGATATGTCCGCGCCCGAAGGTGAGCTGCGGTCTTTGCATTTGCGCTACAGTTATTCATGGTCGGATTATTGGTTTCGTCGTTACAGCAGTAAGAGCAACATAGAAATAGAAGTCGCGCAGGGTGTCGACTTTTCCGACGCGGTCCTGCCGCAGGCGTTTCTCCTTTCGCTGAGGCAGAAACAGGGCGATCTGCTCAGATCTGCCGTCAGATATTCAGATGAGTATGCCAATACATGCTATGTTTCGCCCGACGGTGCCGTGTCCGTCTATATGCGCGAGGCGGAGGACATATGGAGCGACAAGGTCGTGAATGTCTATGCCGAAGAGGGGGTCTTGACGGTAAGGGAAAAGGGTAAGATCGAGATATACTCTCTGGCTTCTCTTCAAAAGCTGGGTTTCTTTGAATTTTACGCTGAAGCGTGCGGCAGCGACGTCGCGGACGGCAGGCTCGCGGTGCTCCTAAGCGGCGTTCCGCAGACGGGTTCCTCGAAAATAAACGCCATAATGCCAAGCCTTTCCTATGTCTTTCTATACGACCTTGCCTCGCTTGAAGAGACAGGCCGCTTCGACGTAAGCGACGAATTGTACGGCGAGGCCTCCCGCGTCGTATATGACGGCGAAGATGTCTTCTTTGTAGACGAAGGCGGGAATAAAAAGCTCGACACTTCGACGGGCAGAGTTACGGCTGTGCAGGAGATCCCGTCCTCATCGGCGGGCACGGACGGCGGCGGAGTGAGCTTTGTGTCGCGCGTTCCGCAGGGGGAAGAGGAATTTTCTTATCCCGTTCCGCGTGATTTTTCGAAGACCGACTACACGGGATACTCTTTCGGCGGTTACGATCTCGTTTCGCTAAGCAGCCCCGATGCTTTCGGGCTGTATGACAGGGCGCAGGGGCGGTACGTTTTTCTCTTTCCGAAAGCCGCATACTTCGGGAGCGGAGAACAATTTGTCTGTTCTCTCGGCAAGGGGAAATATCTGTGTTTTGTCGGTCGGGTCCTTTTTTCTCTGGATCTGGAGAAGCTGGAGCCGCATTATTATGAGTGATCTTTCGGGGGTGAAGCATGAAAAAGAAGGTTTTGATCGCGCTGATCGCAGTATTTTGTTCGCTTGCGGTGCTCGCAGGTGCCATAACTGCGGCCGTGTTTATCGTGCGCGGCATCAAACAACGGGAGAGAGAGGCGCGGATCGACGAATATACCGCCGAGCTTTCTTCCTGTTTCCCTGAAACGGATGACTTTAACCTCGGCATTGAGCTCGAGATATATGCATATTCGAATTACAACGGATGGGGCGCCATACACGAGGATATCTATACACAGATCGAAGGGGAAGATGCCGCGATCGGGATGGAGCTTCTTCTTGCGGCAGAGGAAGGAATGCCTTTGATGCGGATGGCCGTATGGAACGATGTACAGGATCTCGCATCGGTGTATCTGTACAACGGCAAGCTCTATTGCTGTAAATTTGAAGACGACCCGTTTTCCTTTTATGACGGAGAAATGATCGCGCAGATCTTGAACGTCGACGAGATGTTTTCGGATCCGGAAGGCGATTGGCAGGATCTCCCGAGCGATGCGGATTTGGAGCAGTTGTTCGGATTGCTCGGAATGTCCGACTCGGAAGAGCTTTCCATGCTCCTCGATCTTATGGAGGATCCCGAAAAACTCTTTATCGACGCGCAGAAGGAGGAAGTTGACGGGGCTGTCCGATACTGCTTCGACCTCGACGCCGACTATTTTGACAGCTATTTTGACGAGGCGGAAAAGAGTTTGGCTGAGCAATATGCCGTCTCGTTCAAAAACAGATCGGCGTGTGTTTATATCGCGCCGAAAAAAGACAGCCTGCGGCTTACGTTCGCGCTCAGGCAGTCGGTAAACATTGACAAGCGCCCGTATATCGTGACGACTGCTTTCGATATCGGGATCGATCTTGCCGCAAAGGCGCCTTATGTAATTAACGACGTGCTTGCAGCGGACAGATTCGGCGGCGGCCCGACCGTGCGAGATGTCGATTGCGGCTATGCAGAGTGGCAGAAGGCTTCCGATCTGTCTTCGGACGGACTGGCGGTGCTTGGCTATTATAAGCTTGACCATTTCTCGGAGACGGCTCCCTCGGCGTTGCTCGTCGGAGAGGAACTTGTCGCTTTTTATGACGATAAAACGCTATTGGTGAATTCGCTCGACGGTCACAGAGTGCGGGAGCTTGAATATCGCTATGAGATCGTCTCTGTCAGCTCGGACGGAAACTCTCTGACCGTCGTGCTCGGCGAGCCGCTTTGTGACCCTAAGCTCGGTTATCTGTTCGAGGAGGGGCTCATCGAGGGAGGAAATGATTTAAAATTCCTGACTTATGACGTGACGGATTTTTCGCTCATGAGCGAAGTTAACCTTCCGCTCGAGTTGCAGAGCGAGTGCGAGATCTCCTGTCTGTGCGGAGATACCTATGTTTTCTGCGGCGACGGCTATAGCTATTTCATCGATGTGACGGACGGCAGCTTTGTCTTTTCGGACGATTTCTATACCCTCCGCGACTATATGTACTATGATCGGGAAGAAAACAAACTCTGGCTCTATGATCTCTACCTCGGCGGCGTGGTCGTAGACTTGAACGACTGTACCTATACAATTGCTTCTGCGTTGCCCGAACAGGAAAACTATAAGTTTAAGCAGGTGGAGACGGAAGGATATGTCTATGTGAATTGTTTTGCTTCGTGGCGCGGGTACGATGTCGCCCTGGCGATGTCGGAGGACCGCAAAACAGAATATCTCGCGCTGTATGACCAAGAGACGGAAAGCATTGTCGGAAGGACAGAGGTGAAGTACTTTTCTCGAAACAGCAATCTGATGACGGAGGACGGAAAGCTCGTTTGGTGGAGTTCCAATTATGGCTTGGCGGGGATTGCTGATCTTACGACGCTTCTCGGACAGGGGTGAGGAGGAAAAGAAATCGCCTCTCTGTGTCTAAATTGTTTTTATATTGCAGAAAAGACGATCTGATCTAAAAAACGCCCGTCTGCGCAATTTTGCGCAGGCGGGCGTTCGGCTTATTCTCAAAAAAATCGGCGGGCCTTTGTCGGTCCGCCGAAAGATTTTACATCTTGTTGCAGTAGTAGTTATACGCGATCGCAAAGAGCGGGATGTTGAGCACATACACGCAGGGCAGGATCGCAAATACCAGGATCTCGACAAAGGTGATCTCATATTCGCCGAAGAAGAGGACGAGATAGGCGATCAGACAGATGACGAGCACGAGATTGACAAATAAGATCAGACTGGAAGAGATGTACGATTTTGTCTGCGACTTTCTGCTGTTCTTTCCGTATCCGCGCAGGAACAGGAAAAGAAAGACGCCGAGCATCACAAAATTGATGACAAAGGGGATGACGACATAGGCTGCCGAAGTCTTCAAGACGCCGCGCAGGCACAGATTTGCGATTGCCTCCGCCATCGCAATGACGAAAATGCACACCGCGCTGAAGAACAGCGCCTTTCCCTTGTCAAAGGTATTTCCGACTGCCTTGGCTATGGTTCGATTGCGCGAGCCGTTTGTCGTCGTCACGCGCAGGCCGTCGTTCTCCGCCTTTTCCTCCACGTCGTAAAACTCGATGTTGCTCGCGGTCTTTCCCTGCACGCGCACGGGCCTTTGCGCGGGAGCGGGCGCGGGTTCAGGCTGGGGTTGCGGTTCAGGAGCAGGTTCTTGCTCTGCGGCATATTCCTCGCGGGGAGGCTGTTCGGGTTCGTATTCTTCTTCTGCGGGCTGTGTGTTTTTGTAGAGCCGATTGAGCAGGCTCTTGTAGTTGCGCTCTGCGGGAGACTTGTTTGCATAGAGAAGCTCTGCGGCATCTTCTTCCTGTTGCTCGGCATATTCGGGTGCGGCGTAATTGCCGTATTGCGGAGCAAATTCCTGTCCGTAGCCTTGCTGCGGTTGAGCGTATCCGTTTTGCTGTGCGTACTGCGCATCCTGCGGCGCATAGGCGTATGCCTGTTCTTGCGCATATTCGGGCTGCTGCTGAGTTTCTTCATTGAAGACTTCTTTGTCGTAGTTGGGTTTCTGTTCGCGGCTTTTGCGCGACATCTGCGAGTAGTAATATGCGGTCGCATCTGTCTCGTCCCCGATCAGAGCCTTGTAATTTTCGTGTATGCGTGCCTTTTCCTCGGGCGAGAGGGGAGCCGCCTGCGTGCTGATGACCTGCTCCTCGCTCTCCGTGCGCGCCTGCTGTTCATAAATGGTCTGCGAAGTGCTGACAGTCTGTTCTGCCGCGGAAAAGGTTTCCGTGCGCTCCTCGATCGAGCGTGAGGGAGCTTGTCCCGCCGTTTCCTGCGCGGCTTGCGGCGCGGGCGCCTCCTGCGTCTGCTCTGTGACAACTTCAACGGGCTGTGCATCCTGCGCATCCGCTTCGTGTTCGGCGTTGTCGGCGCGCACATCGTCGGCTTGCTCTTCCTGCTCCTCTTCGGCTTCGCCGAGGCGGATGTCTTCTTCCTCGTCCGAGCGCATGATGGGCACGCGCGAAGTGGATTTTTTCAGGAGATTAAAATCCACGGAAGGGGCGGGGGGAGGGTTATTGAAGTCATAGTCTTTTTCGGAGATCAGGCTGTCAATGACGGTGCGCGAATATTCCCACTCGGCGAGATTTTGTTCGACGACCGTGCGGCCCTTGTCGGTGATCTGGAAATACTTTCTTCTGCCGCCGCTCGTCGCGCCGCCCCAGTAGGAGGTGACGTAATCCTGGCTTTCGAGGCGTTTGAGCGCGCTGTAAAGCGTAGGTTGTTTGAGCGAATATTGCCCCTTGCTCTTTTCCTCGATCTCGTTGATGATCTCATATCCGTATTTGTCGCCATCGTACAGCGTGCGCAGGATGATCGTGTTGATGTGCCCGCGTATCAGATCGCTGCTGATAGAGGAGACGCCGTCATTCTCTTTTTCGTTTTCGTTTGTTTTTTCGGGATCCATAAAAAATCCTCCTTATAGCTAACATTATACAGTATTTGTCGAACAATGTCAAGATTTGGCCGAATATTCTTTGTCTTTTCAAAATTAACATAGTATTATGTCAGATAGAATAATGGCCATTCTTTGTTTTTTACGGCTTGCAAATCGGTGGACAAAACGCCGCTTTTGATGTAAAATATAGGGTGAAAAATACGGAGAAGAAAAGGAAACGCTATGCAGACTGCACCGAACAAGATCGAGCATGAATACACCCTGCGCAATTATGAGACGGATTTTTCACAGCGGCTCAAGCCGTCTGCCGCGCTCGGCTTTTTTCAGGAGACGGCGGGCGAGCATGCCACGCGTATGGGGCTGGGATTTGACGAGCTCCGTCAGCAGGGGTATTACTGGGTCCTCTCCAAGATCTTTGTCCGCGTGGACAGGCGCCCCGCGTTTCGCGATACCGTGCGCGTGGAGACGTGGCCGCACACGCCGAACAAGGCGATTTATGAGCGCAGTTTCCGCATGAGCGACAGTTTGAGCGGGGAGGTTCTTCTGCGCGCCTATTCGCGTTGGTGTATCTTGCAGGCGCCGAGCGGGCGCATCGTCCCGTGTGCGCGTCTCGTGCAGAATATTCCGCAGTTTATTGAAGAGAGGAGCGTCTCTTTCGACGAGTGGCAGATCCCCGCATTGGAGCAAAAAACGACGCCCGCCTATTCGGTGCGCGTCGCGAATTCCGATTACGACTTAAATTACCATCTCAACAACATCAAATATGCCGATTATATTTTTGATGTCTTTTCCGTCCGCGAGCTCGAAGAGCGCACATTGAGGAGTTTTCAGATTCATTATGTCAAACAGTCGCATGAGGGCGACGTGTTGGATTTCTACCGCGGGCAGATGCCGGACGGCAGCTTTGTGGTGGAGGGGGTAAAGAACGGCGGCGAACTTGTCGTCGCGGCGAGGGTGTGCTTTGACTGAACTCAGATATACCGTCGTTCGCGGCAGGCGAAAGACACTTGTTCTCACCGTTTCCGACGGCAAGGTTTGTGTACGCGCGCCGCTCTATGTCTCTGACGAGATGATTGCAGATTTTGTCGCGAGTCGTGAGGATTGGATCCGAAAAAAGCTCGATTTTTACGGAGGGGCCGACGGACGCTTCGCTCGTGTCCGTGCGGGCGAGACCGTGTTGGTCGGCGGAGAACAGGTTCCCGTGCGCATCGGCGCGGCGAGGAATTCCCTTTCGGGCGGCGTTCTCTGTCTGCGTTCGCTTTCTTCCGTCCGCACATGGGCAGAAGGCGAGGCGGATGCTCGGCTCGTGCGCCGCACGCAGGAGCTTGCGCGCGCGACGGGGCTTTTCCCTACGCAGATACTTTTGCGTGATTTCAAAGCGAGGTGGGGCAGCTGTGA
>ERZ1643249.2578-NODE-2578-length-16775-cov-4.997129_pt1 | contig 16775 bp, 13 predicted proteins | sample MGYA00579263_ERZ1643249 | MGnify/ENA primary metagenome ERZ1643249 (study PRJEB29033, sample SAMEA4952264) | chicken gut metagenome | biome: Broiler Chicken; feature: Gastrointestinal Tract; material: Caecum | place: Ireland | collected 2018 | study: Broiler...
TAATCTTTCCCGAACAGGCTTATCTTCCCGCTGTCCGGGTTGATAAGACCGCAGATCAATTTTTCTGTGGTAGATTTGCCACTTCCGTTTTCCCAGATAAATCCATAGATCGCACCGGCCGGGACCGTCATATTGAGGTTGTCGACCGCATACATTCCACGAAAACTTTTCGAGAGATTTCTGATTTTAATTGCGTTCATTTTATCGTCTCCTTTTCCTGTTTTTCCCTCTTGATGATCGAATCGCCGGGGGTGATAAACGAGATCCTGGAACAAATCGCCCATAGAATGATCACCTCAATTTTGCTGGTTGTTGTTTTCGTTATTGAAGTATGGGCTCTCATTATTTGAAAAAGGGTTGAGAAATGTTTCAGAATTATTAAAATGAGAAATTCGTGTTTTCTGTTCAACAGTTCATGGTCACAGATTAGACAGGGCGTAGTGAGCATCTGATTTCAGGCATAGAAAAACGGACATCAGCAGAAACACTAATGTCCGTCAATCCATCAGTTCACGAGCGTCCGTTTTGAGTTTATTTTGCCAAATCACGCTCTGCCTTTCTAATATTCACCTTCCGCAGCACTTCTTGTATTTTTTCCCCGAGCCACACGGACAGGAGTCATTTCTTCCGATCTTTGCATGCTTCCGGATATAAGGTTCCTGGATAACCGCGCGTTCAGCAGGATACCCGCCGGGCAGAAAGAGATTTTCAAAATTCTGATACATCCTCTCATCTTCAGCATCCAGATCCAGCATCAGAAACTCTGCCCCCTTTTTCCCGCGAGGTGAACCTTTCTTCAGTTTTCTGATCAGGACTTCCACCCTCTCCTTCTCATGAAAGGCCATGCACGTATCTGCCAGGAGAAACAGAACCTCTTCAGAAGAGATCTGCTCCTTCTCTTCGTATTCCCATATATCGTCCAGTCCCGGGCTGTTACAGTTTCTGACCATATGCAGCTTTTCCTGAATCTCTGCCGGAAATTCCCATATATGCCTTTCCTTCGTATTCTTCCCGTCTACCGGAGACGATATCATCTGAACCGTCCACGGCGAAATCTTTTTAAGCGCTGCATACTCTTCCCTGCTTCTCCCTTTCAGCATGGGAAGTTCCATCTCCAGCATAGCCGACGCCAGATTTTCCCACAGAGAACCTGTCGTTTCCAGATCAATCTGACCACAGACAGATAAAATACCATTTTCAAGTATTTCCGTTATAGTCCGTCCATTTTGAATCGCAGCCACAGTATCGTTCAAAATCTGGTACACCACAGGTTCCGGCTGTCCCGCTCCGTAAATTAGACATTCGTAAAGATATTGGAAAACACTGTGTTCCCCCATAATATCATCCGCTTTTCTTTTCAGTTCACTGCGCGTCCACGCCCTGTAATCCAGTTCTTCTGCATATTTTATCTGGTCTTCGAGTACTTTGCTTCCATCAATCGGAACAGACGCCGCATAATTTTTATGATCCGGAGTGTACATCGTCTGGATTTTGTTATTAAACCTGGCATGCCAGTAGACAAATCTCAGAAAATCTTCCCTGGTAATTGTATCACTGTAAATGCTGCAGAACATATCGTACAGCGCGTCCATTTCAATCATGCCATATGTAAGAATAACATTCCTGAGCCTGTCAGAATAACGCTTAACCCACAGGAAGACCGGTCTGGCATTTTTCAGCGGTTTTAAGATTTCCGGCAGATCTGACGCAAAGCTGACCGTTATAACACAACGGCCGTCCGCCACCGCAAACGATACGTCCATCAGCCCCAGCGCGATCGCCTTAGGCGGCATGTCTTCAAATTTATTTTGATCCTATCTGAGAAACTTTTTCCTGTTCTGCTTCCTTCTGAATGCGATCCCACTCTTCGCTGAGAAGTCCGGCAAATCTTTTCATCATCTCCAGAGGAGATTCGGGGATCTGCAGTTCTTCACCGGTCCGCTCCGGAAAGATCATCCGGCCATATTTCCCTGTCCTTCCAATTGTAATAGTATGGCTCCATTATATGACGTATTAACGCTGCTGTCTCCCCGGACGCCCGCCTCAGGAAAGTCAGCGGCAGCTTCTTAAGCCGCCAAGGGAAAATATCTGTCTCATGGAAAGTAATAAAAGGGGATGCTTCTTATTACAACGCTGACAGATTGACCTCATAAATATATCCTTCCGGCACGGCATCTGGTCTGTAAAACATAAGCATATACCAGGGCAGATATAAAATCTCCCCCTGCTTCCGGACATTGCCTTTACAGAATACAATTTTCTCTCCAAAGCTCCAGTTGTCTGTTTTCAGCATATTGTCCAGCGCCGGATGTTTTGTATAATCATTCCCGGATTTTATCTCTATCAGATCTGTCACCATGCCATTTTGTACTATAAAATCAATTTCTCCGTATTTTTTTGATTCATAGTAATTAAGTGAGAATCCGTTACATTTTATGGCCTGTGCAAACAGATTTTCCAATATGCTGCCCATATTCACATTCACGTTTCCCTGAAGAATATCAAACTGAATATTTTTCATGCATGCTGCACATAAAAGTCCTGTATCATTCATAAATAATTTGAATATATTTCTCTTCTCGTTAAGCTGCAGCGGCGGCTGCGGTTCCGTCACGTTATAGGAGGGCAGCGCCACTCCCGCATCACTCAGCCATAAGAATGAATTTTCATACCGGTTCTGCCGTCCGTTTTTGTCGACTTTGCTCAGAAAAAATCTCCTGTTTTTATCATCGAGCTGCGATGGTATACTGTCAAAAATCGCCCGGATCTTGATCTTATCGTTCCCCTCTGCATACTTTGATATGTCCAGTCTGTATAACTCCAAAATTTCTCTCTGCAGATTAACGACTTTCCCTATATCATGCGTAGTAATATAGGTCTGTACCGCCGCGGGCATTCCTCCCACAACAATATAAACATAGAAAAGCTTCAGCATGGTATCATGTATGCTCTGCGATACTTCTGTTCCCGTCCGGTAACAGGATTCAAGCATTTCAAGCGTAGGAACCTGCACCCCGTTTGCTGTGATGAACTCTTCAAAACTCATGGGATACATATAACAGATTTCTTCAAATCCGACCGGATAGGAACGCACCTCCCTGTATCTGACGCCAAGGAGAGAGCCCGACTCAATATAATCGAACCGTCCGTCTTCTACTAAAAATTTGATCGCGCTTCTGGCGTTCGGGCATTCCTGAATCTCATCAAGAAATACCAGTGTCTCTCCCGGCTCCATTTTCTGCATTTTAAAAGCAGTAAGATTTTCAATAACAGTATCTGCATCCAGACTGCCATCGAATATTTTTCCCGCATCTCTGTCCGTCACAAAATTAATTTCTACAAAGTGCTTATAATTTTTTTTTCCAAATTCCCTGATGATCGTTGTTTTCCCTGTCTGCCTTGCCCCGACAATGCAAAGTGCCCTTCTGTTCCGCGACTCTTTCCAGGATATCAGTTTATCATATATTGCCCGTTTTAACATATTACCACCTCCGGTATACAATAGTATTGTAACATTTTTCCGGGATTATTCAATGAGTTTGTTACGTTTTTCTTTGATTTTGTCTGTAATATGTCACGTTTTTCTTTTATAATTCCAAGCCGTACAGGATCAAATATCTTTAGAACTCATCAGTTCTATGAACTTCTCTCCATTGATCGTTTCTTCATTATAAAGATACTCTGCCAGCCTGTGCAGTCTGGTCTTATTCTCCCGGAGCAGGTTTTACGCCCGTTCCTGCTGTTCTTTTACGAGAGCGATTACTTTCCGGTCAATCTCTTCTGCGATCGCTTCTGAGCACTGCATGCTGTTTTCCCCTCCCAGATAGACATTCTCCACTCGTTCCATCGCAACCATACCAAACTCTTCCGCCATCCCGTATCGGGTGACCATCGCTCTCGCCAGCTTTGTCGCCTGCTCGATATCGTTTGCCGCCCCGGTCGTGATCTGCCCGAAAACAAGATGCTCTGCGGCTCTTCCCCCGGTAAGAACAGCAATCTTGTTTTTCAGATCCTCCGCGGAAAGCAGCTGTCTTTCTTCTTCATCTGTCTGCAGGGTATATCCGAGTGTCCCGGATGTTCTCGGGATAATGGATATCTTTGTCACAGGAGTCGTATCTTCCAGTATGGCGGCAGTCATCGCGTGACCGATCTCGTGATAGGATACGACCATCTTTTCTTTTTCAGAAAGGATCTTATTTTTCTTCTGATATCCGGCGAGAGCTGTCTCAATACTTTCTTCCAGATCTTCCTGGGTCACATAGTTTCTTCCTTTCCTGACCGCCCGGAGCGCAGCCTCGTTGATCATATTCGCAAGTTCCGCTCCTGATGCTCCGGACGCGGTCTTCGCAATCACAGACAGATTGACATCATCGCCCATTCTGACCTTTCCCGCATGGACTTTCAGAATCTCCTCCCGTCCCAGATAATCCGGCAGATCTACAGTGATCCCTGACCTTTGCGGCTCCCATACCAACGAACATCTCTACGAACTCCGAACCTGATATGGAGAAAAACGGAACGTTTGCTTCCCCTGCCACGTCACTGAACCGTACGCCGTCCACAGCTTTTATGTATACTTTTGCATTGGATTTCCCGAAAGACATGGTATTCCCGCTTCCGTTTCCCATATGCTTCATCAGATAGCGCATCATCAGGACGAAAATAAGGATCGGCAGGCCGAAACTGAACAGGAAACTCAGGATAAGAGAACTGATTGACGTGCCTTCCTGCGCGACCTGGGAAAATTCTGCTCCGGATTCATAGAGCCGGTCTACCAGCCTGGCGTCGGACATCCGTACTGTATAATAATATTTTTCCGGCTGTCCGGTGATCTGTTCAAGAATATTTGAAAGCCCCTGCGAAGCGCTGGTCTGTATGCCCTAAACAAAATTTCCATCTGCTCCTTCCTCTTCCCCGCTGTCTCCCGAATCCTCCTTCAGTGTAAAATATATCTCCGTGCTCTCCACCTGAACCCGATCCACATTTTTATCCTCAAGCTGACTCAGGAACTCGTCATACGATACCTCTTCCGCCTCGGTTCCCGAGAAAAGTGTCCTTGTAATAAACGTGTTGATACAGATCAGGACCAGCAGAACTGCAACACAAATGATAATTATATTTCGTCTGTTTTTCTTCAATCTTGCAAAACCTCCTGTCGGATATTCATGATTTTCCCGTCCCTCAGCTGATAAACAGAATCACATCCTTCAATCGTCCTTAACCTGTGGGCGATCACAAAGGCAGTCCTTCCTCTCATCAGGCTGTCCATGCCCTTCTGCACCAGTTCCTCCGTGTGGGTGTCGATGCTGGACGTCGCTTCGTCAAGGATCAGCACCGGCGGATCTGCCACAGCCGCCCTTGCAATAGCAAGGAGCTGCCTCTGTCCCTGGGAAAGACTGCCGCCGTCTCCTGTGATGACTGTATCATACCCTTCCGGAAGCATACGGATAAATCCGTCTGCATTGGCAAGCTTTGCAGCAGCGATACATTCCTCGTCCGTGGCGTCCAGTTTCCCGTAGCGGATGTTCTCCATGATCGTGCCCGTAAACAGGTGAGTGTCCTGGAGCACCATCTTGTCATCCGTATACCCGAAGTCCACGCCGTCCAAAACGATATCCCCTTTCAGTTCCACATAAGTTGTAGTATTATCTGCCTTGTGGTAATGTTTCCACGCCCACAGCCCCGTGCGCTTTTCTGTCTCTGTCACACTGCCGTCCGGAAAGCGCTGTGCATTTACAAGCTGCACGTAGCCTTCATCCTTCTCCGGCTCCTCGTCCATGAGTTCGAAGATCCTTCCGATTCCCGCCATTGCCATGACCACGCTGTTGATCTGCTGGCTGACCTGGGCGAAGGGCTGATTAAAGTTTTTATTCAGCGTCAGGAAAGATACGAGCATTCCAAGGGTCAGGCCGGTGTATCCGTTCAGCGCAAGAGCCGCCCCGACTACCGCGCAGACGACGTAGCTGACATTTCCAAGCTGGGCGATGACCGGCATCAGGATATTGCCGTAGGTGTTGGCTTTCCGGGCGCTGTCCATAAGATTCCCGTTTACCTTTCTGAAGTCCTCCAGGCTTTTATCCTCGTGGCAGAATACCTTCACCACCTTCTGACCGCCCATCATTTCTTCGATATATCCGTTCACAGTACCCAGATCATTCTGCTGCTTCACAAAATACCTGCTGCTTAAGCCCGCCACTTTCCTCGTCACAAAGAGCATCGCGGCAACCATCACAAGTGTTACCACAGTCAAAGGAACACTGACCATCACCATGGCACAGAATACACTGATGATCGTGACCGCGCTGTTTACGACCTGCGTTATGCTCTGACTCAGAAACTGCCGGAGCGTATCCGTATCATTGGTGTAGATCGACATGATATCTCCGTGTGAATGTGTGTCAAAGTAACGGATCGGCAGGGATTCCATCCGGTCGAAGAGCATTCTCCTCACCTTGCGCATGGTTCCCTGGCTGACATTTACCATGATCCGGTTGTACATATACGAGCATGCGACTCCCGCAAGATAGATTCCGGCAAGCTGCATGAGCGCCGTGATCAGCGGGCCAAAGTCCGGGTCTGCCGCTGTAAGAAGCGGAGCGATATAACTGTCGATCAGCTCCTCCAGGAACAGGGAGCCCTGCACCGTGGCAATCGCAGAGCCGAGGATACCGATGATCACAAATATGACGTGCACCTTATATTCTTTCCAGACCAGTTTCAGGATCCTTATCATTCCTTCTGCGCTTTTTTTCTCTTTATTCATCAAAATCTCCTCCTCCCTTTGTCTGGCTTTCATAGATTTCCCGGTATGTCTCGCTGGTCTCCATCAGCTCTTCATGGCTTCCGAAATCTGCAACGTGTCCGTTATCCATCACAATGATCCGGTCCGCGTCCTGAATACTTGCGATTCTCTGAGCTATGATGAACTTCGTCGTTCCCGGAATCTTCTCCCGGAACGCCTCCCTGATCTTCGCATCCGTCGCCGTATCTACCGCGCTGGTGGAATCATCCAGGATCAGCACCTTCGGATCTTTCAGCAGAGCCCTTGCGATACAGAGTCTCTGCCGCTGTCCGCCGGATACATTCGTCCCGCCCTGTTCAATGTAAGTCTCATATCCGTCCGGGAAACTCCGGATAAATTCGTCCGCCTGTGCCAGTTTACATGCCTCAATACATTCTTCCAATGTGGCGTCCTCTTTCCCCCAGCGGAGGTTCTCAAGGATCGTACCGGAGAAGAGCTGGTTCTTCTGGAGCACCACCGCAACCTTATTCCTCAGGGCGGTCAGGTCATATTCACGGACGTCCCGCCCGCCGACCCTGACGGTTCCTTCCGTCGCATCGTACAGCCTGCTGATCAGGTTGACCAGAGTGGACTTGGAACTTCCAGTGCCGCCCAGGATACCGATGGTCTCCCCGGATCTGATATGGAGATCTACATCCGAGAGCGCCATCTCACCGCTCCCGCCCTTCTTATACGTAAAGCTGACATGGTCGAAATCCACTCTGCCGTCCGAGATCTCTGTCACCGGTTCTTCCGGATCTGTAATGTCAGATTTCTCGTTCAGCACTTCCGCGATACGTCTTGCGCTTGCCGTACTTATCGTGACCATGACAGCGTGTCAGCCGCTTTCCCGAATTTCTGTTTCTCATAGTCCTCACGTACAAAGGATTTCACTACCCGGATTGCCGTTACATTCTCCTGTACACTGGCGTTCAGGTCGTCATATTTCTCGAACACTCTGGTGAACAGCGGCATGGTGTGGACCATGATAAAGATGAGCACCACCGCCAGAAACACGATCGCCACCGCGAACACGATGCTGATCCTGGCGCTGATCATGACTGCCATAAAGAGGGTGAAGATCTGGCTGATCAGAGCGCGCACACAGATACGGATGATCATCGACCGACGCCATCAGCATCGGGATAATCAATTCCAGGACCACCTCAAAGGCAGTGAGGATTACTGTCAGTATGGAAGCGGCCTTATACTGCTTTACCTGTTTTAAAATTGTTTTGACCATCTTCATAACCTCCCGTTTTCATACTCTGTTTTCCGTTCTATCTTCTCCTGCTGGCGCCTCGTAAGTACCGTTATTGATCAGGGAAGCTACGATCTCCTGTGCGGTATTGATCGGGATCGCAAATCCTAATCCTTCCTGGCTTTCTCCGGAACTCTTGGCATTGACGATTCCGATCAGCTCACCGCTGCTGTTGAACAGGCCGCCGCCGGAATTCCCCGGGCTGACTGCCGCGCTGGTCTGCATGACATCCAGAGAAATCGTCTTTTCTACAGTCTGCCCGCCGTAAGACTGGCTGCTGCTCTCGATAGAAACTGTGATCGTCCGCTCTGTGGCGCTGATGATTCCGTCAGTGACCGTTCCGCTTAGCGTTCCTCCAGGATTCCCAACAGCATACACCGTCTCTCCCGTCTGAACCTGACTGCTGTCTCCTAAGACCGCCGCTTCCAGACCTTCCGCCTCGATCTTCAGCACTGCGATGTCTCCGTCCTCATAGCTTCCGACCACGCTCGCCTCATACTCTGTTCCGTCCGTAGTCGTCACCGTGATAGTATCCGCTCCGGATATCACATGGCATAGGTGAGGATATATCCGTCTTCACTGATAATGACTCCGCTTCCCGCACCGCTGCTGACCTGTGTGCCGAACCAGAACTGGCTGACTTCCATCTTCTCTGTAGTGATCGATACGACAGTCGCACTGATCGCAGCCACAACGTCTGTTGCAGACGTTCCATCACCTGACCCTGTACTTGCTTCTCCATCCGCCGACTCATCCGAAACTGATTGCTGGATCACTACTCTTCCTGTAACTGAATTTACAATATACGATCCCAGACAGCCGCAGATCAATGCAGCCACGGCGGACAGCACGATCGTTAAAACTGAAATTGGTTTCCTGTTCTTTTTCTCAGTCTGTGCAGGTTGGTTTTGATTTTCATGTTGATAATTCTCCATAAAATATCTCCTTTCTTTTGTTAGCATACTGTTGATAGCATGCTTTTTTCTCTTCTGAAACCAGTGCTTTCTGCGCAGAAGTCAGAGCTTAGTTTCTGAATTTGCCAATAAAAACGCTATTACTATATCAGCGGATTATAAAAGGAACTTATGAGACGCGTAAAAAAATGTTAAAGTTCGGCAAAGAAATATCAGACTTTTACTTAATTGAGCATCATCTGTAAAAAAAGAAAGAGACAGCCCACTGGAAAATTCGCATCCTAAAAAGCTCGAATTCTGTGGGATTGTCTCTTTCCTGCATATCAAAGTCTAAAAACGGTATTAACCGGCAGACCTTTCTTTTTTATCCGCCCTGCCATCACACTGTTTCTTTCTGATGAAGACGGCCAATACGGCTGCTCCGGTCATTACTGAACACCAGAGCAGGAATAACTGCTTTTCATCTCCGGTATCAGCAGCCATATTGTCATTTTTATTATCGTTTTCCGGCGCAGCAGCCCCGTCATTCTCATTCTGGCCAGACCCTTCGCCGTTTCCGTCCGGAGTCTCCCCGGAAGGATCTTCCGGCTGATTTCCCGGCTCACTTTCCTCTGAATAGAAATGGATCTTCTGTACAGCTTCGCTCGTTTCTCCGGCAGTCGCCCATTGCGGGAGTTCCGGCGTCCCTGTCACAATATAGGGACTGTCTTCGGCTGTTATGCTTTCACCCGCTGTTCCCGGAAGTTCCGCCCAACTAACCGCGCAAGGCTCTTCAAATTTCTGCATGCCCTCCGCCGAATATATGACCGGTACAGACTCGGGAAGCCCCAGTTCGCTCACCGTATGATATCCTCCTGCTCTGACCGGGATCCTGATCGGGTCAGGCATTATCACATCCGCATATACCGGAGCGACTTCAACTGACACCTGCACAATATGCTCTCCGACTTCAGCCTCATAAACATAAGTTCCGCCTTTGCTATTCCACTCGCCTTCTATCATTGTCCAGGCTGCATTTTTCTCTTCAGTGCTTCCATCCCCGTAAATCAGCTCAACCGTGACATTTTCATCCAGATATTTTTTCAGCTCTTCATTTGACTGATTGACCGGGTCATTCGCATATAAATGAATATCATCCGGACCATTTACGGCAGTCTCCTGCCCCTCATCCCCTGTCACTGTGTAAACATATCTGGAGGTGGCGCTGTCCCTGTACCCTTCCAGAACCGCATAAGCGATCAGCGTTGTGTCTTCTGTAAGCACTATGGGCTCTTCATACAGGAGCCTGGACGGGCTGTCAACGATACATGGGCAGGTCCCGTCAAGGGTATAATAAATCCTTGCTCCCGGTGTATCTGTATTCAACGTCACTTCTGTGCCATACGGCTGTGTTCCTCCTGCCGGATGCGCCTCGACCGCAGCCACCCGGGGCGAAGGAGTCTCGACTGTCACCTCGAACGCTGCGGTGATCTCCGAGCATTCCAGCGAAAGCTCAAACTCCGCCGTCCCCGGCAGTCCTGCTGACACCTGAAATACTGCCTGCCCATTTTCATCCGTAGTAATTTCCTGCGCAGATGCCGCTGCAATCCCGGAGGTCTTTTCTGTAATATATAATTTCTGTCCTGCTCCAGACCCCTCCGGAAGGATCTGCACCGTTACATCCGCTGTGCCGCCGTTTGCAAGAGTTTCTCCTGCTGTTACTTTTATTTCTTCCGGCCGCGGAACTGCTGTTCCGCTCTGCGAATACATACCGTCTACAAGAGTGCCCGCATAATTTCTGGCAGGACCTATGTCCGCCCTGTATTCTCCGGACAATTCTCCCGACGCCGGAATGAACCGGAATCCTCTGGCATAGCTGACTTCCGGATCGGTTCCGCTCTGTTTCTGTTCGATCGGCTCCCAGCTCCCCTGTACCGGATTTCCGCCTTTTGTAATTTTCAGGACTTCGCTGTCAGCGGCGGACAGGTCCATGTACTGAGTAAACCAGATGTCGATCCCGTCTGTATAGAACCGGACGCCTTCCACAGCCGGAGCCTCCATGGATACCAGCGGGATATTCACCTCGGTCTGCGGCGGCGGCACGGGAAGCCAGTCGCTGTATGACGTTATGTAGCCCTCTTTTTCATACCGGACCTGCCACCAGCCTGCCGGCACATCCCATGCATACCTTCCTTCCCTGTCCGTGAGCTGGGGATTTTCCTGCTCGTACTTCCATGCTTCCCACAAAACAGGATCCCCCTTATCCTTCTCTTCCCGATAGAAAACGGTCGCTGTGACGCCTTCTACCCGGTTCTCCGGAACCGCCTCATATACGTAACCGGAAGGATCAATAAGCACCTCAAATTCGACTCTCTTTGTATCCTGAACCGTTATTCTCAGATTCGGGTCAGGCATTTCTCCGCAGAGGATCCGGATCTGATAGATGTCATAATCGATCTCGGTGAGCTGTGCCTGGAACTGGTTGTCCAAAAATGTGTCCGTCATCCATGTGAGCATGGAAACCGGAAGCAATGCCGGAGAAACCTTTCCATTTTTTGCGGACATTGCTATCGCCTGGTCCGCAACGAGCAGATACATCTGATTCTCGAGGGATCGTCTCTGCCTGTTCAGGTCATCCCGCACGGTTGCGATCTCAGGCGCGGCGATGGGGCACTGTGCGGGATCAGGCACACTTGCTTCCACATCTATGAGCCAGCCCAGATTGCTGAAGATCCTGTGCCAGCGGCTGCCCCAGTCCCAGAGATTTGCAAGTCCTCCGTAGACATCCATCCACTTGCTTATCGTGGGATATGCCGCCTTGATTTTATTCAGGGCATTCTGTCCCAGCTTCGCCGCCTGCTCATATGCCCTTTTTGCAGCGCTGTCCGGCAGAGCTGACACAGCCTTCTGCATCTGGTCTCCCACGTACTTTTCCAGTTCCAGAGCTTTTTCTTTCATGACATTCTCATCAAAGCTCTCCATCATCTTTCCTGCGGTATCTTTCAGAATCCCGGCGGTCTCCCACCCCGGCTCAACTCCCGGATCCATGCTTTTCATATCCAGAGTAACGTCCACTATCGTTATCTCGCTTAAATCTTTATCGACATATTCTACCACGCCTTCTTCCTGGCGCATATAAACATAGGAAACTGTTCTGGATCTTGCCGACGCCGTTTCATAGGGATCTGTATACGGCAATTTCTGGAATCCCTCCGCAAGAAGTTCCTCCTCGCTGCCCTGGTACGGCTCCACCCTGACCTCTGCCGTCCCTGTTCCATCCGGCAGGCTGATCTCGCATCCGTCCTCGTTTTCGCTGGTGATCTCCATCCCCATATCTGCCGCCATATCATCTATGATGCTTTCCAGCTCCGGGTCAGCCACAACGCCGTCCAGGGAAACATCCATGGGAACCTCTGTGTCAAATTCCGCTGCCATCCACTGATTGAAGATGCTGTTTACTTCTTCCGGGCTCATCCCGTCTGTACCGCTGTTATCAAGATAGGAGACTCCCACTTCCGTCGGGATGCAATTATAGTCAATCTCCATAGGCGCCAGCCAGGACTGCCGTTCCGCGTCATATGTTCCGGGAAGGATATGGATCTTTCCATTGGTATCCTGCACGATAAACTCCACATTTTTTACCGCTTCTTCCGATCTGTCGGTAAAATCAGCCATGAATACGACCTCTGTCGGCAAGCTAGTTAACGTCGCATACCCCGATATGTATGCTTTCTGCTCATTAGACCACAAGACATCTGCGGCAGAGATACCTTCGTATTTCTCGAATAAGCCTATCTGTTCCACCGCCACGCTTCCCTCCGAATATATCAGAGTATGGGTATCCGAAAATGCTTCCCCTTTTTCCCCTGCTGTGCAAGCCCGGATTTCATGTACAGAATAGGTCCCTGTATCCGGAATTTCAAAAGTCACTTCTCCGGTTCCCGTATTCAGAGCCCCCATCTGCACCCCATTATCATAGATCAGGATTTCCTGACCGAAATACCCCGGAGCGTGAACCGACACTGTGACTTTGCGGTCTGAGATCTTCTGCGGCACATACATCTGTATTTCTCCGCTCATCCCGGGTATTTCCACAGTCCCGATGCACTGTCTGTATTTTTCTCCGTCAAGCGTATATGCAACATAAGCGCTGGAATAATACGGACCGTTTCCGTCCGGCTTGTCTGCATAGAAGCTGTACGAATATATGCTCCCGGCTGCATGACAGTCCCATACTCCTTCTGATACCTCGCTGCATCCCTCCAGTTCCATTTCTTCCGGGGCAGATACTTCCAGAGTGATCCCTTCCGCCTTATCCCTGTATTCTTCTTTAAATTCATATGAAGCATAAAATTTCATGCCAAAAGTTGCCGCAGAATCTAATGCCGTATAACTGCTCTGGTCCATGTCCAGATGAAGGGCAGCCTCATCCTGCGCCAGCGGCACCTCCAGGTCCTGAAGCAGCAGGACTTCTCCGTCCGACACATCTGCATCCATCGCCAGATAATCCTCTCCCGCTTCCAGCCCCAGACCGGACAATTCTTCCAGAGATGACGGCGGATACCCCTTATCTGCCCTGCGGATCAAAACTACCTTGTACTCTCCCTTTTCCTGAGACCGAAAGGCAGCTTCCCCCATGTACACATCTGTCCATGCCGCCAGTCTGCCGTCACTGCCGTAGAGGGCTGCCGTTACATTTTCCGGATAGCGCTCCTTCAGCTGCATGCGGATATTCCCCCGCTGAGTCAGTACAGCCTCGATGGATTCCTTCGTCCCCTTTTCAAGCTGAAATGTTATTTCCTGTGTATCACATCTGTTTTCCTTATCTGCTATTTCAACGCGCAGCGTATCCCCGTCGTTCACTTCTTCCGGATCAAGCAGGAAGACGTCGGGATATTTTACCATATAGTTTTCCAGCCGGCATTCTGATGTCTCGTTATATATGTTTATGATCTCCCTCGAGCCATCCGCCTTGTAAGATTTTCCGCTGCTTTCGCCTTCCGCCGCATCCACTCTGGTAATATCAAGGAAGATACCGGTATCGTCAAGAGACTCCAGCTCCATATCCCACTCTGCGTCTCTTGCAATATCCCTTTCTTCTTCATAAAGCCAGTATGAACTGTCTCGCACACTTGCCCTGATCTTCCCCGATGTAACGACCGTTTCATAGCCCCCTTCTTCGTCTGTATATACGCTGACGCTGCGCTCTCCAGCCCCGTCCGGGAGTTCCGTGCTGAATATCACCTGTACGTACGGGGCAGGCTCATCCTCACACTCCACTGTCCCGGAAACAGTCACAGTCGCATAGTCTCTCAGAGTAACTGTGACACGCTGTTCCTTATCCTCGCCCACTGTGATCTCCTGCTGCTCAGGAATCCTGTATTCCATACTTGCCCTGTCATTCAGGATGACCCGGTATGCAAGTCTTGTCCCCGGAAGCTGGCTGGTGATCGTATTCCCATTCAAAAGATACTCTCCTGTCTCCGCATCATACCAGTAGACAGACGCTCCCTCTTCCACAGTCCCGTCAGGCCTCAGGATCTCGACTGATACGCTTCTGAGCAGTTTCAGACCGTCCGCCGTAAAAAGATTGTCTTTATTTTCTTCTATCGTAATGCCGGTCCACTCTCCGAGCACGGTCCCGTCGTCAAGAGATACCTGCAGCCGGTAGGCGTCTCCCGGCTCAAGAAAGAGAAACCGCACGATATCCTGCCCTGTCATATATCTCTCTGTCAGCCCGCCTGTCTCTTCATTTGTCAGCCGCATCAGGCAGCCTTTGTACTGCGCCGGGTCCGGAACCTGTACAGACAGCGCCGTTGACTCAATGGCGCCCTGAGTTTCACCCATGGATCTTAACACAGGGTATCCGTCGTTCTCGCCGGAACGCAGTTCCCACACATTGGCATAGTCCAGACCTTCCATTCCTCCTTCCGATTTCATCTGCGCAGTGCCGAGTCCCTGCCCTTTTCCCTCATCAGAGCATCCGCTTTTATCCATATCATAATAACAGTCTGTGATGATCTCACCAGCTCCCGGATCATTGTAATAACGTTCCGCCAATCCCGCAAAACCGCCAATTCTTTCTGCAGGCACACTGCTGCTTACAGAGACAGCGGCATAACTGCTGCCGATACTCCCCATACCACTGTATACACCTGCAAATCCTCCCACATACAGGAACTCACGGTCAGGATGATATGGGGTATGTACGATCATCCCATTTGCAAAGCAATCGTCGACAGACCCTCCGATGTATCCCGCAAATCCGCCCGCATTCACATCCTCTCCTGTAACCGAGATGTCCGCCTGTGCAAAGCTCTCGCTTATGTCAAATGCGTTCAATTCGTTCTCGCCGACAAGTCCTCCCACATTGGCGGACATACTGCCGTAGTATGAACCTTCCGGCAGCTCCACAGAAATCGCTCCCCGGAAGTAACAGTTCTCTATTTTCGTATTTTCGTCATACCTTCCACCTCCATATCCGACAAGCCCTCCGACTGCATACGGCGTCGCGCGGGATATAGCCTCCGGAGAATAGACTCTCTGCACACGCACTTCCCCTGCAGCATAACAGGAAGTGATCTCTCCGGATCCTGCCTGACCGACAAGACCGCCAAAGCGCCCGCCGCTTTCTCTGCCGTCCGGTGAAATGCCGCCGAATCCCTCGCAGGTCACTGTGTAGACTGTCTCCGGCTCCTCATTCTCCAGCGCTGCAGTGACTGTTGTCTGCGCAATGGATTTACCATCTATTACAAAATCAATCTGATAAATCCCCGGATCATAAATATATACCCAGAATTCAGACGGTCCTCCGCCGATGTTGATCTTCCCCTCGTCCGCCGCCTCGCCGGACGCCTCCCATCCTTCAGGAGATACAGCGTTCTCCGGCGCATACTCAGCCGCTATATCCACTGATCCGCGAAAATAACCGTTTTTATCCTCCAGAACGACCTGATATTCATCCTGATCCAGGCGCATAGATGCCACCGGATGTTCTTCTTCTGTTTCTACAACCGCACAGGTCGAATAACAGTCTTCTATCACATATCTGTTGGCTGTTCCGATCAGCCCGCCGGTGCGCGACCCGCCGATCCCGGTCACCTGGCCGCCTTCCGAGTAGCAGTTAGTGATCCTGACCTTTTTATCACTGAAGGAATATACATGCCCTGCCAGCGCGCCGGCATATTCCGTACCTGCCACCTCTCCGCCTTCCAATATCTGGATCCCGAGGTTTTTAATCTCGCCCGACATAATATTTCCGAACAGTCCCGCGTCTTTGTATCCCTTCTCTTCAGGCACGTTCAGACCGCTGATCACATGCCCCTGACCGTCCAGAGTGCCGCTGAACGCATTGTAACTAAAAACGTTATGAAATAAAGGCTCCCAGTCTCCCGAAAGCTCAATGTCCCTGTCCAGGACATAATATGCATCCGCATCATTCTCGATCCACGCAAGTTCCTGCTGATCGGTGATCACATACGGAGCTTCCTGGGTTCCTTCCCCTGACGGTCTGCCGTTTTCTTCTGCGGACAGCAGCGAGGCCGGCAGAATGCCGTACAGCATCATAACGGCAAGTCCCCCTGCCAGAATCCGTTTTCTTTTTCTCTGTTTTCTGATCATACTTTTTCTCCCTTATCTTTTTCAGAAATAATAATAGATATTTTCATCTTATCACGGTCCCTGATATCTCTGTTCCTATAAAATACGGGATAAATCTGATCAAAGGGAACTCCCCCTGCTCACTTTCTTCCGGCTGAGAAAAAAGCAGCAGGGACCAGTATGTCTCTCCTGAGCCGTAGAGCAGCATCGGCACTTGGGCTGCGCCCTTTGCAGCCCTATG
>ERZ1643249.2580-NODE-2580-length-16771-cov-5.569574_pt1 | contig 16771 bp, 13 predicted proteins | sample MGYA00579263_ERZ1643249 | MGnify/ENA primary metagenome ERZ1643249 (study PRJEB29033, sample SAMEA4952264) | chicken gut metagenome | biome: Broiler Chicken; feature: Gastrointestinal Tract; material: Caecum | place: Ireland | collected 2018 | study: Broiler...
CGCAGACAACACCACATCATCACCCTGCGCTTTTCGGCAGATCTCCGCACGCTCGATCATCTGCACATGGAACTCCTGCGCCTCCCCAGTCGCCAGTGAGTATGCTGCACTCAATCCAGCTGGCATGTGTGAAAAAGCAAGACCGCCGTCTTCCCCCTTATCGACCGAGATCTGCCCACCGACGGCAATTGCGAACAACAGGCAAAACGCTGTAAAAACTGTGCCAAACCGTCTCTCATATAGCACACCAATCTTACAGTCAGGCAGTTTGCCCGCAAAGCAATGAGAAATCCAACCAAACAGGTAAAACATTGCGCATAACACGACAGGATAATAGCTGAAATAAATCAGATTGATATTGCGTTCTGGAATAGCAAAGCCCAATGCATAAAAGCAGGGCATGCCAAGCGCCGCATACAGACCGAACAGAAGAATTACTACCCAAACAGGATGGGAAAAATCCATTTTGCTTTTCCGTGCCAGTTGGTATACCAGAGGTGCAATAAACAGCCACACGATTAGAACCGGTATGGTCGTTGCATTTGCCATACTGTACACTGCATAAACAACCGACACGATGCCACCTTTGATAACGCTTGGCTCGCCCACGGTCTGCTGTCTCAGACCGTTTCCTGGCGCACAGATGCTGACCAACAGCGCCGCTACCAACAACATAAACACCGGCAGGGAAAGCACCAGGCTTTGCCGCTGCTTTTTTATGAACAGATAAACAATCAGGAAAAATACCAGCATAGACGAAACCAATGCAGTTGAATAGTTGCTGCCACCCACAATCGGCGCGAGAATCAACGCAGGCACAAAACACAACAGCCGTCTGCATAGCGTAGTGTGTCGCATCATTTGCAGCAATAGCCCGTTCATCCACAGACCAAGAGCATAGAAAAATGTATAAGAAACTGCACCAGGATGCCAATAAAGTCCTTCAACTGGTTCGTACATATACTGTACCAGCAAAAACACCAGTAGCAACGAAATAATCCAGCTGACGCTGCGCGATGCCTGCATATAACTACGCAGTAACGTCCAGAAAAAATATAGTCCACACAGAACCAGTGTAGTCAGCGTCAGCACTGCTGTCAAGCCGTAATACTGCTCACCAAAAGTGGCAGGCTGCAAAAAAGTCAGAAAAATGAAAGAAAAATTGCCCTGCCATTCAAAATAACGCTGCACCGTCTGCTCCAAAGCTGCTTTGACTACCTCCACTACCGAACCGGTCTGTTGCCAGATATGCTGTGTCTGCGCGAGGTACCAAAAGTCATCACCCGATAAATAGTCATATCGCGCAATCCAGTACAATGAGATTAGGGAGATCAAAAAAATAACGCCCAGCACTTTTGCACAGCGCGATTGTATCAAACGCATGTCCTTCTCCTCATTCCGTCTTTATCTTTCTTCTATTCTATTGACAATCCAAAGCCCTGTCAATCCATGCCCCCGCTTGTTTATCAAATTCTTATTTACATTCCAGCTTCACACACGGCAAAGGCCCTGCATCCCGTCGGATGCAGGGCCTTTTTAGATACCAACATGCTGAATTTGCCTTGACATAACGTTATACGGTTGCTATCCCCCTATGCATGATCGCTCATGACAAACCCGCATTTTCCGCTTTTCTTGACCTGGTACAGTGCTTCATCTGCGTGCTTAAACACTTCGCTGTATTTATCGCCTTTTTTGCAGCGACAGCCACCGATGCTGATGGAAAGGTTGCTCAGGGGATACCGCTGTGACAGTGCAACAACCTGATGAACCACTTCCTGTACTTTGCTATTGAGAACATCGTCCGCAAGGGATGCGTCCACATAGATTACGAACTCATCGCCGCCCAGCCGTCCGATGCAGTCGGTTTTGCGGAAACAGCTCTGCAGCACTTCCGCCACCCGCATCAGAACCAGATCGCCATGGTCGTGACCATAGTTGTCGTTGACCTCTTTGAAGTTATCAAGGTCGATCAGCAGCAATGTGCCGTTGGATCTTTTGAGCCGATTACGCATCTGCTTCATAATATAGGATCTGTTCGAAAGACCAGCCAGGGTATCCTCACGGAGTTGCTTACTGTTGCGAACGTTCTGAATGAGGAACACCATCACAATGACCATGTTCAAGACATTCAGCCCAAGCCCAAGATTCATCAGAAGCATACTGTTTGTGGAAACCACGTTCTCATCCGGGATTGCAACGACTACGCTCCACCCGCTGCTTAGCTTGCTTACATAAAGATTATAGTCCTTCTTCACGTCTCCCACATAGTGCGTAACCTCACCGGAGCCGTTTTCCAGCATATCCTCTTGCAGCGTAATGAGATGCGTGTCCCCAATGGAATACGCCAACGTTAAATGCGGATCATAAACCAGTATACCATAGCCGTCTGGCAGTTCAGAAAAATCCATCCAGTTCTCGCTGGTAATATGCACATCGATCGCCGCTACATCGCCGGTATCAGAAAGCGCAAGGGACATGGTGAACACATCCCGTCCGGTGATCGCATCTGTATACAAATCAGAAAACACAATGGTTCCCGGCTCTGCCGCCACCGCATCGGAATACCACGACTTGGCTGCATAATCGTAACTGTCGTCTCCGTCCCACGGGTTTGCAGCGACAATTTTGCCATTCAAAACAGCATAGAGATCCAGAACATTGCCGCCAAATCGATCCGCGACCTTGTCACAATAGGATTTCATCCATTGCTCTATTTCCGCATCAGGCGTGTGCATATCCACCATCTCGTCCAGATACTTTCCGGCGAGCGTTACGGCAAAGGCATAATCATTCATCCGCGATTCAATTTTTTCCACCTTCGTCTGAGCCAGATAACTGCCATCTCTAATGGTGCTTTCCACAAAAAGGCTGCGCGATTCCAGAAGGAAATAGCCAAACACGATTTCCAGCACCAAAAAGACCGTAACATATAAGATTAAACCTAATCTCTTTCTGAATCCTGCATTTGTTTCCATTGTTTACATCATTCCGCCCACAAATAAATTTTGCTCTGTGAAATCCAGATCGCCAAAATCACTCAGCAGGCGATGGCATAATCCGGAAAATGGATTTGCAAACAACACAGTTGAATATCCAGCTTTATTTTAACGAGTCCTTAACAATAGTTTCCATCATCACGCAAATTTTGTCAAGATGAAATTTTACTTGTACCAACAAAAAGAACATCTGAGAATTTTGCCCATTTAGCACGACAGAGCAGTGTCTCTCGGCATTAAAAAAGCCCCGCATCCAAGACGGATGCAGGGCTTTTTTGGTGCCGCCAGCCGGAATCGAACCGGCACAGTATCGCTACCGGGGGATTTTAAGTCCCCTGCGTCTACCAGTTCCGCCATGGCGGCGTAATTTGATTATAACAGAATGGGCGCAGTGTGTCAAACACCACGCCCATAATAATTCCTGTACCGTATTTTTCCTATTCGACTGGCTTCGGCATCGCCGTTTTCGCAAGCGCCCGCTCGATTGCCGCACGATCCGGCAGCCAAGCCGAAAACGCCGCCGCACTTCCTGCTGCCACCGCATAGCGCAGCGTCTCCGCAGCGGAGAGCCCATGTGTATGCGCGTACAACCAGCCTGCGGCCATGGAATCGCCCGAACCAACCGACTGCACCACTTCGCCCGGTGTTGCTTCCAGATACAGCGCCTGCCCATCTACAGGTACCAGCACCGCCCCCTGTGCACCACAGGAAATCAGGATATCCTTTGCCCCGGCTGCCTGCAATTCGCGCGCACAGGCCGCAATTCCGGTCGGGTTGTGCGGCGCCCCGCCGACCAGTGCATCCAATTCGTCCAGATTGGGCTTGATAAGATCCGGCGCGCATGGCAGCGCATTCTTGAGCGCATCGCCCGAAGTATCGAGCAGCGTCCGCACGCCGTTTTTGCGCACACGCTCCAGCAGTTTAGCATAAATGTCTGCCGGCACACCCGCAGGCACCGAACCGGACAGCACCAACCAGTCGTCCTCACCCAGCGTATCCAGTGTTTCCGCTAGCCTTTCCAGCGCTTCGGCAGGAATTCGCGGTCCTGTACCATTGAGTTCGGTCTGCTCCCGCGCACATACCTTGACATTGATGCGCGTCATACCCTCATCGAGATGGCAAAAATCATATTCCACGCCGGTCTCCGCCAGCAGCGACGCAAACAGCGCGCCTGTCCGCCCGGCGATGAAACCAAGCGCTCGCGTGGGCAGTCCGAGCGCCGCACATACCAGCGAAACATTGACACCCTTACCGCCCGGATACAGCGTTTCCCCGCTTGTGCGGCACAGCTTTCCCGGCCGCAGCGTATCCGTACAGACCAGATAATCCAACGAGGGATTGAGAGTGACGGTGTAGATCATTGCGCATCCTCCTTCCGCTCTTGCGGTGGCTTATTGCTTTTTTCTATATTATATACCTCGGGCACAGCCTTGCCAAGCGGCACGCAAAAAGAGCCTGTGTTATCCATACAGACAACACAGGCTCCTGTCTTATTTTCCAATTGTCACCATACTCGGTGCAGGACGGTTGTCGAGCAGCGCGCGCTCGACACTCCAGTAAAACGCCTGCTCGCCCAGCAGATCAACAATGCCTGCCCGCCGCATCATGGTCATGGATGCACTCGGCAAGCCGCAAATCACCACATCTACGCCGCGGTCACGGTATTTCTCCAGCAGACTCAGCAGCACCTGCGCCGCAGATACGTCCATCGACGGCACACCGCGCATGGATAGCAGCAGCGTATCGCAGTTCCCGACACGTTCAGGCAGTTCCTCCAACACGCTGATGTTGGCAAACAGCAGCGGGCCGGTGACATAGGCCACCATCGCATTGCCATACCGTTCCGCCAGCGCCGCATCATCGTTTTTCAGGCGGGACATGTCCACGCGCTCATAGTTGATCTGCAAGCGGCTCAGACGCGCGACCATCAAGATCAGCCCCAGTCCCACGCCAACTACGATTGCAACTGTCAGGTCAAACGCAATTGTGCAGATCATGGTCACAACAAACTTTGCAATCGCTCCTTTGAAACGGTGACCGAAAATATACTTAATTGCGTGCCACTCATTCATACGCCATGCGGTCACCATCAAAACGCCCGCCAACGCCGCCAGCGGCACATACCGGATCACCGGCGCAAGCACAAACATCATAATCAGTAGACCCAGCGCATGGAAAATGCCAGTCAGACGGGTCTGTGTGCCCGATCGCACCGCCACAGAGGTGCGCGCCAGCGCCGCGGTCGCGGGAATTCCACCAAACAGCGGCAGCACCAGATTACCCACGCCCTGCGCAAACAGCTCCTGATCGTTATTGAGTTTCACACCCGTCGCACGTCCTGCAGATGCGCCGCACAGCAAACTTTCCAGCATATTGAGTACTGCGATTGAAAACGCAGGCGCAAGCAATGAGGGGACTGTCCCCCAGTCAATCTTGGTCGGATTGAGCCGCTCAGGCAACATAAGCGTCTGCGGAATTTCTCCTACGGTTGCAATCTCCAAATCCAGCAGCAGAGTTGCCGCTGTCGCGATAATAATGCCAATCAGCGACGCAGGCACGACCGCATTCCACTTTTTTGGAAAAAATACCATCAGCAGCACTACGAACAGCGCGACCGCAGTTGTCGTGACATCCGGTGCAAAGCCCAGTCTGCCGTAGCTGACCAGCTTGGCCAGCGCGGAACCGCCCTCAGAATAAGTACCAAAAAAGTTATCAATTTGACCCAGCGCAATCACGACCGCAATGCCGGATGTAAAGCCGGTGATAACCGGCGCGGGTACAAAGGCTGTCAGGTTGCCCAGATGCAGCACCGCCGCCAGAATCAACAAAATACCGGCCAGAAATGCCGCCACAAACATGCCCTGCATACCGTAGCCTGCAATCAATGAGCCGAGAATCGCTGCCATTGCCCCTGTCGGGCCGGAAATCTGATAATATCCGCCCGTCAGCGCAGAAATCACCAAGCCCGCAATGATCGCTGTGACCAGACCGCATGCGGCGGTCGCCCCCGCAGACACGCCGAACGCCAGTGCCAGCGGCAGCGCAACCGCCGCCACGGTCAACCCCGCCATCAGATCTTTTGACAGCTTTGCCCCGTTATAGCCCCGGAATTCCTGCCGGAGCTACCGCAAAAATTGTTTCCCCATTGTTGTTTCCCCTGTTCTGTCATTGTGCATATACTCAAGATACAAACGACAAAAAAACCTCGCAAAAATGCGAGGTTTTTTTTGGCGGAGACGGAGAGATTTGAACTCTCGCGCCGGTTTCCCGACCTACTCCCTTAGCAGGGGAGCCCCTTCACCAGCTTGGGTACGTCTCCATGTCAAGTGTGTAGTTGGTCCGCCTTTGATGGTTGGCGGAGCGGGTGGGATTCGAACCCACGCGCCCTTTCGGGCAAACGGTTTTCAAGACCGCCTCGTTATGACCACTTCGATACCGCTCCGTATCTTGCCCGATAAGCAAGAATTATTATACCATTCGTTTTTGCCTTTGTCAATCCTTTTTCAGCGTGTTCTCCCATTCCGTCTGCTTAAAACCGGTCAGCACAAAATCCTCGTCTACCAGCAACGGACGCTTGACCAGCATGCCATCGGTTGCGAGCAGCGCCAGCTGCTCCTCCTCGCTCATATCCGGCAGCTTGTCCTTAAGCCCCATCGCCTTGTACTGCATGCCGCTGGTGTTAAAAAAACGCTTGAGCGGCAGTCCACTGCGTGCATACCACGTCCGCAGTTCCTCCACCGTCGGATTGTTCTGCTTGATATCGCGCTCGTCAAACGAAATCCCCTGCTCCTCCAGCCACTTTCTGGCCTTCTGGCAGGTCGAGCATTTGGGATAACAAAGAAACAGCATACGGTTCTTCCTTTCTATCCGAATTATTCCGAAATCTCTGTGGTGGTATGCTCGCGGCACAACACAAACAACTCTGCCACCAGCAAGATGCATGCCGCAACCGACAGGCAGCCGCGCAGCACCATTTTATCCGACCACTCCGGTATGGTCACGCCCATCAGACGGGACAGGCCATAGCCGCCCATATCAGACACCGACACGGTCGTTGTCACTGCACCGAAAAAGGCCAGCCACGCCGGACGCGGCTTGCCATACAGCAGACGTGCCAGATGATAAAGCGCCAACACCAGCATCACGTCCGCCACAAGCCCAAACGCAAAAGAGGCCAATTTGGGGTCCACACAGGTCATGCGGTAATTGACCAGCAGGTGCAGACAGCTCCACAGCAGCGGCACCAGCATCAATTTTGCCGATCGGTCGGTCATTTCGCTGCCCTGTGCCTTTGCCAACCCAATCGCGCAGATGCCGCACAGCACGGTAACCACCGCATACACGATCTCAAGCGCCTTGGCCCAGCCCGCAGCGTCCTCCTCGCCGGTTGTCATCGTCAGATAGAGATATCCCACACCGCCGACCAACAACAGCAAACCGGAAATCACCGCCGCCATACGGAATCCCACGCTCTGCGTGCCCAGCAGCTGCTCAAACGGCATATTGTTCTTCGCGCGCAGCGGTACACTCAGCGCCGCGTATATTACCGCAGCCAACACCAGCAGCGCGGTAAAATACCACACCCATGCATTGCCCACCGCAGGCAGGCCCGTTGCGATATCAAAGCCGTTCAGCATATGTAGCGCACGCACCACCACACCCGGCAGGCACAGCACCACCGCTAAAACCGGCAATACCTTTGTTTGTTTCATTCTGCTCCCTCCAGAGGTCATTGACATACGAAATCAGTATACCACATACCATTCTGCTCTTCAAGTAACGGTATGAAAACAGCCCTTCCCGGCCTGCAACGCCGGAAAAGGCTGCCTGTTTTTTGCAAATTTGCTTACTAGTTCCGGTTAGTATCGACCCGCCTTGGGCCTCTGCTCCGCTTCGCGCGCAGAGAACTCTGTGTTAGCAGGCGTCTGCCGCTTCATGCCGAATTTCAGCAAAACCGGTGTGACCAGTGTGGTAACAATAACCACCAGCACGATTGCCGGGAACATCTCGGAATTGATGAGCCCCGCCTGCGCGCCCTTCTGCGCCACGATCAGCGCGACCTCACCGCGGGAGACCATGCCGAGACCAATGGACAGCGCATCATACGTCTGGAAGCCCATAATGCGCGCGCCCACACCACAGCCGATGATTTTGGACAGGATCGCCACCAGCGTCAGCACGATGGCGAACAGTACCAGCGTGCCCGTCAAGCCCTCCAGATTTGTTTTGATGCCGATGGACGCAAAGAACAGCGGCGAAAACAGCATATAGCCCAGCACATTGGTCTTGCTGGCCACATAGTCACGCGTATCGGAAATGTTGCACATCACAATGCCAGCAAAGTACGCGCCCGTAATATCCGCAATGCCAAAGAACGCCTCCGCGATATAACTCATCAGGAAAGCAAACACCAAGGCGTAGATGGCAATGCGCCGGTGCTTATGCCACCGCTGCTCCATCTTGATAAACGCCTTGTGCATGATAAGTCCCACCACGAGGACAAAGATAAAGAACGCAACAATCCGCCCGAACACCAGAAGCGGCTTGACCGACGGATCGGTGAATGCAGTCAGCACCGTCAGCACCACAATACCGAGAATATCGTCGATAACCGCCGCACCCAGTATCGCCGTGCCGACCTTGCTTTTCAGCTTGCCCATCTCACGCAGCGTCTCCACCGTGATGGAAACCGACGTTGCAGTCAGCACCACGCCGATAAAGGCCGCCTTGAGCATATTCAAGGAATCGGTCGGCTCATTTTGGAACATCAGATAGCAGCCCATGCCGCCTGCCAGCGGCACCAGAACGCCGATCACCGCAATGATGAAGGATGCAAAGCCCGTGGTTTTGAGCTCCTCCAAATCGGTGTCCAGACCCGCATTGAACATCAGAATAATGACGCCAATCTCCGCCGTTTTCACCAGAAAATCAGTCTCTCCGACCCACGCCAGGCAGCTCGGGCCAACGAGCACGCCGGCCACCAGCGCGCCGACAACCTGCGGCATGTGTACCCGTTCCGAAGTCAGGCCAAAAATTTTGGTAAACAGCATGATGATCGCAATCGTCAGAAGAAAATCGTATGACACAGCGATACCGCCCCTCTCATCGTAATAAAGGAATATCTACCATTATACAACTTTTTCTCTAATACAGTCAGTGCGTTCGTGAAAAATACGGCTGTTGTTTTACACAAAAAGCACGCTTCTTTTTTGGTGATAAGGCACACGTTTTTTAATATTTTACGCATTTTTTCGCATTTTTATTACTTTTTGCTTGTCTGGTGCCGCAGGCGCAGCACAGCTCCCGCCGTGCCGTTTGCAAAAAAAGACGCCTTGCAGGCTACTTCCTGCAAGACGTCTTTCGACCGATTGTAATCTGTTTATTTTTCCACCTTGGGCGAATGCTCGCGGATTTCCTTGATCTTCTGGATGCCCGCCGTCAGGCACTGCTGCAAGCCCTCCATGTCCTCCGCCGACACATTGCGCTCGAGGAACAGCAGCTCAATCGCATGCGACAGCTGCACCATCACATTGGCGGTCTGGAGGAACTTGGGGAAATTATGCGACTGCATCGCGTTGCGGAACTTGCGAATGTCGCGCGTGATGAATTCCACCACTTCGCCCTCACCCTCAAAATCGCCGTAAGAGATCGGATACGGCTCGACGCGCTGCAAATAATACTTATCCCGCTTGGTCACGTTAAAGACGTAGGTCACGCAAACCTCGTCATCCAGCTGGAATTTGGCAATATACATAATACCGTTGCGCACTTCCTTGATGGAGGTGGCGCCGATCTGACGCAGCGCCACATTGATAATATCACCGGAAAAACTGCTTGTTAACATATGCTTTCCTTCTTTCTCAGCCTGTCAGGTGTCAATGGAAACGAATCAGCAGATATACCGTGGAGATCGCGACCGACATCAGCATCATCGGGAAGCCCACGCGCAGGTAGCGCGCAAAGGTGATCGGATGCCCATGCTTGGCCGAGATGCCCGAGAGCACCACGTTTGCCGAAGCGCCGATCAGCGTGCCGTTGCCGCCCAAGCACGCGCCCAGGGACAGCGCCCACCACAGCGCGGTGACATCCATGCCGTCCGCCTGCATCGCAAGGATCAGCGGGATCATGGTGGCGACAAACGGGATGTTGTCGAGTACGGACGAGAACATCGCCGAGCCCCACAGGATGAGCAGCATGAGCAGCATGGCGTTGCCGCCGGTCACCTCGACCAGCGCATTGCCCAGCATGGTGATGATGCCGGTCTGCTGCATGCCGCCGACCACGACGAACAGGCCGGTGAAGAACAGAATGGTCGACCACTCGACGCCGAGCACGATCTCTTCGGTGTCCTGCTTGCCGATCAGCAACATTATTGTAGCACTGCCCAGCGCGATAATGCAAGAATCCACGCCGAGCGAGCTGTGGAACACAAAGCCGAACACGACCACAACGATCATCACAACGCTCTTGACCAGCAGCGCGTGGTCCTTGATCGACTTGTTTTCATCCAGCTGCATGACAGCGGCCATCTTGTCCGGCTCGACGATGAGCTTTTTGCCGAACATGAAATAGAAGCACACGCACAGCGCTGCCATGATAAACACCACTGCGATACCGGTATTGCCCACGAAGTCCATGAAGCTCAGGCCCGCCTGCGAACCGATCATGATATTCGGCGGGTCGCCGATCAGAGTCGCCGTACCGCCGATGTTGGAGGCGAGGATCTGCGCCAGCAGGAAGGGCACCGGGTCAATGCCCAGAATGCCGGTGATCGCGATCGCCATCGGGCCCACCAGCAGCACGGTCGTCACGTTATCCAGGAACGCCGAGAGCACCGCGGTCAGGATGGTGAACAGCAGCATGATCTTCCAGGGGTTGCCCTTTGCGATCTTGGCTGACTTGATCGCCATGTACTCAAACAGGCCGGAGTTGCGCACTACGGCGACAAACAGCATCATGCCGATCAGTACGCCGATGGTGCTGAAGTCTATGTAGCTGACCGCTTCATCCACCGTCAGAATATGCAGACAGACCAGCACGACCCCACCTGCAACCGCTGCTACCGTGCGATGCACTTTTTCCGTCACAATCGCGGCCATAACCACCAAAAAGACCACGACGGAAAGAATTTGCATGGTATTCATTTTCTTTCCCCTTTCCCGCGTCACGCCATGCGTGCGTGCGCGCCTTCAAATTGTTTTTACGACATATTATACTCCCCGGTTTCGCAGGTTTTCAATGTTCAATTCCCCCTGATTTGCGGGGTGTTGCGACAAAAGTTTTTGTGATTTAGCACGAAACTCCAGCGTTTTCTTCACAAACTTTTAACGACGTTTGCCATTTTCCAGCCCTTTCCGGCGGTTCCAGCCCCTGCATCCGCTCTGCATGCATGGCAACGCCCCCGATGCCATGGCAGCATCGGGGGCGTCGCCCATTTGGGTATTGTATATAAGAATGGGAAGTGTATGGGCGTTTTTTATGCCTGCGGCTCTGCCGCAGCAGCAGGCCGGAGCGTCAGCTTGTCGTCCGCGGCATCCAGCGTCACATGATCGCCGGACTTGATCTTGCCCTCGAGCGACTCCTCGGCAACCAGATCTTCGACTTCGTTTGTCACCGCGCGGCGCAGCGGGCGTGCACCGTATACCGGGTCGAAACCAGCCTTGGCCAGATGCTTCTTGGCCGCGTCGGTCCAGTCCATGGTGATACCCATTTCCTGCATACGCTCGGCAACCTTACGCAGCATACCGTCCGCGATCTGGGCGATTTCGTCCTCGCTCAGACGGTTGAACACGATGATGTCGTCAATACGGTTGAGGAATTCCGGACGCACCACGGTTTTCAGCTCGCTCAGCACGTCTTCCTTGATCTGCTCAAAGGTACGCTCAGCGGTGTTTGCTTCACCCTCGGCAAAGCCCAGAGACTTGCGACCGCTGCCGGTGATCTTCTGAGCGCCGATGTTAGAGGTCATGATGATAATAGTATTCTTGAAGTCCACATGACGGCCCTGACCGTCGGTCAGCACGCCGTCCTCGAGGATTTGCAGCAGGATGTTGAACACATCCGGGTGCGCCTTTTCGATCTCGTCGAACAGGACGACCGAATACGGATGGCGGCGCACCTTTTCGGACAGCTGACCGCCCTCATCGTAGCCGACATATCCCGGAGGCGAACCGATCATGCGGGAAACCGCGTGCTTTTCCATGTATTCCGACATATCAATGCGGATCATGGCGTTTTCGTCACCGAACATTGCTTCTGCCAGCGCCTTGGACAGCTCGGTCTTGCCAACACCGGTCGGGCCGAGGAACAGGAACGAACCAATCGGACGCTTGGGGTCGCGCAGGCCGACACGGCCGCGGCGGATCGCCTTGGCGACCGCGGTGACAGCCTCGTTCTGACCGATGACACGCTGATGCAGCGTATCCTCGAGATGCAGCAGACGCTGGCCCTCGTCTTCGGTCATCTGGGCAACCGGGATGCCGGTCCAGCCGGAGATCACGGCTGCAATGTCGTCCTCGGTCACTGCACCGTGGGTCTTGGTCTGCTGCTCAGACCATTCCTTGCGACGCGCTTCGAGCGCTTCGCGCTTGTTCTTCTCTTCGTCGCGCAGCTTGGCAGCGTTCTCGTAATCCTGCCCCTTGACAGCCTCTTCCTTCTTCGCGGTGATGGCGGTGATTTCGTCCTCCATCTGCTTGAGGTCGGGCGGCGTGGTCAGCGTGGACAGGCGAACCCGCGAGCAGGCTTCGTCGATTACGTCGATCGCCTTATCCGGCAGGAAACGACCAGTTACATAGCGCACGGACAGCTTGACGGCAGCCTCGATGGCTTCATCCGGAATCTTGATGCGGTGGTGCGCTTCGTAGCGGTCACGCAGGCCCTTGAGGATTTCGACTGCGTCCTCCGGGCTCGGCTCATCGATCTGGACGGGCTGGAAGCGGCGCTCAAGCGCTGCGTCCTTTTCGATGTTCTTACGGTATTCATCCAGCGTGGTCGCACCGATGACCTGCACTTCGCCGCGGGACAGAGCGGGCTTCAAAATGTTTGCAGCGTCTGCCGCTCCCTCAGCAGCGCCCGCGCCCATCAGCATATGCATCTCATCAATGAACAGGATGGTGTCCTTGTTCTGGGTCAGCTCTTCGATGACCTTCTTAATGCGTTCCTCGAACTCGCCGCGGTACTTGGTGCCCGCGATCATGCCGGTCAGGTCAAGCGACACGACGCGCTTGTCCTTCAGCGTCTCCGGTACATCACCCGCGACGATCTTCTGCGCCAGTCCTTCGACTACGGCGGTCTTGCCAACGCCGGGGTCGCCGATCAGCGCGGGGTTGTTCTTGGTGCGGCGGGACAAAATCTGGATCACGCGCTGGATTTCCTTGCTGCGGCCGATAACCGGGTCGAGCTTGCCCTCGCGGGCAGCGGCGGTCAGGTCGCGGCCGAACTGCTCGAGCGCGTCGCCCGACTTGCCGGATGCACCGGCAGCGCCGGGGCCTTCGCCCTGCTGCACGCCGCCCAGCACTTCGCTGAGCTTTTCGGCCACCATCTGCGGGGTGACCTTGAGGTTCGCCAGCGCAGTCAGCGCAACGTTCTGTCCCTCACGCAGCAGGCCGAGCAGCAGATGTTCGGTGCCGACGTAGTTCGTCCCCATCTGGGCGGCGGACTGGATGGACAGCTCAATGATGCGCTTGGTGCGCGGGGTCATGCCCTGCGGAGCGGTGCTGTCAGGTGTGCCGCGGCCGGACAGCTCTTCGATCTGCTTCACGAGTGCGTCGTCGGTCACGCCACAGGCAGCCAATGCCTTGGCCGCCGGGCCGCCTTGTTCACGCAACAGGCCGAGCAGCAGGTGCTCCGAGCCGATATAACTGTGTCCGAACGATGCGGCGGCTTCCTGCGCCTTGGTCAGTGCCTGCTGCGCACGCTCGGTAAAACGGTTCTGATAAAACATAGGTCAACACTCCTTTCCGAGAGGGAAAAGTCCAAATTCGGTTATTCTAAAATCAGGTTCTTCGCCGCCTCACGCAGCAATTCTGCGCGTTTGCGGTCGCGTTCCTGCGGCGCGCCGTTCAGCATTGCCGGACGGATGCGCTGTTCGAGTTCATACAGTTTTTGCGGATCGACGCCCGACAGCAGGCCCATTTGCAGGCCGACCAGCACATCTGAAATGCACTGCACGGCTTCGCTGGTGTCGATCAGGTATGCCGAGCGCAGCGTGCCTGCCGCACGGTAGATGCGGTCGCGCAAGCCCGCTTCGTCCTGACTGCGCACCTGTTCGCGCGCCTTCTTCTCTGCGTCGATGATCGTGGTCGCGGTCTCAACCAGCTTGTCGGTCAGCTCAGCCGCCGAAGCGCCGAGCGTGACCTGATTGGAGATCTGGTAGAAGCCGCCGACCGCCTTGGAGCCTTCGCCGTATGCGCCGCGCACTGCGCAGCCTCGGCTGCCGGCGTAGCCGGTAATCCGGCCGATCTCGCCCGTTGCCGTCAGCATGGGCAGATGCAGCATGATGGATGCCCGCAGGCCGGTACCGATGTTGGTCGGGCACGCGGTCAGGTAGCCCAGCCGCTCGTCGTAAGCGAACGGCAGCTCACCTTCGATCAGTGCCGCGATGCGGTTTGCCGTATCCAGACACTCCTTCGGGCACAGGCCGGTGCCGATCACCTGCAAGCGCAGGTGGTCTTCCTCGCCCACCATGATGGACACGCCGCCATCCTTGGAGACAATCAGCCAACCACCGTTCTGCGCCAGCTCTGGCGAAATCAAATGCTCTTCAACCAGCTGAGAAGCCTCGGTCGAACGCGGGATGATCTGCTTTTTCTCAAATTCCGGCCCGACGGTCGGATTATTCTGCAAGGCCGCGAACACTTTGTCCGCGATCTCCTTGTGTTGTGCTTCGGTGATACGGAAGGGATATCCCTTCAGGTTGCGGGCAAGCCGCACGCGGCTGGTTGCCGCAAGGCCGGAAAAACCGCCATGAATTTCAAACATGCTCATTTCTGCTCGCCCTCCATTCTGCGGATCTCATCGCGCAGGCGCGCGGCCTGCTCGTATTCTTCGTTTTCCACTGCGGTTTTCAGCTGTGCACGCAGCGTTTCGATCGGGTCAGCTTTGGGCTGTTCGGCAGCCGGAGCCGCACCGATGTGCCGCGTTGCGCCGTGAATCTTTTCGACATACGGATTCAGGATATCCGAGAACGTGTTGTAGCAATCCGGGCATCCTACGCGGCCGGTCTGCCGCAGTTCGCTTTCGGTCATGCCGCAGGTCGGGCACTTGCGTTCGGTACCCAGCAGTGTCGCCGTCGGCGCACCCAGCATGTCGTTCCACAGGCTGCCAAAGCCGCCGCCGAGGAACGAATGGAACGGGTCGCTCCAGAAGTGGTTCATCGAGGCGAACGCATTTTCAAATGTGCTGCCGATATTCTCTTTCTTCGCGCAGTCCTCGCACAGGTGCATTTCGCGCGTTACGCCGTTTATCGTTTCCTTATAATACATTGTCGCTTCATTCTTACCGCATTTCTCGCATTTCATAAGTCATTTCTCCTTTCGAGAATCTATCCTCAAGTGATTTTGTTAACTGTTGTCATGCTGTGGCAATGCCCATCACCGCGCATCGGAAAATCGCTGCGCGCAGACGGTCGCGGTCGGTTTTGTCCACCTCAGCCAGCGCACCGTCCGAGCATGCCGAAAGCAGAAGCTGTGCTTCCCGCTGCGTCAGCAGCTCCGCCGACAGCAGCGCGCGTGTCAGACGCGCCGCATCGTTTTGCGTCAGTCTGCCGCCGATTCCACGGGCCGCCTCCAGCAGCGTGCGCTGCTTGTCGTCCATCAGACGCACGATGCGGATATATCCGCCGCCGCCGCGCTGACTTTCGACCAGATACCCGTGTTCCGGCGTGAAGCGTGTCTCAATCACGTAGTTGATCTGGCTCGGCACACACGAAAAACGGTCCGCCAGACTTTTGCGCTGCACCTCGGCCACGCCGCCGCCCGACGAAAGCATCTCGCCGATAAAATCGGCTATGACATCCGACATTTTCATGTGAACACCTCCTTCGGTCTCGATCCTTTTATCTGACCTTTCCTGACCTTTGTCTATATTATAGGAGAAATCACAGCAAAACGCAAGGGAATTTTCTGACCATTTCTGACCATTTAGCGGATCTATTTTTTAAAAATCCATTGTTTTCTCTTGATTTCTAATGCAATCTCATTTTTTTAAAGTTTTTTATTTTCTGACTTTCCCTATTACCCGCCAAAAGTTAACCATTGCTAACCTCTGCTTTTTGTTGCTTTTTCTCATTCTTGTGTTACAATAAATGTGTAAATTCAAATGGAGGTGCAATACCAATGGCATATGTTATCAGTGGCGCTTGCATCAGCTGTGGTTCCTGCGCGGGCGAGTGCCCGGTAGGCGCTATTTCTGAGGGCGACGGCAAGTACGAGATCAATCCGGACGCTTGCATCGACTGCGGCAGCTGCGCAGGTACCTGCCCGGTAGGCGCTATTTCGCAGGGCTAATTGTTTAGCATAGACGCGAAATACCTAACCAAATCCGGTATTCCGGAACACAACAACGCCTGAAAGCGGCTTTGCCGCCTTCAGGCGTTTTGCTTTTTCTATCTGATATATGACCTACTACCTCTGTTGGCAAAAAAACGGGCCTGTCCATTCGGACAGGCCCGTTTATGATATGCATTTGAGTGCGAAATCTGATCGCGTCAGCGCTTGGGCTTACTTGGAAGCCTGCGCAGCCTTGATCGCGTCGATCATCATCGGAACAACCTT
>ERZ1643249.2583-NODE-2583-length-16763-cov-6.333254_pt1 | contig 16763 bp, 19 predicted proteins | sample MGYA00579263_ERZ1643249 | MGnify/ENA primary metagenome ERZ1643249 (study PRJEB29033, sample SAMEA4952264) | chicken gut metagenome | biome: Broiler Chicken; feature: Gastrointestinal Tract; material: Caecum | place: Ireland | collected 2018 | study: Broiler...
AATTTTCACGGGATTAGTGCTCATGCAGGAGTTGCACCGCATCTGGGGCGCAGCGCACTGGATGCGGTAGAACTGATGAATGTAGGGGCGAATTATCTGCGGGAACATATTATTGATGCTGCACGTATCCATTATGCTGTTACCAATACCGGAGGACAGGCTCCAAATGTAGTTCAGGCCGAAGCAGAAGTTGTATATGCGGTACGGGCGCCGAAAATAACGGAGGTCAGCGAGATTATAGAACGTGTTATTCATGTAGCGGAAGGGGCTGCATTGATGACCGGTACAACGATGGAGTACCAGATCGTAAGTGCATATGCCAATTATATATCAAATGATACACTTTCCGAGATTATGGAAAAACATGCAAAAGAGTTTCTGCCAATCAGCTATACTTCCGAAGAACTTGCGTATGCCAGAAAATTTTTGAAATCGGATGACCGTGACAAAAAAGAAACACCGATTTGTTCAGAACTGCAGTCTGTCCGTGGCAGGATTCCTTTTTCAACGGATGTAGGGGATGTGAGCTGGTGTGTGCCTACCTGTGCCATGCAGGTGTGTTGCTTTTCAAGAGATACCCAGCTGCATAACTGGATTGCGGTAGCGCAGGGAAAAGCTACGGTAGCCTATAAAGGGATGCATGCCGCAGCAGAAATCCTGGCAGCCAGTGCGGCGGAGATTTTCGAAGATCCGGATATTCTTCATAGAGTTCGAACAGAGTTCGAAAACGCTCTTGGAAAAGATAGTTATCAGTCGTTATTGCCTGAAAAGCGATGAGTAACTATAAACAAACATATTTTTGTTTAAGGATAACATTTTTTAATGGCAAAAGAACAAATAAGTTGCACAATTCGGTAAGCCCATTGACACCCGTCCTGTGACTTTGTTAAGATACAGATAACAAAAAGGGAGAGACCGCGTTTCAGACAGGAATGCGGCGCTTGGCGTGACCGGTTTCGGCACGCTTTCTATTTCAGGAGGGAACCATGATGAGGATTATCAGAGCAAAAGATTATGAGGACATGAGCAGAAAGGCGGCTGCGGTTCTTGCGGCTCAGGTGACGGTAAAGCCGGACTGCGTGCTGGGACTGGCCACAGGCTCCACACCGATTGGAACCTATGACTGCCTGGCGCAGTGGTGCAAAGAGGGCGTACTGGACTTCTCCAGAGTTTCTACGGTAAATCTGGATGAGTACCGGGGACTGGATCATGAGAATGATCAGAGCTATTACTACTTCATGAATAAAAATCTGTTCAGCAGAATCAACATTGATCCCGCTCATACCCACGTACCCAACGGCATGGAGCCGGACCCGGAGAAGGAAAGCAAAAGATATGAGGAGCTGATCCGCTCCCTTGGGGGAATCGATATTCAGCTTCTGGGAATCGGCCATGACGGCCATATCGGCTTCAATGAGCCGAACAGCTTCTTTGACAAGTATACGCACTGTGTGGACCTGACAGAGATGACCATTGAGGCCAACAAGCGTTTCTTCGCCTCCGCGGATGAGGTGCCGAGACAGGCTTATACCATGGGAATCGGTACGATTATGCACGCAAGAAAGCTTCTGATGATTGTCAGCGGAGAGGATAAGGCGGATATTGCGGCTGCAGCCTTCTGCGGCGAGGTGAAGCCGGAGGTTCCGGCATCCATTATCCAGTTCCATCCGGATGTGACCATCATCGGCGATGAGGCTGCTCTTTCCAAGATCCCTGAATAACAGTGCCGGAAGCGGCCTGTTGCGTCTAGTCTCCGGAGCGGGCAAAGAAGCGGAACAGATAGAGGCCGCTTAAGCCCACAAGAGTGTAGACGATCCTGGAAAGCATACTCATGTTTCCGAAGAGAAAGTTTACCAGATCAAAACGGAAGATTCCGATCAGCCCCCAGTTCAGGGCGCCGATGATGGCAATGGTGAGGGCTGTGCAGTCTAAGAACTTCATAATAAAGGGATTCTCCTTTCTGCAGGGACCGCTTGACAGCGGTTCCTGTTTGTATTATCAGTAATAGACTGTACAGAACGAAGAAAAATTATACGAAGCTGTTCGTGTCGGGATCGTATCGGAAATCGATGGACGCCAGAGAGTTTTCGATGGACTGGCGGTCAAGATTCAGGGCCTGGCACAGCTCGTCAAGAGACGGATAGAAATCACGGAGCTGCGTATTCAGCCAGCTTACAAGCATAAAAGGATCTTTGGGTATCATGGTTTTCCTCCTGAGATGTATTTTATCATGCCTGCGGCAGTTCTGTTTCGTTTTGTATCATAAGACATTGTGTCAGAACTTGCAAGCAGTAATTTTTTCTGTTACACTGAGTTTAGCAGCTGTGAGAAAAATAGTCTGCCAGCTGAAAGCGACAGCAAAGGAGAAAGAAAATGGAAAATAACAGCAATTCGAAGGAACGGCAGAAAGAGGTTCAGAAGCTGACCTTTATTGTACTGGCTGTAATGACAGTACTTATCATTGGATACGCGGCTTACGGGCTGATTACAGAGTCGATCAGCATGCTGCTGTTCGGAATTATGCTGGGTGGGTTTGTGGTAGTTTATATCGTCCTGACGGATATTGTGGAGCCCTTCCGGCTGGGGCTGTTTCAGGATCTGGCCCGGGAGCGCCGCGCCGGCTTTCTGAAAATGATGCTGATGGATGTGATTGGAGCGGGAGCGCTCATATACTGGATTGCGGGGCTGGGTTCTGAATCAGGCAATGATATTCTGATTCCGTTTTTGATTTACTTTCTGACGGTTCAGATAAAGCGGAAGTACCGGGCCGAATTTGAGGGAACCGTGCCGGAGGAAAAGGAAGAACCGGATACAGAAGATGCAGGGTCCGGAGAGCAGGACGAAAAATAAGGTCTGGAATCAGAGACAGAGCGGGCTCATAAGCCTGCTTTGTTTGCATATATTGGATAAAAAAGGCGTCTCCGGCCGGACTGCCTGGAAGGATTCGGCTGGAGTCCGGGGTAGCTATTGGAAAATGCAGGAAGGCAGGGAGCTCCGGCATGGAAGAGAGGCCTGCTGGCTGGGGCTTTGGGAGCAGGCATGGTACTGGCGGCGGCCGGAGTCCGGGAATGGAAGATGGAGCAGGAAAGGGCGGCGGCTTTGTCAGGGGCTCAGACGGCAGTTCTGGCAGAGACTTTGACAGAGACGGAGGCGGAAAGCCTGCCACAGATCCGGACGGAGGCGGAAAGCCAGCCGCAGCAGCTCCAGGAGAAGAAAAAGATTGCGCTGACCTTTGATGACGGTCCCCATCCCTATTATACAGATCAGCTTCTGGACGGACTGGCTGAACGGGGCGTGAAGGCTACTTTTTTTCTTTTGGGCTGTAATATCGAAGGAAATGAAGAGGTGGTCAGACGCATTGCGGAAGAAGGCCATCTAATCGGCAACCATACCTGGTATCATGTGGACATTACCACACTGTCTCAGGAGGAAGCCTGTGCGGAGATTCAGAATACCAGCAGAAAAATCACGGAAATTACCGGTCAGCCGGTAGAGTATGTCAGGCCGCCTTTCGGCAACTGGGATAAGGAGCTGGAGTGCGAGGTCATGATGATTCCCATTTTCTGGTCTGTAGATACGCTGGACTGGAGTACCAGGAACGCGGATCGCCTGGTGGATCAGGTGGTATCGGAGGCCGAAGAAAACGACATTATCCTGATGCATGATTCCTACGACAGTACGGTGAAAGCTGCCCTGCGGATCGTGGATCTGCTTCAGGCAGAGGGGTATGAGTTTGTGACGGCTGATGAGCTGATTCTGGAATGACACAAGGAGAAAGACATGGATTTATTTGATTATATGCGGGAAAACCAGCTGAAGCAGGAGGCTCCGCTGGCTTCCCGTCTGCGTCCGAGGACGCTGGATGAGATCGTGGGACAAAAAGATATTCTGGGAAAGGACAAGCTGCTTTACCGGGCGATTCAGGCGGACAAGCTGAGCTCTCTGATTTTCTATGGACCGCCTGGCACAGGTAAGACAACGATAGCCCGCGTCATCGCAAATACCACAAAGGCGGATTTTACCCAGCTTAATGCTACAGTGGCCGGAAAAAAGGATATGGAGGCCGTGGTATCCAGGGCAAAAGATAATCTGGGAATGTACGGGCGCAAGACGATCCTGTTTGTGGACGAGATTCACCGTTTTAATAAGGGGCAGCAGGATTATCTGCTTCCCTTCGTGGAGGACGGCACATTGATTTTGATTGGCGCCACCACAGAAAATCCCTATTTTGAGGTAAACGGGGCGCTTTTATCCCGGTCTGTCATCTTTGAACTGAAGCCTCTGGATAAGGAAGATATCCTGGAGCTGATTCACCGTGCAGTTACCGACAAGGAGAGGGGCATGGGCGCATACCAGGCAGAGATAACAGAGGAAGCGGCAGATTTTCTGGCGGATATCGTGGGCGGAGACGCAAGAGCGGCCCTGAATGCTGTGGAACTGGGTGTGCTGACTACGGAAAAAGGCGGAGATGGGAAGATACATCTGACCCTGGATGTGATTTCAGAATGTATACAGAAGCGGACGGTGCGCTACGACAAGACAGGGGATAACCATTATGATACAATTTCGGCCTTTATCAAAAGTATGAGAGGCTCTGACCCGGACGCGGCGGTATATTACCTTGCGAAAATGATCTATGCAGGGGAGGATGAGCGGTTCATCGCCAGAAGAATTATGATCTGCGCGTCTGAGGATGTGGGAAATGCGGACCCGATGGCTCTGACCGTGGCCGTATCGGCGGCCCAGGCGGTGGAGCGGGTGGGCTTTCCGGAGGCTCAGATCATTCTGGCTCAGGCGGCCTCCTATGTGGCCTGCGCGCCCAAGAGCAACTCTGCTGTCATGGCCATTGATAAGGCCATGCGGTCCGTCCGGGAACGGAGAACCAGCGTGCCGCCCCATCTTCAGGATGCCCATTATGGCGGAGCCGGAAAGCTTGGGCACGGCATCGGGTATAAATACGCCCACGATTACCCGAATCATTATGTGGAGCAGCAGTATCTGCCCACGGAGCTTTTGGGAGAACGGTTTTATGAACCTTCAGATAACGGATATGAGCATCAGATCCGGGAGCATTTCCGGAAGATAAAAGGGGATCTTCCGGAAATGCCCGGATCGGATACTCGGACGGAATGATCAGACCCGGCAGCCGGGCTGAAGTATCGGACAGAAATACTCAGACTGTCTCGGGTTCCGGATAATCGGTTCCGAAGGTTTCCACCGTGACAGCTTTCATGACCTGGGGAGTCATGGGACGATCCCGGTAGTCAGTGGGCGTCTGCGCAATCTTGTCTACCACGTCAAGTCCCTCGATGACCTTTCCGAAAGCGGCGTAAGCGCCGTCCAGATGGGGAGAGGTCTTGTGCATGATGAAGAACTGGGAACCTGCGGAGTCCGGATGCATGGCGCGGGCCATGGACAGGACGCCGGGCGTGTGCTTTAAGTCATTGTCAAAGCCGTTCTGGGCGAACTCACCCTTGATGGAATAGCCGGGGCCGCCCATACCGTTTCCGTCCGGGCATCCGCCCTGGATCATGAAGCCCTCGATAACCCGGTGGAAAATAAGACCATTGTAAAAGCCTTTGTTTACAAGACTGATGAAATTGCGTACAGTGTTGGGCGCGATGTCAGGATAAAGCTCAGCCTTGATGACATCGCCGTTTTCCATCTCAAAAGTAACTACTGGATTTGCCATATTCATTCTCCTTTTCAGTGCGCATACTGTTTCCAGCCTGCGGATTTGTCACATATATCTTAACGGAAAAGGATGAAGACGTAAAGGAGTTTTTGCGAAATGCTGAAAGGTCTTGTAATAGCGGCTTCCGGCGCCCGTGTGCTGAAGGAGGAGCTGGACAGAACTCATTTTCCGTGGACAGAAGCCGGCGGGAGAGAAGCGGAAGATTTTCAGAAAGCGGCAGAAAGGCTTCATGCGAAGCCGGAGGAGCTTCTGTGCCTTGTTGAGACGGATCGGGAGGAAGAGACGGCGCTCTCTCAGGGATTTTTCTGCGTGGGCTACCTGAATCCGGAGCTGGAGACGCAGAGGCTTTCAGGCTGCAGAATTCTGCTGGAGGGATTTGAGGAAGTTGACGCCCCGTTTCTGCAGAATGTGTATACACGGGCTCTGGGGCTTCCGGTGCAGATCGCGGAGACGAAGCGGCTGTTGATTCGTGAGATGACCCTTGCGGACCTGGACGACATCAATGCTCTTTATCAGGAAAGTGAATTTACGGGGTTTCTGCAGCCGTCAGGCCTGGACCGGCAGGAAGAAGAAGAAAAGATCCGTGCCTATATCACCTATATGTATGGTCTGTATCAGTTCGGCATGTGGGTAGTCATAGAAAAGGAAAGCGGGAATCTGATTGGACGGGTAGGATTCGGCATTGCGGACTATCTGGACTTTTCCGAGATTGATATGGGATATCTGATCGGAGCGCAGTACCGCCGTAAGGGGTATGCGGAGGAGGCCAGCCGGGCAGCGCTGGACTACGCCGGACGAATACTGGAATTTCCGCAGGTAAGCGCCTATATTGACAGTGAGAATCTGATTTCCCTGCACCTGATAGAGAAGCTGGGATTTCACAGAATGAAGAAATTTACATACCGCGGGAAAGGACTTTACCGCTATGTACTGCAGCTGTCCTGAGGGATAACACTCCTTTTGGGCGGAGGCTTCTGTTAGTTGCCGGCAATTGGAAGCAAACAAAAGACCGCTGCATCACCGGGCTGGATGATACAGCGGTTTTCCGCGCTTGGCGGGAGTCGTCCGTCTGAAAGAGGAACGACTGTTTCACAAGCTGGGCCAGTTATTTAGTGTGGCTCTGTACGTATGCGGCCACAGCCTTATCCTGCACCTGAATATGGTTCAGGAGCCAATCGGTAATATTCTTATTGACAGCCTCCACGAAGGCGTCTGTGGGGCCTTCCTCTTCTTCCAGCATGTCCAGAAGCTCGCGCACGGCTTTTACAAAGGTCTGATGCTGTTCCTTATGGGCTTCGATGCCCGGATAACCGGATTCTTCCTGAAGCTTCTCCTCTGCCTGAAAATGGAATTCTGTATAGTCCAGAAGGAAATTCAGAGTCTGGATCGCAGTCCGCTTCTCTGTACCCATGTAGCAGCTTTCCAGCAGCTTGTTGACACGGTCAATCAGCTCTTTGTGCTGCTGGTCGATCAGTTCATTTCCGGTTTCCAGGGATTTATCAAATGTTACGCTCATAAGATGGTCCTCCTTGTTTTGTCCTTAGGGTTTTGTGCATAGCGATAGAAACTATCATTAAGTATATGCAAAAACGACAGAATAATCTGTTGCAAATGCAACAAAGCGCGAAAAATTAGTAAAGGCGGTTTCCTGCTTGCCGCTCTGGCAGCGGATGTGATAAGATATCTGAAAAGGAGAAAAGTCATGTTTGATAAAAAGAAAGGAAGATGCTTCCGGTATTCTGCGGGGTTCTGTCTGACACTTTGTCTGACTGCGGGCCTGGCGGGCTGCGCAGGGGCGCCGGAGGCTTCGAATACGCAGGAATCCATGAAGGCGGAGCTGATGGCTGAGACGAAGACGCCGGTAATCGGTCTGATTCTGACCAGCCGGGACAGCGGAGAGAATGAGAGTGCAGCTGCCGGCTTTGAGGAGATGGCGCAGAAAGAAGGCGTTGAGCTTCTGATCTATACCCCTGATGTGTCCGCGGAGGACGCAGAGCAGGCGGGCGACCTGGAGACCGGGACCTTCGCGAGCTGTGACGTGGACCCTATTGAATACCAGATGCTTGCGGTCAATGAGTTTGTGGCGGAGGGCACGGATGTGATTGCGGTTCACGCAAACCATCCGGAAGCGCTGGAAGGCGTACTGGCGGCCGCAAGAGGCGTAGGAGTTCAGATCTGTGCCTGGGGCTGCCAGCTTACGGAAGAAAGCTGCGATGTATATGTGGAAACCGCGGAGGAAGCGTCCGCGGCTGCGCTGGAACTTTTGAAAGCAGGCGGCTCAGAGCCATAAATTCACGGGTGCTCTGAAGGATAAGAATCAGAAAATGCTGCGTGGCGCAGCGGACAAAAATCCCTGTCTCCTGGCGGCTGTGAAGCCTCTGGCCGGGAGACAGGGATTTTCTGCGGTTTCGCGCTTGTTTGAAAGCTTTTCAGGGTTTATTTTTGGGGGCCGTTTGGTATTACTCCAGATTCAGCCGTTTGGTCATAAAATAATTGGATAAAAGGTAACCCGCCGCAGCTGTCACAAGGCATAACAGCATGGCAAAGCTCCAGGAGAGCCAGAAATTCGCGGCGTTTGGCACATTATTGGCCGTTCCTATAAAGACCGAAGAACTGCCGTAGGATATCATGCCGGTGACAGCGGAGAAAATCATGGAGATAAGATTGTTTACCAATATCGTTCCAACGTATACACCGACAGAAGCCAGGATCTTGTGTGTATTGAAGCTGTGTCCGATTGCGATGCACATATAGACGATCAGGATTCCGCTGATGCTGTTTATTGTGAAAAGCAGAAGATAGAGCGGAATTCCCACGCCGGCCGGTACGCCGAAGGCATCAGGAAAGCTGCGGAATATTTCCGCGAATCCCTGAGGAAGGGCCCGGAGAATATCCATATTGACGAACAGGGCAAACACAGACAGGATCACGAGAATCACATCGATGGTCTGCCAGATAAAGCTTACAATCAGCTTGCTCCAGATATGGGCAGAGGCTGATACGGGCAGCGTGTGCATCAGGTAGCCTTCATCCGTAAACAGATTTTTGCGGAACCTCAGAATGCTCAGGTAAATCCAGGTGATGAGCGCGGCTGCGATCAGAGCAATGACATAGAAAAAGATCAGCAGGGCGTTTATGATATTATACCAGACATTCTGCTGGGCGATCAGATACCACGTGGGATCATTGAACACCGTAAACTGAATATAAAACCGTCCGATAATCGTGATGACAATAAGACCAAGATGCAGGGGGAGCATCAGCCGGTTTACCGCTTTAAATTCATTCTTAATCAGTTTTCCTAACATCTGAATACCTCCCGGAATAATGCGTCCACAGACTTGCCCTCCTGCTCACGGATTTCATCCACGGAAGCGTGAAGGCGGATATGTCCATTCTGAATAAAGATTACATCGTCCAGCACATTTTCGATATCCGCAATCAGATGCGTGGAAATCAGCACGGACGCGTGTTCATTATAATTGGTAATAATGGTCTGCAAGATGTAATCCCGCGCGGCCGGATCTACGCCTCCGATGGGTTCATCCAGGCAGTAAAGCTGGGCATCCCGGCTCATGACCATGATGAGCTGGACCTTTTCCTTCGTTCCCTTCGACATGGCGCCCAGTCTTTCATTTTCATCGATTCCCAGGCGCCGCAGCATGTCCGCGGCCCGGTTTCTGTCAAAATCCTCATAAAAATCACAGAAAAAGTTCAGGATGTCCGTAACTTTCATCCAGCTGTTGAAATAAGTGCGTTCCGGCAGATAGGAGACGATTTTTTTTGTCTCCGGTCCGGGCGCAAAGCCATTGATAGCGATAGAGCCGGAACTTGGGGCAAGCAGTCCGTTGATCAGTTTGATTAGTGTGGTCTTGCCGCTGCCGTTCGGCCCCAGCAGGCCGATAATGCGGCCCCGTTCCAGCGAAAGGTCAATGTTGTCAAGAGCCGTCTTATAACCATAACGCTTGGTCAGATTTTGACAGTTCAAAAGCTGTTCCATTAAGATTCCTCCTCCCTCCACTCCTTTTCCAGAAGACGCCGGATATCATCCCGGCTCAGCCCGAGTTGTTCCATATTTTTCAAAAATAACTGAATTTGTTCTCTGGCAAGTTGTTCTTTTAATTCTGTCATTTTCGATATATCCTCCGTGATAAATCTGCCGCTGGTGCGCTGGGTATAGACAAGTCCGCTCCGCTCAAGCTCTGTCAAAGCCTTCTGCATGGTATTGGGATTGACTGACGCTTCTGCGGCCAGATCCCGTACAGAGGGAAGCTTCTGTCCCGGTTGATAGACACCGGCAATGATATTGGTTTTGATGAGGTCCTCGATCTGCAGATAGATGGGACGGGTATCATCAAGTATCCATGCCATATCGTCACTCCTTTCATTGATTTGCCCTGAATCTGGGCATCCAGGTATATGCCCCAGGGCACCTTTTCTTTGCCGTTCCGGCAAATTCACCTTGCCCGAAGGGTATTTCCTTGAATAGTGCGCTGCCCGTAAATATGGACAATTTTTTCCGGGGGGGGGTATTTCCATATATAGTAAACCGCCCCCGCATCCCGCTCCGGCAGGGGAGTCAGGATATGCTTTTGTATTATTGTATTACTTGATTAATACAATAATGCAGAACAATGAAATTGTCAATACGAATGAGGGAATCTTCAGAAATTCTTAATAATAAAAGAAAAAAGCTCCCGAACCTTTGTGCCACAGGAACGGGAGCCTGGGAAATTTTTTGTATGGAATTTTAAAGAAGCATCCGCGCCACAAGGAATCCCCGCTATAAAGAAAACAGCAATGATAACGCCAATCACTGTGGCTACGCGGTAAATGTTTTTAGACTGGGTATCTTTTTCCTCCATTTCAATAATATTGCGGAGTGAATAATGACAACCACAGATCCGGCATTATGGACCAGCGCTCCGGCCACAGGACCGAGAATACCGGTGATGGCCAGTACAATGGCAATCAGGTTCAGGCCCAGGGAGAAGGACAGGTTGCATTTGATCGTAAGCATCATACGCCTGGACAGGGCCAGAAGATGGGGCAGTTCCTGTACCTGATCGTCTACCAGAGCAATGTCGGCCGCGTCCACGGCAATGTCGCTTCCCACGCCGCCCATGGCGATTCCTACATCTGCCTTTTTCAGGGCGGGGGCGTCATTGATTCCGTCCCCGATCATACAGACAGCCTCTTTGTTTTTCTGGAACATATCGATGAGAGTCAGTTTATCCTCCGGCAGGCAGCCCGCCTGTACGTCGTCAATTCCCAGCTTTTTTGCGATGGTATGGGCCGCGTTTTCGTGGTCGCCGGTCAGAAGCACCGGCTGTACGCCCAGGGTCTTCAGCCAGGCAATCGTCTGCGCGCTTTCCGGACGGACGGTATCGGAAAGAGCCAGAAAACCTGCCGCAGTCCCGTCCGCGGCCAGATAGATGATGGTGCAGCCCTTTTCCAGATATTCGTCTGCCTCACGGAACAAGGTATCCGGCACAGAACTGCAGTTTTCTTTCAGCATCTTCTGATTGCCGGCCAGGATCGTCTTTCCTTCGATCCGGGCGGATACGCCCTGTCCGGGAATCATCTGAAAGGAATCCGCCTGAAGAAGTTCTAAGATTTTCGTGGATTCCAGGGATTCTGAAGTTTCTGAAGCAGGTTTATCGGTCTGCTTCTGAGCCCTGAAGTCCCGCATGACAGCTTTTCCCAGCGGATGCTCGGAAAACTGCTCTGCCGCAGCGGCGAAAGCGAAAAGCTGTTCTTCCGTCCAGTCGGAAGAAAGGCTTCTGACTGCCGTGACTTCCGGTCTGCCGTAGGTCAGCGTTCCGGTCTTGTCAAAGGCAATCCGTTTTACAGAGGCAAGACGCTCCAGGGCGTCGCCCTCCCGGATCAGAAATCCGTGATGCGTAGCGTTTCCGATGGCAGCCATGATAGCGGTGGGTGTGGCAAGAACCATGGCGCAGGGGCAGAAGACCACAAGGATGGTGACGGCGCGGATGACTTCCCCGGAGAAAATCCAGGTCAGAAGGGCCGCTGTCAGGGCAATGATGACGACCCAGGTGGCCCAGCGGTCCGCCAGGCTTACGATTTTGGCTTTTCCGGCGTCTGCGGACTGGACAAGGCGGATCATGCGCTGAATGGAGCTGTCCTCGCCTACTTTTACGGCTTCCATCTCAAAAGCGCCGAACTGGTTTACGGTTCCGCTGGATACATCGTCTCCGGCAGCCTTATCTACCGGCAGGGATTCCCCTGTCATGACAGCCTGGTTGACTGAGGTCTGGCCGGACAGGATGCGTCCGTCCACGGGAACGGTTTCTCCGGGGAGAACCCGGATGCGGTCCCCGACTTTCACCTCTTCGGCGGGAATGATTTTTTCACCCCCGGAAGAAAGAACCCGGGCTGTGCGCGGTGTGAGCTTTACCAGTTTTTCGATACCGGCCCGTGCTTTTGCCACGGTCAGATCCTCCAGCAGGCCGCCCAGCTGCATGATAAAAGCCACTTCTCCGGCTGCGAAATCTTCTCCGATACAGACGGAGGCAATCAGAGCCAGGGAGACCAGTACGTCGGCTTTGATATCGAAAGCGGTGACAAGACCGATGAAGGCTTCCAGAATAATCGGGACGCCGCAGAGAATAATGGCGATCCAGGCTGCGTCGAAGGGCAGCCGGACGGGGTGAAAGATGCTCAGGAGGAGGGCGGCTCCAGAGATAATGAGCAGGATAATCTCTTTTCTGGTCCCGCCCAGTTCCAGAAAGGCTTCCAGTGTATCAGTCAGACGTTTCATGAGACAGACTCCTTTACGTACATACCCATAGGGGTATTGGTTTGTTACCACCACTATATACCTATACGGGTATAGGTGTCAAGAAAAGATTTTCTCATTTCCGCAGAAAGCCCGGCATACCGGAATCAGCAGGGCCGAGGCGTACGGTCCCTTGTATGCGGCGCTGCAGTTCTGCCTGACAAAATGAAACAGAATGCCTGCTTAAAAACAGAGAAAACAGTTTTGATAAAAACAGAGGGGGGATATGCAAAAAACAGAATGTGAAAAAATTAAGAAATGGGAGACACCCTTCTGGAAGGTACCGGGCGGAGCATGGCGGGAGAGGTATACCGGATGCGGCATCCGGCCGGCCCGCGGCCGCGGGCCGGCTGTTATAGAAGCAGCCGCCGGGATTCTGCCGCCTGTGTGCGGTACAGGTGCGGGAAATAGTTATCCCATATTCGCAAAGCGCTCTACGGCTTTTGTGAAATTTTCAATCGTCTTATCCACATCTCCGTGTTCGATTCCATCCCGGACACAGTGCTGGATATGGCCCTCCAGAACGATCTGGCCTACCTTGTGGAGCGCTGATTTGGCTGCGTTGATCTGAGAGAGCATGTCCTCACAGGGCACATCCTCATCCACCATGCGGTCGATGGCCTGAACCTGGCCGATGATTTTTTTCAGTCTGCGGTGCAGATTGTCTGCGTCCATACATTGTCTCATAGCTGCCTGCCTCCTTAACTGCTGTCAGCGTTCCGGAACATACCCGCGCTGGCAGGCGGATTCAGATAAATTATAGGGGGAATCCGAAAGGCTGTCAAGAATGGATGCGGAAAATGGACATGACAGGAGCAGGGAATCGCGCTATAATGGTTTCAGATGTCTCTGGGCGGCGGCCTGCGGCCCTGGCTTACAGAGAAGTACAGTCTGCAAAGGAGATAAAAACGAAGATGTATAAAGAAGTTGCAAAGCTGATTTTATACCGGGATCTTGGCGAGGACAGTATCCTTCGGAGGCTTGCCGGAATATTTGAGGATTATGAAAACGGTGTGGGAACGAAAGCGGAGCTGACGACGAGAATTTATGAGCAGATGAAAGCCCTGCTTGATCTGGCAACGCTTTATGGCTTTGACGAAAATCTGTGGCATAATTATCTGACCTTTATTCTGCTGACCAATGAGAATTCCTTCAGCATGACAAGCGAGAAGGTGGGCGCCAATAACGGCAGCGTCAATCACTTCGCAAAGGGGGATTTCCGGGTATTTAAAAATCTGTTTGATTTTGATTTCGGCCCCATGGAACGGGATCTGGGCATCGACTGCTTTTCCACCATCTGCCATTATAAGGCCATCGGGAAAAAGGAGCGCATGTACAATAAAAATGTAAGTGAAAAGGTCCAGGCGGTGAGCCGCCAGATTGAGGGCGCGGAGGATGAGGAGGAGATCTTCCGGATTATCACGGACTTCTATAAGGCTTACGGTGTGGGCATGTTTGGTCTCAATAAGGCGTTCCGCATCCAGAGATACGGGGAGAAGGTGGAGTTCCTTCCCATCAACAATACGGATCAGGTGGTTCTGGATGACCTGATCGGCTATGAGATTCAGAAGAAAAAGCTGGTGGACAATACGGAAGCTTTTGTGAAGGGACTTCCGGCCAATAACGTGCTTCTGTTCGGTGACAGCGGTACCGGAAAATCTACCAGCATCAAGGCTATCCTGAACGAATATTACGATCAGGGGCTTCGGATGATCGAGATCTACAAGCACCAGTTCCAGGACCTGTCCGCAGTGATTTCACGGATTAAAAACCGGAATTACCGCTTTATTATTTATATGGACGACCTGTCCTTTGAGGAATTTGAGATAGAGTATAAATATCTGAAGGCTGTGATTGAGGGCGGTATGGAGACGAAGCCCGACAATGTGCTGATTTATGCCACCTCAAACCGGCGCCACATTATCCGGGAGACCTGGAGCGACCGCAGCGACATGGAGCAGGATGACGGTATGCACCGCTCGGATACCATGCAGGAAAAGCTTTCCCTGGTGGCCCGTTTTGGCGTGACCATCAGCTTCTCCAAGCCGACGCAGAAGGAATATTTCCGGATTGTGACGGAGCTTGCCAGACGGTATCCGGAAATTACGCTGTCGGAGCAGGAACTCTGCGCGGAGGCGAACAAGTGGGAGATGAGCCACGGCGGTATCTCCGGACGAACGGCGCAGCAGTTTATCAATTATCTGGCGGGAAAGGAGTTCTATGGGGCAGAGCATGGAAGAAAGCCCGGTGCTTGACTGGGATCTGGAGGAGCTGTGGCGGCGGATGGAAGAGCGTCAGCATAAGACCTTTTATACAGCAAAGGGACTTCCCTTTACCTACGAAATACGGGGAGGGGAAATAGTAATCGATCGGAGGAGCAAGACCATTACAAAGGCCACAGTCAGCCGGGCGCTGGAGAAAATTCAGGAAAATCCGGCGGCCGTCACGGGGCCGAAAGCTCTGAATGTGTTTGGCGCGCCCTATATTCTTGCGGTGCTGCGGGCCTTTTAGAGCGGTAAGAGCTGGCAGACTGATAAGAGTTATGTATCTCAGGAGGTGCTTTTGCATCTCCTGTTTTCCCATCCGAAAACGCAGGGACCTGTTGACAGGGGCTCCGGCGTCTGGGGAGTGGAAGTCAGTTTTTTAGATTTTTTTCAGATACAGTTTTTCCGCCAGATTCAGGCACTGATACAGGCACATGGCCAGGATGCAGAGAATTACAATGGACATCAGCACCATATCCAGCTGGAAGACCTGGCTCCCGTAGATGATAAGATAGCCCAGTCCTTCCCGGCTTCCGATGAATTCGCCGATGATGACGCCCACCAGGCAGAGGCCGATATTGACTTTCATCGTATTCAGAAAGATAGGCACAGAACCGGGCAGGATGACTTTGGTGAGCACATCCCTTTTCCGGCCGCCCAGGGTATAAATGAGTTTGGTTTTCTCCGGGTCCACTTCCAGAAAGCCGGTGTAGACGGTGAGAATGCTTCCGAATATGGCCACGGACATACCTGCCACGATGATAGTCCGCATATTGGCTCCCAGCCATACGATGAGAAGCGGGGCCAGAGCCGATTTCGGCAGGCTGTTCAGGACTACCAGATAAGGCTCCAGGATGCGGGAGAGGGATCTGCTCATCCACAGCAGGACCGCGGCCAGGATGCTTGCGGCAAAGACCAGGAAAAAGCTTAACAGGGTTTCCAGAAGGGTGATTCCGATATGCCGGAAGATAGATCCGTCTGCGGCCATGGAAAGAAAGGTTTCGGCCACCCTCGCCGGACTGCTGAAAATAAAGGCATCAATCAGGCCAAGTCTGGTGCTGGCTTCCCAAAGCATGAGAAAGACCAGAAAAATCAGAATGCGGACCAGAGTGACGGTCCGCAGTTTCTGCTGCCGTTTTTTCAAAAAGCGCTTCTGGGCAGATGAGGGCTCAGCCATTGGTATTCAGCTCCTTCCATATAAGATTGAAATATTCCTGAAATTCAGGCGCGCTCCGGGCGCGCATGGGAGTCCGCTTTTCCATTTCAAAATGAATGGGTACTTCCCGCTGTATCCGGCCGGGACGGCGGGAGAGTACGAGAATCTGGTCGGCGACGCTGATAGCCTCCGACAGGTCGTGGGTGACGAGGATCGCGGTCTTATCTTCCCTTTTTATGATTTCATAGATATCGTCGCAGACGGAAAGCCGCGTCTGATAATCCAGGGCGGAAAAGGGTTCGTCTAAAAGCAGCAGGTCCGGTTCCAGAGCCAGGGTGCGGATCAGAGCGGCCCTCTGGCGCATGCCGCCGGAGAGCTGAGAGGGGCGGGCGCTGCGAAAATCGGAGAGACCGTAGGTATCCAGCATGGCGTCTACTTTCTGCAGACGATCGGGCGTCATTTTTTTCTGTATTTCCAGTCCAAGCACCACATTGCTGTAGACGGTGCGCCATTCGAAGAGATGGTCTCTCTGAAGCATGTAGCCGATATGGGCTCTGGCTTCCTGAAAAGGGAGGCCAAAAAGAGAAATGGTTCCCTCTTCCGGAGTGAGAAGGCCGCAGATCAGGGAAAGAAGCGTGGATTTGCCACAGCCGCTGGGTCCCACCACAGCCAGAAATTTCCCGGGCTCCAGGTCAAAGGATATATCAGAAAGAGCCGGAGTCTCGCCCTCTGCTTCGTGATAGGAGAAGCTGACATGGGAAAGCTTCAGCAGTGGATTCATGGGAATGCCTCCTTTTTGTGTCTGCGGTCCGCTGTTCCGGCACCGCCGCCCAGACAGCGCTGCCGCGG
>ERZ1643249.2584-NODE-2584-length-16760-cov-5.479377_pt1 | contig 16760 bp, 14 predicted proteins | sample MGYA00579263_ERZ1643249 | MGnify/ENA primary metagenome ERZ1643249 (study PRJEB29033, sample SAMEA4952264) | chicken gut metagenome | biome: Broiler Chicken; feature: Gastrointestinal Tract; material: Caecum | place: Ireland | collected 2018 | study: Broiler...
TACGAGGTCTATCAGGCAGATATACACACGGACTACTGTTTCCAGGACTATGAGGCGGCAAAAGACCGCATCTCCCTGGCCGATTATACCCGCGTCTATACCGGGATGCTGGGCAGCGGCACCGACCTGGAGACCCTTTTTGCGCGACATAACCAGGACACACGCCCCTTCGGGCGTAAAATGCGCTCCATGTCCGTGAGCGACATCGTGATTTTACATCAAAATGGGCAGACCCATGCCTACTACACAGACAGCTTCGGGTTTGAGCCCATTGACGAAATCCTGAACAAAACTGAATAACCGGCAAGCCGTGTAAGCGAGCCAGGCCGGAGAGAAAGGAGCGCCCTTATGGCAAGTAAGCTGCAAGCGGTCATCGGCCTGGCTGACAAACTCACCTCCGACCTGACCGCCCATCGCGGTACGTGGCGGCAGTTTCTCCAGACTGCCGCCCGCGTCTACAAGTACAGTTTCTCGGACCAGCTTCTGATTTTCGGCCAGAGGCCGGACGCCACGGCCTGCGCGGAATTGTCCCTCTGGAATGACCGGATGGGCCGCTGGGTCAACCGGGGCGCACACGGCATTGCCCTGATTGACACCAGGGGCCGCAGGCCCCGCCTGCGCTATGTCTTTGACGTGTCGGACACCCATCCCAGCCGGGAACGGCTCGGACGCCCGCTGCGCCTGTGGACCATCCGCCCGGAGCAGCAGGAGGCTGTATCCGTAAAGCTGGAGCAGATGTACCCGGACGCCGGTATCACCGGTCTGAATTTTGAAGAGAAAATCATAAAAATCTGTGAGCTGGCTGTGAAAAGCCAGCTTTCCTACTATCTGGAGCAGCTGGAGCAGGTTACAGCAAATAGCCTGCTGGAAGAACTGGACAGCCTGAACCTCTCGATGTGGCTCCGCCTGCCGCTGGAGGCCAGTGTTGGCTATATCGTCCTCACCCGCTGCGGCGTGGATGCTAACCAGTATTATGATGACGCCGACTATGAGCATATTTATGACTTCTCCACACCGCAGACGCTATCTGTCCTGGGCAACGCCGCCAGCAACATCTCCCGCGCCCTGCTGCTGGAGCTGGGCAAGCTGGCTCGGAGCCTGCCGCAGGATGTCCCGCAGCGCCAGCTCAGGCGGAAGCCTGCTGCGCCCCGGCGTCCCGCACCAAAGAGACAGGACCGGGCGGAGCCGGTGGAGCAGCCCGCCCCCGCAGCAAAATCAAATCCAGAGCCCGAACCGGAGATCGCAGCGATTTCCGGTTCGGGCATTCCTGGGACAACTGCGCCGGAGCTCCCCGAGCCTGTGGAGTCGGAAGCAGCCCCCGAGCCGGTGAACTCCCACCACCTGACTCTGGGTACCGTGGTCTATATCGGTTCAAAAGAGTATGTGCTGGTGGCATATGGCGACGACAGCGTGACTATCAGTGAGCCGGACTGCCCGCTATTTCAGGATGTCATGCCGCGTACCGAGTTTGACGCCAAGCTGGCGGAAAATCCCCTGAACGAGTATTTGCTGACTGAAGGGGAGACCACCCGACCAGTGGCTGAACTCCTGACTAATCTGGAGCAGACCATCCAGCCGGAGACCGAGACCCCGGCCACCACGGAACAGGCCGAGCCGGAGCAACGGGAGGAAGCCCCCGCAGCTCCGCCGACACCGCGCAGACCCGGAAAAATCTCTCCCACCGTCCTGCACCCGGAAATCCCGGCGGAACAGCGGCATAACTACCGCATCCACGATGACGCTCTGGGCGTGGGTACACCGGGGACAAAGTTTGCCAACAATGTCCGAGCCATCCGGCTGCTAAAAAAGCTGGAGGCGGAGTGCCGTTTTGCCACCCCGGAGGAACAGGAGATTTTGGCCCAGTATGTGGGCTGGGGCGGTCTGGCGGACTGCTTTGACGAGCACCACAGCAAGTACGCCGAGCTCAAGGCCCTGCTGACCGAGGAGGAATACGCCGCCGCCAGAGGGTCTACCCTCAACGCACACTATACCACTCCCGTGGTCATCCGGGCCATTTATGATACGCTTGCAAATATGGGCTTCCGGGGCGGCAACATCCTGGAGCCGTCCTGCGGCGTGGGCAACTTCTTCGGGATGCTGCCGGAAGCCATGGGTGGGTCAAAACTGTACGGTGTGGAGCTGGACAGCCTGACGGGGCGTATCGCCCAGCAGCTCTATCAAAAAGCCAGCATCACCGTCCAGGGCTATGAGCGTGTCAGCTATCCCAAGGACGTTTTCGACGTGGCCGTGGGCAACGTGCCGTTTGGCAGCTATCAGGTCAACGACAAGGCCTATAACCGGCTGGGCTTCTCCATCCACAACTACTTCTTCGCCAAGGCTCTGGACCAAGTGCGCCCCGGCGGAATCGTCGCTTTTGTTACCTCCCGCTATACCATGGACGCCAAAGGCCCCGCCGTGCGCCGGTATCTGGCTCAGCGGGCGGAGCTGCTGGGGGCCATCCGGCTCCCCAACGATGCGTTCAAGTTCAACGCCGGCACGGAGGTCGTAACGGACATTATTTTCTTACAGAAACGCGACCACATCGACCTGTCCGAACCGGCATGGGTACAGCTGGGGGAAAGTGCGAACGGCTTTGCCATCAATCGCTATTTTATCGACCATCCGGAGATGATTCTGGGCGTTCAGACTGCCGAGAGCACTCAGTATGGAAAACAGGACTTTACGGTCATTCCCATCGAGGGAGCCAGTTTGGAGAAGCAGCTGGCCGAGGCCATCCAGAACATCCACGGGACGTACACGGAGGCCGTCCCCGCCGAATTGGAGGATGCAGAGGCGGACAACTCCATCCCCGCAGACCCCGCAGTACGCAATTACAGCTACACGCTTGTAGACGGTAAAGTGTACTTCCGGGAGAACAGCCGCATGATGCCCGTCACCCTCTCCGGCGCGGCGGAGGGCCGCGTCAAGGGCCTGATTGGACTGCGGGATTGTGTGCGTGCCCTCATCGAGTATCAGACCGAAGATTACCCGGACAAGGACATCCGGGCGGAACAGCGGAGGCTTAATGCCCTCTATGATGCGTTTGTGCGGAAATATGGGCGCATTACCGCCCGTGCCAACAACACCGCATTCCGGGCGGACAGCTCCTACTTTCTCTTAAGCTCTCTGGAAGTCCTGGACGACGAGGGCAAGTTTGTCCGCAAGGCGGATGTGTTCTCCCGGCGCACCATCAAGCGGCGCGTGACGGTCAGCCATGTGGATACGGCATCCGAGGCTCTGGCCCTGTCGCTCGGGGAAAAGGCAAAGGTCGATATGGCCTACATGATGGAGCTCACCGGCAAGACGGAGGATGAGATTTACGCGGACCTTCAGGGCGTTATCTTCCGCAATCCGCTCCATGATGGCAACGATGCCAGACCCAAGTACCTCCCCGCCGACGAGTACCTGTCCGGCAATGTCCGGGAGAAATTGGCCATTGCGAAGCAAAGTGCCGAGCTCCACCCCGAGGATTACACCGTCAATGTAGAGGCCCTGGAGGCGGTGCAGCCCACAGACCTGACCGCTGCGGAGATTTCCGTCCGCCTGGGCGCTACCTGGCTCCCCGTTGATGTGGTGAATCAGTTCATGTATGAGCTCATGGGCACTCCCTGGTATATGCGGGATAAGATTTGCGTCCATTACTCCCAATACACAGGGGATTGGCGTATCGAGGGCAAGAGCCGGGACCGGAGCAGCGTCCAGGCATACAACACCTACGGCACGAACCGGGCCAACGGCTACAAAATCATCGAGGAGACCTTGAATCTCCGCTCAGTCCGTGTGGTGGATTATGTGGAGGACGAGCATGGCAACCGGACGCCGGTCTTGAATAAGAAGGAGACCGCCATTGCCCAGGGCAAGCAGGAGCTTATCAAGCAGGCGTTCCAGGACTGGATTTGGTGTGACCCGCAGCGCCGGGAGCGGCTATGTAAGCTCTACAATGAGAAGTTCAACAGCATCCGCCCCCGGGAGTACGATGGAAGCCATCTAAACTTTGTGGGTATCAATCCGGCAATCACGCTGCGGCCCCATCAGGTCAACGCCATCGCCCGCATCCTGTACGGCGGAAATACCCTGCTGGCCCATGTGGTGGGAGCGGGCAAGACGTTCGAGATGGTAGCCGCCGGAATGGAATCCAAGCGCCTGGGCCTGTGCCAGAAATCCCTCTATGTGGTGCCCAACCACCTGACGGAGCAGTGGGCCATGGAGTTCTTGCAGCTTTACCCCGCTGCAAACATCCTGGTGGCGACCAGACGGGACTTCGAGACCAAAAACCGCAAGCGGTTCTGTGGGCGTATTGCCACCGGTGATTTTGATGCAATCATCATCGGACATTCCCAATTCGAGAAAATCCCTATGTCCATTGAGCGCCAGCGGTACATCCTGGAGCAGCAGGAGAGGGACATTCTGGACGGGCTGGCCGAGCTGAAGGCCAACCACGGGGAACGGTTCTCCATCAAGCAACTGGAGCGCGCCCGAAAATCCATCCAGGCCAAACTGGAAAAGCTCAACGACCAGAGCCGCAAGGATGATGTGGTCACGTTTGAAGAACTGGGCGTAGACCGCCTGTTCGTGGACGAGGCACATTACTATAAGAACCTCGCCGCATTTTCCAAAATGCGCAATGTGGGTGGCATCAGCCAGACCGAGGCCCAGAAGTCCAGCGACCTCTACATGAAGTGCCGCTACCTGGACGAGCTGACCGGCGGGCGCGGCGTGGTGTTTGCGACCGGTACACCCGTCAGCAATACCATGGTGGAGCTCTACACCATGCAAAAGTACCTCCAGTATCACAGTCTGGAGGAGCACGGCCTGCTCCACTTTGACGCCTGGGCGTCTACATTCGGGGAGACCGTGACGGCCATCGAGCTGGCCCCGGAGGGCACCGGCTACCGTTCCAAGACCCGGTTCTCGCGGTTCTATAACCTCCCGGAGCTCATGTCCATGTTCAAGGAAATCGCGGACATTCAGACGGCGGATATGTTGAATCTTCCGGTGCCCAAGGCTAATTATCACAATATCGTCTTGAAGCCGTCCGAGCACCAGAAAGAAATGGTCGCCGCATTGTCGGAACGGGCCGAAAAAGTCCGCAACAGGATGGTTGACCCCAGTGTGGACAATATGCTGCGGATTACCAATGACGGGCGTAAGCTGGCGTTGGACCAGAGGATGATGAATCCCATGCTCCCAGCCAGCGAAACTGGAAAAGTCAGCGCCTGCGCCGAGAATGTCTATGCCATTTGGCAGCGCACGGCGGAGCACCGCTCCACACAGTTGGTGTTCTGTGACCTCTCCACCCCTAAAAACGACAGCCAGTTCAATGTCTACGACACCCTCCGAGACGAATTGATTGCCATGGGCATCCCAGACGAGGAAATCGCCTACATCCACAGCGCCAAGACCGAGGCTCAGAAGAAAGAGCTGTTCGGCAAAGTCCGCTCCGGCCTGGTGCGTGTCCTGATTGGCAGTACCGCCAAAATGGGTGCTGGCACCAACGTCCAGCAGCGGCTCATCGCCCTGCACCACCTGGAATGTCCGTGGCGTCCCGCAGATTTACAGCAGCGGGAGGGGCGTATCATCCGGCAGGGCAACCAGAATCCAGAAGTTGAGATTTACACCTATGTCACGGAAAACACCTTTGACAGTTACCTGTACCAGCTGGTGGAGAACAAGCAGAAGTTCATCGGTCAAATCATGACCAGCAAGAGCCCGGTACGCTCCGCTGAGGACATTGACGAGACCGCCCTGTCCTATGCGGAAATCAAGGCGCTCTGTACTGGTAATCCACTTATCAAGGAGCGTATGGATTTGGACATTGATGTCCAGCGGCTGCGGCTGCTCAAGTCCAGCTATTTGTCTCAAAAATACGCCCTGGAGGACAAGATTGCCAAATACCTGCCCCAGGAAATCCGACAGTACGAGCAGCGCATCGAGGGCTATGGCACAGATGCCGCTTATCTGGTGGCCCATACCTGCCCGGATGCAGATGGGTTCTCGCCCATGACTATTGAGGGCAAGACCTACAGCACAAAAAAGGCGGCGGGCTCCGCCATCCTGGAGGCGTGTCATGCCATGACCAGTCCCGACCCTATCCCGCTGGGCGAGTATCGGGGCTTTGCCATGGTGCTGTGCTTTGACCCTGTATCCAGAGAGTACAAGGTCACGCTGTCCCACAAGATGAGCTATACGGTCTCCCTGGGCGGCGACATACACGGCAATATTGCCCGCATGGACAACGCCCTGGCCGGTATTGAGGCCCAGCAGGCCGCTTCGGCGGAGCTGTTGGCCAACGCCAAGGCCCAGCTTGCCACCGCTCAGGAGCAGGTCAGCCGCCCGTTCCCGCAGGAGGATGAGCTTCGCATCAAATCCGCCCGGCTGGATGAGCTGAACATCGCCCTCAACCTGGACAAGCGGGACAACGAGAACCTGGATGACGCTGAGGAAATGCCGCAAGCCAGTTGATACAAGCAAGAGCGCCCGCACGGGCTTACCATGCGGGCGCTCAGCAATTACACATATAAATAAGGAAGGAGCCTGTATGATGGGCAATGCAAGTTTAATGACCCCGCTCTTTTACCGGGACAATTACAACGCAGATGGCAAGAAAATGAGAGCCCTGTTCCTGCGAGAGGTTTCCAACGGAACAGATACCTACCGGCTCTGGCGGCGCGACGGCAAGCCAGACAGGGAATATCCCCAGGGTGAGGGGGATGCCTATATCCTCTATGTGGAGCAAGGTAGTTATCTTGCTCCGCTCCGCATGACCGACTATTACATGGTCAACCATTGCGGCTATCATGCCACTGTTGCGGCTCTATACGGGGATGAGGACAATCGGGGGAAATATTTTGGCCGTCTGCGCCAATCCGGTGGCGACCCGGCGGTGCTGGAGGCGCTGGGCCGGGAAGAACAGATGATTCTGGAGTACGGCAGCGACCCGACTCGTCAGGCCAGCTATATCAAAAATATCCTGGACGGCCATGTTGCCACCTATCGTACATCCAAAGAGACCGGCGGTGAGACCTTCCCGGACTACATCGGGGCTCTGGTACTGGGGGAGCTCCCGGCCTGCGTAGAGCTGTCCGCTGTCTACAAGGCCCAGAGTAAAATCCGGGCGCAGGAGCGCATGGCTAAGGCCGAGGCCGAAGCCGAAGCGTATTGCAAGGAGCGTAACCGGCAGGCCGAGCAGCAGGTACAAGATGCCCTGCGGGTCATCCGGGAGGGCGGCGTGCTCCGCAACGATACGGTGGAATTTTACCGGGGCAGGTACGACTCCAGCGCGAGCTCTATCTTTCTGTATTTAATGCGGCAGTATCAGGTGGAAGTACCACTCCGCACCCAGGGATGGATAAATGAGCGGCTTACCGACGCCACGATTACAGATGGCCGGTGTTCCCGGGTGCAATTCCGGGGCAATAAGCGCAGCAAGTGCTCCAGCCGATTTTTCGACTGCATGAACGAGCTGATTCACGCAGCCGCCGCTTGATGGGAGGAACTGCCATGATAAAAAAGAAATTGACCTATATTGGGCGCGACGACTGGAGCCGCCCCCTCTACCAGGATGAAACCAAGCGTATCTGGGTGGATACAGACCCCCGCAGCAGCCATGCCCCCGGCCTCTGTACCGTTACCGACGCCGGGGAGCCTTGCGACCCCATAAGAGCCGATATTGAGGTGGAGTTTTATCCCTGCCGAGATGTTTGGTATTGAGGGGAGGACAGCATGAATCTGACACGAGTATCGCTGCCCGAGCGCATAGAGGCGGCGCAAGAGGGGCGCACCCGACAGCCGGAGTATCTGCCCTGTCTGGTGCAGCTATGGGCCGAGACGCCCATCCGAGCCTATTTCGGCCCCTGTAAGGTGCAGCTGGAGCGGCTTTTGGAGCTCCTGGAGCTCTCGCCGGAGGCCGAGAATCTGGCCTACCAGGACATTGCCATGCGGGTGTTTGATGTACTTGGTAGCGATGAGACAAGGGACACAGCGGCTACGGAGCTGCTGGCCGTTCCAGTGTGGGCCGCGTGGGAACAGACCAAGAAACGGAGGAACACAAATGACCGGTAAGAAAATCCCCCTGGCAGAGCGGATGCGCGGCAAGGCTGGCGGGCGAAAACTCCCCACCGCCATGGGCCTGTATGTTGTGGATTTCTTCGATTCTGTGGGGGCGATTACAGGGATGCAGCAACGATACAGTGACATCTATGACACATATATAAAATCTTATGATGATTCCGAGGACACCACTAAATCTGTTCAGGAGCTGGTAGTTGCGGCGTATGAGCTGCTGCCGTCGGAACGGAATGTCCTGCTGTTCCGGCTCTTAGTGGAGCCCTTCGCGGCAATCGACACAACTGAGAGAGGAGAACAGTTATGAACTACTACATCCCAACTATCATCCGGGAGACCAGCGAGGGCATGGCCCGCCTTCCCCTTGCGGATGTTATGCTCCAACGCAGGGAAATCTGGCTGACCGGAGAGATTACCAGCGAGCTGGCCGATGCGGTTATCGCTCAAATCCTGCACCTGGACGCCGAGGCACCCGGAGAGGAAATCACACTTTATATTGACAGCCCGGGCGGCTCCGTCACGGCGGGATTGGCTATCTATGACGTGATGCAGGCAGTCTCCGCCCAAATCCGTACCGTGTGCATCGGCACCGCGGCCAGCATGGCGGCGGTGCTCTTTGCCGCCGGAGACCGACGGGAAATCTTAATGCACGGAGAAGTGATGATACACGACCCGCTGGTGAGTGGCGGCATCTCCGGCAGCGCCCTGGCCGTGCAGGATAAGAGCGACAGATTGATGGCCAAGCGCAAAGTGCTCTGCGGCATCCTGGCCCAGCACGCCGGCAAGACCATCAAACAGATTTACAAGGTCACGGCCAAGGACAGCTGGTACGGGGCCGAGGAGGCCGTAGCTTTTGGACTGGCGGATGAGGTAATCAACAAACTGGAAAGGAGCAGAGCATGAGAGACAACAGTTATCGCATTTTGGCAGAGGGCGTAGCAGTGAGCAACGACACCTGGGCAACGGGCCTTGCCAATCACGATTTAATTATCGGTCCTACCGGCGGCGGAAAGACCCGGAGCTATGTCCTGCCCAATCTGCTGAGTAGTCAAGAATCCTTTGTTGTCACGGACACCAAAGGCAGTTTGCGGCGGCAGGTGGGCGGCATTCTGGAGCGGCGGGGGTTCCGGGTGCTGGAGCTGGATTTTACCGACTTGCTATATTCGCCTTGGGGATATAATCCGCTTCGATTCATCCGGTGGGATAGTGAGCGCAAGTGTTGGAACGAGCAGGACATTATCACCGTCGCAGCGGCACTGGTGCCGGTCACATCCCGGACGGACCCGTTTTGGGACCTCTCGGCCAGAAATTATGCGGAGGCCCTGATTGGATACACCCTGGATAACCTGCCCCGGGAGGAGCACACCTTGGTCAGCGTGGCGAAACTGTTTGCAGAGGCCGAAACGGGCATCCTGGATGAGCTCATGCGGGAGTATTGCACCATCTGCCCGGACAGCTTTGCGGCCATGCGCTGGAAGGGGCTCCAGGGAGGACGAAAAGCGGACAAGACCTACAGCTCCATCCTGGCCATCCTGTCGCAGAAACTCTCCAATTACAGCTTCGGCGGAGTACAGCAGTTGTTTACCAACCAAAATCAGATAGACTTTGCTGCCATTTCGCAGGAGCCCACTGCCGTATTTCTGCGTGTCAGCGACAGCGATTTTTCGCTTGCAAATTTGACCTCAGTGTTTTACACGCAGGCGCTGCAAATGCTGATAAACGAGGCGGATAGCCGCCCCGATAACCGCCTGCAAATCCCGGTGCGGCTCTACCTGGATGATTTTTCCAACTTAATTATCCCGGATATGGACAAGACTATCTCTATCATCCGCAGCCGAGAAATCAGCGTCAGTATCGCGCTCCAGAGCGTCACGCAGTTGGAGGGATTATACGGCCATGACAAGGCCATGACCATCATCGACAACTGCGACCACCTGCTGTATCTGGGCGGTCAGAGCGTGGAGACGGCCCGTTTTATCGGAGCTAAGGCCAACAAACCGACATCCGCTATCCTCAATATGGCCCTGGGCAAGGCATGGCTGTTCGAGCGTGGAGCATTGCCACGGGAAGTTAAGAAATACGACCTGACCCGGCACCCGCTGTACCGGCAGCTCCCGGAGTACGCAGCCCAGCGGGCTGTGCCGGAGCAAGAGGACGAGGAGGAGCCGCAACTGATGGCCGCTGCGGGATTGTGATTTTAAGATAGGTCTGTCAGATAGTGTATCCCACGGGCTTGCGCCCGTGGGATTGTTTTTTAGTATGTCCGCTGTCCTTGTGGGGACAGCGGACATACTGTTTACACGCATAGTGGAGAAGTATATGATATGTACGAATATCCGAGTATATTGGTAGGAAGGTAATAAAATTGAGGAGGGGCAGAACAAATGAGAGAACGGACTTGCTGCTTTACGGGGCACAGGGATATTCCAACAGACCGGTTACAGATGGTGATGACCGGCACCGAAGCCAAGGTGCGGGAGCTTATCTCACAGGGGTATCGTTATTTCGGTGTTGGCGGAGCGATAGGCTATGACACCATTGTGGCGGAGATGCTGTTCCGACTCCGGGAACGGGAATACCCATGGATTAGGATTATCCTGGTGTATCCTTTTGACGGATTTATCAGCCGCTGGAACAATAAACAAAAGGCGACGTATGAACGGCTGCTCCCGATGTACGACAAGCGGGTATGTGTGTGCAAGTCAGCCAGTAAGGAGGCTTATCTGGCGAGAGATAGACACCTGATAGATTGTTCGTCCATCTGCGTCGCCTACTGTACCAGACAGACGGGTGGAACCGCCTACACCATCCGATATGCAGCAGCCAGAGGTGTACCCGTGTTTAATGTGGGAGGCATCCCGCATCGTACTTGACCGGTATAGCATAATCCCACGGGCTCAGGCCCGTGGGATTGATTTTTCATTTCCGGATTGGAAAGAGATGGCTTTATTAGAGCTTTTTTTGGCCTTTCCTGGGGGTGATTTTAGAATTAAAAATACCGGAACGGCCTATTGAAGCGGTATTTTGCGCCGATAAAAGGCTTTCTTGAGGAATTATTGGGGCTATTTTACGGCAGAATTAAGCCTTTTTATTCGCATGGAGCGAGGGGAGGGAGCGTGTTACCCGTGCCAGCCGCTGCGACTCTGCTCCGCAGGCCGCGCGGCACCACGGCATGAGGTGCGGGGGTGATGAGTATAGATTTTATACTTTCCCCACTGGGGCAAATTATAAGGCGTGCCACGCCGGATTGTAAGATTATAATTTGCGACTGATGGAGCGGACGATATATCGAGCATTTCGGCACAAATTATAATCCAGTATAATTTTTATACTGATTTTTTGGGGCCCGAGACCCCAAATTATGACCGCGAAATGCCCGACTGTCCGCCCCATAAGGGCCAAACCGGGGCATACCGCTCCGGCCTGGCCCAGGGGCGCAAAAGGGCATAAGAGCCAGCGACACGCGGCGGGGCCACGTGGTCGGCATAGCCGACGCTGGTGCGCCACCGGCGCACCTCTCCCCGTTGCTGTGGCACCGTGGAGAGGCTCTTACGCGGACAGCCAGCTGTCCGCGCCCTCGTCCGCTGCGGCGTACTGAGGGTGCCCATTTAGGTAGATATAGGGGATACCGTCCGGGGACGCGGCGGGCGGACTGCTCCACAGGAGCGCCCACCCGTGATGTCCCCGGACATCTATCTGGACAGGGCTGGAGCGACAGGCCGGCACCGGCCAGCCGCCTCCGTTGCCGGAGGGCCTTGGCCGAGGCCATGTTGTTACGCGGCGCGGGGGCGGCGGTGAGAAAGATAGGTCTGTTGCCCCACGGGCTTGCGCCCGTGGGGAAGTAGGGAATTATTTGATTGACAGCCGCCTGACGGCGGCTGTACGGGTTTACAGGCAACGGACGGGGATGCTCCAGGGGGTACGCAGCGGGTGGAGCGTACCATCTGTCACTCATCCTCCGTCTTGCTCCCTGTAAACCGGGGGTTTCAGGGGGCGGAGCCCCCCTTTGAATAAATGTGAGAACGAGAAATCTCTATTTTTTCTTGTGGTTTCGATGATAGGGAGAAAGAAAAATGCGATGTGTGCAGGGTGTGCAGGGTACAATTACCCGTTTCTCACATTTTTATTTTTCTGTTTCTGTAAATGAAAAGTGTAGGAAAAGATAGTATCTACCCTGCACACCCCGCACAGCGTAGCAGAAGACGGTAACGGAGTGATGAAAAGATTACATTGTACCCTGCACACTCTGCACAGTCCCGGAACTCCGGCAAAAGGCACGGCCACAGCACCAGTAGAGGGGAGTAAAAGCAAAGGGGCTGTTGCAAAAACAAAATTTCCCAAAATACAAGAAGATAAAAATCACCGTGAAACTTCATTACTGGAGTTTCACGGTGATTTTTACAATGCAATCATTTTCCAGTTGGACACAAAACTGTATTTTGCAACAGGCCCTTTTGTGCGGAAATCAATCACCGAATGGACGGAATGATTTATCATCTCCATCATCGTCTCCAAAGGGCTCCACGGAGATGTCGCGGGACGGTGTATAGACGGGGTAAGTGCAGTTACGATACTCGCGCTCTAACAGGTCGTACTCGCTTTCCGGTGGCTCGGGGTCAAGTGAGTCAGAGCAGCACTCCTCGCGCTGGTACTTAACGATACTGGTTAGGCCATCAGCCACATCGCATACCGCCTCTACACCTTGGCGATTTAGACGCGCAAAGGATAGAAGTAGGCTGTCAGGGAGATATAGGACTCCATCTCGACCACCTGGGCCAAGTTGGACAAGCGTAAGACCAGCCGACCCGTCATCGGAAAAACGGATATTTCCATTTGCGACGCAGGCAGGGTCAAAATTTGCCCGCTTGAGCAACTCATCATAGCTGATGCCCAAAAACTTTACGACTTTTTCGATAGCGGAAACCATAGCTTTGTCCTTGCTGTCTTTATCGCTTTTGTCGTTATCAGTATTCCCCAAAATCAGCGTCTCTACTGATATATTTAGGGCTTTCGCAACTTTTTCAAGGGAACTGTATTTGGGACTGCTTGCATTTCTCTCCCAGTGGCCGATTGTCTGGTACGGTACGCCCATTATCTTTGCCAAGTCTGCTTGTGTCATCCCGGCGTTGGTACGAGCAATCTTAATTCTTTCACCTATAGTCATAGTAGTTTCCTCCTGTTGACAACATTATACAATAAAATAATAATGATGTCAATGGTAAATTAAAAAAGTATAGCACGCACACAACAATTATTATATATTAAATGCTTTTTGAAATAAAAATAAAAAAATATATAGAAAATCGGCTTGACGACAAAATTTTTATGTGCTATGATTTGGCTATAGAAAAGAAAACGCCCCTTACGGAGAGGCAGAAAGGATAATCTTAATATGTGTACCAAATCAGCATCCGTAACGGATGTCACCACAGCCATCCCGGTACGGTCAGAGGGCGCACAGCCCCAGCATCTCAAATACGATACATTACCACTGGATAACAGTCAGCCGGCCAGCATTACCTCCGCAACTGTTGCAGAGGCACCTGGACAGCAGATTGTCCCTGGGAGCGATGATGCAATCATCGGTCAGATTACAGCATCTAATGCAAAGGACTTATATTCTTCCTTGGTATCTGGGACACATCCCATGTGCCGAGACAGTAAAATGGCCATGATGATGCTGTTGAGTGTCATTAGCTGCTATACGACAGATATGAGCCAGATTGACCGGATTTTTCGGCGCGGCACACTCGTTCCGACCTGGTGGGACAAGCCCCTGGAGAAGGATGGAAGAGCAAGTACTATGACGAACAGTAAATATTACATCCAAAAGGTGATATTTACAAATCGGATTATGTTGTTGACAGTCTACGGCTGGCAGCCCCTGGTAATGTACTGCCCGGATGAAAACACAAAGTATGGCCGCGATGATATTGGCATCTCAACCCTGTACTGTGATATTTACCGTGACTCTGTCCTTAAGTGCGCCGAACAAAACTGCTGGTATATTTATGATGGGCAGCGTTGGGCAGTAAATACTGAGAGAGTGATAGAGACCTGTAAGGCATTTACGCAGGCCCTATGTGACTATTACAAAATAGTGGCGTATTTGGACGAGCTTGCGTTCCCCCAGGATGTGGGGGACGAGAAAAAGAGCACCAAAAATCATCCCTATATCCGATATGCGGAGTCTATAAAATCACGTCGGGTGCGCGAGACGATTTTGAAAGATTCGCAGTCCGTGCCGGGGATGTCCATATCGCAGTCTGACTTTGACGCTGACGGAGAGCTCCTGAATTGCCGGAATGGGACGATTGACCTCAGGGACTGTACGTTGCGCCCTCACTCTCCAACAGACCACATTACTAAAATGGCAAATGTGACATATGTTCCGGGAGCTCGTAGCCAGCTTTGGGAGGGGCACATCATCACCGTCATGGAGAACGACATGGATAAGGCCAAGTATCTGCAAAAAGCGATTGGCTATGCCTTGCGCGGGTCACATGACCTGGAGTGTATGATGATGCTTTACGGCCAGAGCTCCCGAAACGGCAAAAGCGTGACCGTAGATGCCGTTAATAAAATGTTGGGAGACTACGGCGGAACGGCAAATCCCGAGACATTCGCGCAAAGGCTTAATACAAGCAGCAGCGCACACAACGATGGCCTGGCGCGTCTGGCTGGTTTGCGATTTGTGAGCGTACCGGAGGCCGATGGGCATTTAACCTTATCAGCGTCCCTGATTAAGCGGTGTACCGGTGATGAGCTCATATCCGCAAGACCTATCTATGGCAAGGAGTTCAGCTTTGTGCCCCAATTTACTCTCTTTTTTCACACCAATCACCTTCCGAGAATCAATGATAGGTCTATGTTTGATTCCAACCGAGTCAAGGTCATTCCGTTTACATATCATTTCCCAGAAGCTGCCAGAAACCCGCATATGCTGGCAGACCTGACTACGCCGGAAAATTTAAGCGGTATTCTCAACTGGGCATTGGAAGGGTTGGTGCTCATCAAGCGTGAGGGATTTAATGCTCCTTCTTCTGTTTTGAATGCAATTGAGGAGTATCGGCAAGACTCTGACCGCGTCGGTAATTTTATCCGCGAGAGAATGGAACAGAGGTCAGGAGACGCTTCCACGACAGAGGTATTTGCTGCATACAAGCTCTGGTGCGAGAGCTCTGGCCTCCGCCCTGGGCGTGAACAGGATTTTAAGAAAGAGATGGAGCGGCACGGCATCAATGTGGGTCGCCCCCGCATTAACGGTAAACAGGTGACCTCGTACCTCGGGTGGGTACTGGGACAGCCCTGATGGCGGTGAGCTTAAATGAGAAATGATTTGACCAAATTGGCCGCTGCTGCTGGCCTGCCCGAGCTCACCGGCACGAAGGAAGAAATCACGCAAGCCGAATACATACGGGCCGAATTGCTGGATAGCGCAGAGCTGTTTTTGCGGGAGAGTTGGGAGCAGACCAACGGGCTCGATGACGCAGCCGTCAAAGAGCATAACCTGCAAGCCCTGCACATCCTGGGACAGATACTTGTGCAAGTGCGACTTGAGTCCAGCGCCGCATGGTGGATAGACCATAGCTGCGGCGACGGCGCCTGTTTGTTGCGGCGTGTGTACCGGGAACAACGTCCCAAAGAGATACAGGTATAACGGCATGGGGAAGACCCCTGTGTTAATGGCGGTAAACAAAGTATAGTAAAAAATTAGAATATCTAATAGAAAGGTGTAATCATTATGGCTATCGCAAGCGCGAAGTGTACCTGCAAAATGTGCGGGGATTATTTTTGGAAGGAAACCAGGAAAATGAATTGCAGAGAGGCAACATCATGGGAAGAATGGGCTCGGAAAAATTTTGATATTTGCCCGGAGTGCGAGTTCGAGGCCCGCGCAGAGAAGGCAGCGGAACTGGCCCAAAAGGCTGCTGCTGAAGGTCTACCGAAGCTCCAGGGCTCTCAGAAGCAGGTTGTGTGGGCTGAGCAAATCAGAGCAGAGTTGCTCGAAGATGCCAGAAACTGTCTTCTCAAAAATCGGGAATACATTGAAAAACACGAGTCGGATGTAACAAAGCGGGAAGAAAAGTTGCATATTATCGACATCTATGAGGAAATCTTGGGACAAATACAGAGAAAGAGCTATGCCGCATGGTGGATAGACAATAGATACCATAGCGGCCCGCACCTGATGCAGCAGATGTATAGAGAGCAGAGGCTCAAAGAGCTGGAAGTATAATAATCGGTTAGGAGATAATTACAATGATAAGCGACAATGATGTTAAGCTATTCCGCCAAAAGTGGACGAAAGAGAAAATCCGAGAAGCCGAGGCAAAGGAGGCAACGCGCAAAAAAATCCGAGGGCTGATTGACAAATACAGCATCGTGGTAGATGCTGGGAAAGTGATTGTCCAATGTGAGACCACGCCCAAGCAGCAGGACGAGATTATGGCTGCTGTGCCGGATATTGTAGAGTGCTGGGAGTACGACGAAAAGCTGATGGATGCGAAGTTGGATGCCATCTTTGAATCGCTCACATGGCAATGAGCGGGATTGTGTCCAAATACTTATGTTGCGATTTTGCCCGTCATGTGGTATAGTCTGGATATGCTGATAAATGAGCATTTTCCGGGCCCTACTATATGACGATTGATTGAAAAACGCGCCGTCTGTCGCACCAATCCTGGCACGGCAGA